>Ga0207064_1040_pt1 | contig 21825 bp, 19 predicted proteins | sample Alteio_BWMinCont_26_FD_153488 | JGI IMG/M metagenome (GOLD analysis project Ga0207064, IMG submission 153488) | Enriched cells from forest soil in Barre Woods Harvard Forest LTER site, Petersham, Massachusetts, United States -... | ecosystem: Environmental > Terrestrial > Soil > Temperate forest >...
GTGAAACGCAGACGGAAGTCGATTATTTCTGGGACAAACTGGTATCGGGCGGAACTCCGAGCCGATGCGGCTGGCTGAAGGACAAATACGGCTTGTCGTGGCAGATCATTCCCACCGCGTTGGGCCAGATGCTGGGGGACAAAGACGCCCGGAAGGCAGCCCGGGTGATGCAGGCCATGCTCCAAATGCAGAAGATTGATATAAAGAAGCTGGAAGCGGCCTACCAAGTTTAAGTAAGAGCATAATCAAAATGATAAGGAGACGAACATGACCAAACCCACCCACGAACAAGCTCAACTTCATCTACAGGTTTTTGACCAGCGGCGTGAAGCCCGGCTTCGTCAGGCACGCGACTGGTTCTTCAAGAACTATTTCGCGGATACCTGGGGCGATGCGATGCGGATCGCTGCTCCGGGAACAGAAGGCGGCACCAACTGGATGATGGTGGCCAGCTATTGGGAGCAGGCCTGCGCTTTGCTGAACTACGGCCTGCTGCACGATGATCTGTTCTTTGAAACCAGCGGCGAGTTTTTTGGCGTGTGGGAACGCATTAAGCCAACCCTGGCCGAAGGGCGGGAACAATGGGGCAACCAGCAATTCCTCACCAATCTGGAACAAGCCGCGCAACGCTTTGAGACCTGGATGGAAAAGCGTTCACCAGGCCACATCGCCAAGATGCGGGAGTTCATGAAACAGATGCGCCCGCAGACTGCGAAAGCGGCGTAAGGCACGACCAGAATCCCACCCTTCCAACGGGGAGGGTGGGAAACTGGACCTTTTCGCGCCGGACTGATTGACGAGATGCACCCAGCCATGTCGCCGACACTGCTCGGCTCGGGAGAATGCCTTTTGCGGAGTATTGACGCGGCGAAGCTGCGCTATCATTGCACGCAACACGTTTGCACGGCCAAGGTTGCTCATTTTGTTATCACACGGAGGAAGCAATGAGTAAAGTGCGGGTCCTGGTAGGTACACGCAAAGGCGCGTTCGTGCTGACGGCGGACGGCAAGCGCGAAAAATGGGACGTGAGCGGGCCACACTTTGCGGGCTGGGAAATTTATCATGTTAAGGGATCGCCTGCGGATCCGAATCGGCTGTACGTTTCGCAGTCGAGCGGGTGGTTTGGCCAGGTCATCCAGCGCTCTGATGATGGCGGCAAGACCTGGCATCAGCCGGGAACGCCGCCCGGAGAACCGCTCCCACAGTGGCCTGCCAAGGCGAGCAACAAGTTTGTCTACGACACATCGGCCGAAACCGGCAAGCCGCTGACCACCCATCAGTTTTATGACGGCACACAGCATCCGTGGGAGTTCAAGCGGGTATGGCACCTGGAGCCATCGCTGAAAGATCCCAACACGGTTTACGCTGGCGTGGAGGACGCCGCTATTTTCGAGTCGACCGACGGCGGCGAGAGCTGGAAGGAACTTCCAGGTCTGCGCGGCCACGGCACCGGACCGAAGTGGCAGCCGGGCGCCGGCGGCATGTGTCTGCACACGATCATTCTCGATCCCAGCAATCCACAGCGGATGTTCATTGCTATCTCTGCCGCGGGTGCATTTCGTACGGACGACGGCGGCAAGACGTGGAAGCCAATCAACCGTGGGCTGAGGTCGCAATTCATGCCTGACCAGGATGCTGAGGTTGGGCACTGCGTTCACCATGTCGCGATGAACCCGAAGCGGCCGGGTGTGCTGTTCATGCAGAAGCATTGGGACGTCATGCGTTCGGACGATGCCGGCGACAATTGGAAAGAAATCAGCGGAAATCTGCCCACTGATTTCGGGTTCGCGATCGACGTACACGCCCATGAGCCGGAGACGATTTACGTAGTGCCAATCAAGAGCGACGGCGAGCATTTTGTGCCCGATGGAAAGCTGCGCGTGTTTCGCAGCCGCACTGGGGGAAACGAGTGGGAGGCGCTGACCAAAGGCCTGCCGCAGAGCAACTGCTATGTAAACGTGCTGCGTGATGCTATGGCGGTGGACTCGCTGGACAAGTGCGGCGTGTATTTCGGCACCAGCGGTGGGCAGGTGTATGTGTCGGCTGATGCGGGGGATAGTTGGGCGCCGATTGTAAGGGACCTGCCGGCGGTGTTGTCGGTCGAGGTGCAGACGCTTACATGATCCGCCTCATACTGCCGCCGCATCTGCGGACGCTGGCGCATGTCGGCGGCGACGTGGAACTCGACGTCACCGGTCCCGTTACGCAGCGGTCGGTGCTCGATGCGCTTGAGGCCCGGTATCCCATGCTGCGCGGGACCATCCGCGACCACGTCACGCTCCAGCGGCGTGCGTTTCTGCGTTTCTTCGCTTGCGAGGAAGACTTGTCGCACGAATCGCCGGACGCACCTCTGCCCGAGGCGGTCGCGTCGGGGAAGGAGCCGTTTATCGTGATTGGGGCCATCGCCGGAGGATAGATCAGACCCTAACCACAGAGGACACAGAGGATCACAGGGATCCCACGCGAATTCCTCCCCTGTTTTGAGAATCGGCCCTCTTCCTTCACTGCCCCTTCCTTGACTTCCCTTCTCTCCCGACAAGATAATAAAAAGTTATCCTAATCTCATTGCACTCATAGGAGCGTACGTGGCATCGACGGCTAGACCCGCGTCTCCACTCGAGGTTCGGGGAGGCGTTGCACCTTTGCGGGCAGGCCAGGGCTATTCTTTCTTCTTGCGGCGTCTGCATTCGCTCAGCGGCATTGTTCCGGTGGGCGCATTCCTGATTGAGCATTTTGTTTCCAACGCCTTTGCTACTCGCGGTCCCGCCGCCTATGCCAAGCAAGTTGAGTTCCTGAGCAGCTTTCCATTTGTGGTGGGGCTGGAACTGTTCGGGATATGGCTGCCGATTCTCTACCACGCGCTCTATGGGTTTTACATCTGGTATCGCGGCGAGAGCAACGTTGCCGATTACCCTTGGGCAGGCAACTGGATGTACAACGCCCAGCGCTGGACCGGGGCCATCGCATTCTTCTACATGGTCTGGCATACCTGGCATTTGCGATTCACTGGTATTCACTTGTTGAGTCATCCCGACGCGGCATTTGGAAAAGTGCAGGCAGAGTTTCAGAGTCCGTGGGCAGTGGTGTTTTACGCGGTGGGAATTGTTTGCGCATCGTGGCACTTCGCATACGGGCTGTGGCTGTTTGCGGCTAAATGGGGCATTACGACGGGCGATAAGGCGCGGCGGCGTTTCGGTTATGTCTGTCTGGCCATCGGATTGTTGTTTGTGGGAGTGGGTGCGGTGACCATGTATTCGTTCTTGAGTACACCGATAGAGCCAAGTGGAGCAACCCAGGTAACGATGTCCGCACCTCTGCACTGAACGGAATTCGAAGCAAGATGGCGACTCCTAAAATCACGGTGATCGGCGGCGGGCTGGCGGGACTGGCCGCAGTGATCAAGATTGCGGAAATGGGCGGACATGTGGACTTGTTCTCCATTGTTCCGGTGAAGCGGTCGCATTCCGTCTGCGCGCAAGGCGGGATTAACGCCGCCAAAAACCTGAAGGGCGAAGGCGATTCCACCTGGAAGCACTTTGACGACACGATTTATGGCGGTGATTTTCTGGCCAACCAGCCGCCGGTCAAAGCCATGTGCGAGGCCGCGCCGGGAATCATTGATCTGCTGGACCGCATGGGTGTGCCCTTCAACCGCACTCCCGAGGGACTGCTCGACTTCCGCCGTTTTGGCGGGACTTTATACAACCGCACGGCCTTCGCGGGTGCGACCACCGGCCAGCAACTGCTGTACGCGCTGGATGAGCAGGTGCGGAGGTATGAGTCCGAGGGCAAGGTCAAGAAGTACGAGCATTGGGAATTTCTCTCGGCGGTGCTCGACGACAATCGGATTTGCCGTGGCATCTGCGCCATGGATTTGCGTTCCATGGAAGTACGGACGTTCCCTTCCGACGCGATCATTATTGCCACCGGCGGCAATGGCGCGATCTTCGGGAAATCCACGAATTCGGTAGTGTGCACCGGCTCGGCACAGTCGGCTTTGTATCAGCAGGGATGCTTCTATGCCAACGGCGAGTTTATTCAGGTCCATCCCACTTGTATTCCGGGCGAGGACAAGCTGCGGTTGATGTCAGAGTCGGCGCGCGGTGAAGGCGGGCGGGTTTGGGTGCCGAAGACGCAGGGCGACAAAAGAGATCCGAAGGCGATCCCAGAAAAAGAGCGCTGGTATTTCCTGGAAGAATGGTACCCGAAGTATGGGAACCTGGTGCCGCGCGACGTAGCGACGCGGGCAATCTTCAAGGTTGTCTTTGAGGACAATCTGGGCATCGATGGCAAGCCGATGGTCTATCTCGACCTGACGCACATCGACCGCAAGATTCTCGACCGCAAGCTGGAAGGGATTCTGGAAATCTACGAGAAGTTCGTGGGAGACGACCCGCGGGATACGCCGATGAAGATTTTTCCCGGCATGCACTACACCATGGGCGGACTGTGGGTTGACTTCAACCAGGCCACGAACATTTCCGGTATTTACGCTGCTGGAGAATGCGAATATCAATATCACGGGGCCAACCGGCTGGGAGCGAATTCGCTGGTGTCGTGCATCTATGGAGGGTTCATCGCTGGGCCGGCGGCGGTGCAGTACGCGCGCAGCCTGAAAGCTGCCTCGGGCAACGGTCACTTCGAAACGGAACGGCGGCAGCAGGAAGGAAACAATGCCATGCTGATGAAGTCGGAGGGCAAGGAGAACCCGTTTCGCTTGTGGCGTGAACTGGGCGAATTGATGACCAAGGACTGCACGGTGATCCGCTACAACAAGACTTTGAAACAGACGGACGCCAAGCTGTGCGAGTATTTGGAGCGATTCCGCCAGATCAACCTGAGCGACCGCTCGCAGTGGGCGAATACCAGCGTTATATTTGCTCGCCAGCTTTACAACATGCTGCAGCTTTCGCGAGTGATTGCGCAGGGGGCAGCGATGCGGGATGAATCACGCGGGGCGCATTACAAGCCGGAGTTTCCGGATCGCGATGACAAGAATTGGCTCAAGACCACGAAGGCATATTTCGCTCCAGATGCGGATGAGCCGAAGTTTGAGTTCGAGGCGGTGGATATTTCGTTGATTCCGCCGCGGCCGAGGAAGTATTGAGACGGCAACAAATGCGCGACACGCGTTGAAGCCAGCAAGACTGACAACAGCGCCAAGGATGTGGCGATGCGACGAGTTCGATACGCGGTTGCGATGAGTCTGGACGGTTATGTCGCCGGCCCCAAGGGTGAAACGGACTGGATTGTCATGAACCCGGAGATTGACTTTGGCGCGCTGTTCAGCCAATTCGATACGGCGTTGATAGGCCGTCGAACCTTCGAGGTGATGGTAAGCCAAGGAAGGGCGTCGATTCCCGGTATGAGACTGTTCGTATTCTCGCGAACGCTACGGCAGAGTAAACACCCGGACGTGACCATTGTCGAGCAGAAACCCTTGGAGACTGTGACCCAACTTCGCGCCGCTGCTGGTAAGGACATTTGGCTATTTGGTGGGGGTGAGTTGTTTCGGAGCCTCGCGGACCAGGGCCTTGTGGATACCGTGGAAGTAGCGATAATGCCGGTGATTCTCGGTGGAGGCATTCCGCTGGCGCCGGGACTGGCAAAACCGCTGAAACTGAAGAAGACAGGACACAAGATATTTAAAGCAGGAATTGTGTCGCTTGAATATGCGGTCAATTGAGCTTGTGAATCCGAGCTAGGGAGTCATGGCTAACAAAAGCGTAATCATCAAAATCAAGCGGCAAGCGAATCCGCGCGAGACATCGCGCTGGGAGGAGTTCGAGCTGCCGCATAAGCCGGGGATGAACGTGATCTCCTGCCTGATGGATATTGCGGCCAACCCGGTCACACGCGACGGCAAAGCGACTACGCCGATCACCTACGACTCGAATTGTCTGGAGGAAGTTTGCGGATCGTGCGCCATGCTGATCAATGGCCGCGCGCGCATGGCATGTTCGGCGCTGGTGGATAAACTCGAGCAGCCCATCCGACTGGAGCCGTTTTCGAAGTTTCCCGTAGTGCGTGATCTGGCGGTTGATCGCCAGGTCCTGTTCGAGAACCTCAAAGCGGTGAAGGCTTGGGTGCCGATCGATGGCAGCTACGACTTAGGTTCTGGTCCGCGCATGACCGCCGCGGAGCAGGAAATCGCTTATCCCTTGTCGCGCTGTATTTCCTGCTGCTGCTGTATGGAAGTTTGCCCGCAGTTCAATGAAGAAACCGGCTTCGTGGGCGCGGCGACCATTGCTCAGGTGCGGCTGTTCAATACTCATCCCACGGGCGCGGCGCTGAAGCGTGAGCGACTGACGGCGTTAATGGGCGATGGCGGCATTCAGGAATGCGGTTACGCGCAGAACTGCGTAGAAGTTTGTCCCAAGGACATCCCGCTTACGCGGTCGATTTCCGAGGTCGGCGGCGCGGTCATGAAACAGGCCATCGGTGACCTTTTCCGCAAGTGAGAGCGCCAATTTTTGTGCCACTGGCGCTGACCCATCCTTTTGTGAGACACTCCAACCCTTGCAATGCAGCCACTTGGGCGGGACTGCAAGGCCTTAGCAACGGCAATCCATCTGCTCCACATAGACAGTGAGTTGTTGCACACGGGCGCGGGGTAACCAACAGTAACCTGCGACGGAGGCAACTCTTTGGTAACCAGACTGCATATTTGTTAGACAGTCGGTGTGGCAGGTGCGCTAGAATGACCGCCAACCCAGTCATACAGCGGATTTGAGGAGTTGAGCCACTTCGTGGGAACGAGATTACATAAAGTCGTTCTGGCCGGACTGCTGATGCTGTCGTTGTGTGTTCATGCATTCGGATTGCATCAGTATGTGCCGCCGCAATCCCCTCATCGCAAACATAAGGTGCATCTGCGGCGGTCACGCTGGAACCCGGTATTTCGACCTTCCCGCGATTCCCTGTTAAGACAAAACGCTGAGATTGACCGGCTGGAGTTGCCACGCATCCAGAACCAGGCTGAGCTTGACCGGCTGGTAGCCAGTGGCGATCTGGTTTCACTTCCCGAGGGAGAAACGCTGCGCATTGATCCGCGGCTCGATCCTGACCGGCGCTATTGCCGTCCGTGGACGCGCGACTTTCTGCAAGACCTGAGCGGAGCCTACTTCAACGAGTTTCATGACCAGATCCAGGTGAATTCGGCGGTGCGCACGGTGCAAGTGCAGAAGAAACTCCGCCGTCACAACCGCAACGCTGCACCGGAGAAGGGCGAGACGGCATCGTCTCACTTGGCCGGCATCACCATAGACATTCAGCGCCGGGGCATGACCCGGGAGCAAATCGCGTGGATGCAAGCGTACATGATGCCGCTCAGGGATCAGGGTTTGATTGAACCAGAAGAAGAGCGGCGGCAGTGGGTGTTTCACGTCGCCGTTTCGGGCAGCTACGCCGATTGGCGCGAGTCTCGCGCGCTCGCCGGCGCCCAAGCCGGCCGCCAGCTCGCCGATGGCCCACAACCGGAAGCTGTGGCCGCCAACAGCACCGAGCAGTAATACAAGCCCTTCGCGGCAGATTCCCGTTTCCCTTCCTAGCGTATAGAATCCTTGCCTTATGAGTTCACTCCGAAGTTTCTTTCTGCGCGTGGGCGTGGCGGCCCTGGTAATCCTGTTTTCCGTGTTCGCTCCTGCCCAGAACCCAGATGCAATCAGCGCGAAGGCGCGGGCGATCCACGAATCAGCGATCGTCGTTGACACTCACGCGGATACGCCACAGCGTTTCCTCGACGACAACTTCGATATCGGCAACAGCGATCCCAAGGACATTGGGCACCTCAGCCTGGATAAAGCTCGTGCCGGCAATCTGGGTGCGGAGTTTTTTTCGATTTGGGTGGATCCGGAAACCAATCAGGGGCATTACGCAAAGCACACAATGGAGTTGATCGACACGGTGTACGAGCAGGCGGCGCGCCATCCTGACCGGATGATGATGGCGTTTTCCGTGGCCGACATTGAACGTGCTCACAAGCAAAAGAAGCTGGCAGCATTGATGGGCATTGAAGGTGGCCATTCTATTGAGAACAGCATTCGCGTTTTGCGCGACTTCTATCGCCTGGGCGTGCGCTACATGACACTTTCCTGGTCGAATACCAACGAATGGGCCGATTCTTCGGGAGACATGGACAAACCCCAGATTCAGCATCACAACGGGCTCACTGATTTCGGTAAGCGGGTTGTCTTAGAGATGAACCGGCTGGGTATGATGGTGGATATTTCGCACGTCGCCGACAAGACGTTTTGGGACGCGATAGCCGTGACCAAGGCTCCCGTGATTGCGTCGCATTCGTCAGCCCGCGCCTTGAGTAGTGCGCCCCGCAATATGACCGACGATATGCTGCGGGCAGTCGAGAAGAATGGCGGAGTGGTGGATGTGAATTTCTATTCCGGTTTCGACGATCAGGCCTACTGGGACGCCGAGCAGGCACAAAAAGAAGAGCGCGACGCGGCGGTCAAGGGATATGTGGACAAGCTTAAGGCAGAGGGCAAGACACCTTCCTACATGGATGAAGAGAAGATCCAGCGGCAATGGATGGCGAAGCTGCCGCGGCCGCCGTTCAAAGTGCTGATCGACCAGATTGATCACATCGCAAAAGTGGCTGGCGTGGACCATGTGGGACTGGGCTCGGATTTCGATGGCGTAAGCGGACAAACGCCGGAGGGCATGGATTCGGCTGCCGACTTGCCCAAGATCACGCAGGGCTTGTTAGATCACGGATACAGCGCCGAGGACATCCGTAAGATTCTGGGCGGAAATGTGCTGCGCGTTTTCGCCGAGGTGGAACGGGTGAGCCGGGAGATGCAGAAGTAAAGCTTTTGAACGCAAAGGACGCAACGGTTTCGCAAAGATCGCGAAGAAAACCTGACCAGCCCGAGGCAATTTTCGCGTCTCTGTCGTACAATTCATAATTCTGCTATCCAACCTCAAGGAGCTGAGTCATGCGTAAACCAGTTCTGGCGTCGATAATCTTGTTGGCGTTGGTGTTCTCGCAGGCGGCATTCGCCGCAGCTGCAGCACAACCCACGGCGGTCATTGAAACTACGGCCGGCAAACTCAACTGCACTTTGTTCCCGGACGTAGCTCCAATCGGTGTAGCCAACTTCATTGGCCTCTCGAATGGCACGAAAGACTGGACCAGTCCGGTGACGCATCAGAAGAAACATGGCGTCCCCCTTTACGACGGCACAATCTTCCATCGTGTCATTCCGAACTTCATGATTCAGGGCGGCGACCCTGCCGGCAACGGCTCGGGCGACCCCGGCTACGTATTCAAGAATGAGACTTCTCCTGACCTGAAGTTCGACCGTCCGGGACGCCTGGCCTATGCGAATTCGGGTCCAGACACCAACGGCTCTCAGTTCTTTATCACCGAAGTCCCCTATCCCAGCCTGAATGGCGGCTACACGCTTTTTGGGCAATGCGACGATGCCAGCGTGACGCTGGTGAAAGAAATCGCCCGCATGGGACGGGATTCCGAGGACAAACCATACCGGCCGGTGAAGATTGTTCACATTACAATTCAGGGCGGGAAATAGAAGCAATCTACTGAAAGGATTTTCATGACACGTCAACCTGGCACTTATGCGACTTTTGATACTTCCGAAGGCACGATCGTTTGCCGTCTGTTTGAGAAGGAAGCGCCTAAGACGGTGCAGAACTTCGTCGATCTGGCGGAAGGCAAGCGGGAGTGGACGCATCCCGTGAACCGCAAGAAGAGCAAAGACCGTTTGTATGACGGCACGATCTTCCATCGGGTCATACCCAATTTCATGATTCAGGGCGGCGACCCGGCTGGCACTGGCATGGGCGGACCCGGCTATCAGTTCGAGGATGAGACCAAGGGATCGCCGCACAAGTTCGACAAACCGGGCAAGCTAGCCATGGCCAACGCTGGGCCGAATACCAATGGCTCGCAGTTCTTTATTACTCTCGCTCCTACAACATGGCTCACTGGCAAGCACACGATTTTCGGCGAGGTCGTCGAGGGCCAGGTTGTGGTGGAGAAGATTGTGAATGTCCCGCGTGGAAAACAGGACAAGCCGGTGAAGGATGCGGTGTTGAAGTCGGTGGTGGTCGAGAGGGTTTAGGGAGCCTGGCGCTGCTCCCGTCGCTTTTACGCTACACTCCAATCACAGCCACCAACTCTTTGACTGCCTCGGCGCTCTTGTTTAGCGCAGCCTGCTCCTCGCTAGTGAGTTTGATTTCGATGATCTTCTCGATGCCCTTCGATCCCAGCTTCACCGGGACCCCCACGTACAGACCTTTGATTCCGTACTCGCCTTCCAGATACGCCGCGCAGGGCAGTATCTTCTTTTTATCTTTCAGGATCGCCTCAACCATTTCAGCAACGGCCGAAGAAGGCGCGTAGTAGGCGCTGCCGGTTTTGAGATATTTCACGATCTCGGCGCCGCCGTCGCGAGTGCGCTGCACTAATCGATCAACCGTGGCATTGTCCATCAATTCTGTGATGGGGATGCCGGCGACGGTGGAATAGCGCGGCAGGGGGACCATCGTATCGCCGTGTCCGCCGAGCACGAATGCGGTTACGTTCTCGACGCTTACTTTCAGTTCCTCGGCGATAAAGGCGCGGAAGCGGGCGGAGTCGAGCACGCCAGCCATGCCGATCACGCGCTCGCGGGGCAGGCCGCTCATCTTATATGCGGCCTGGGCCATGGCGTCGAGCGGGTTGGAGACGATAATCAGGATGCAGTTGGGAGAATATTGAATGACCTTGCTGACCACGTCTTTCATGATTTTGTGGTTGGTGTTGAGCAGGTCGTCGCGGCTCATGCCGGGTTTGCGTGGGATGCCGGCGGTGATGACCACAATGTCGGAGTTGGCCGTGTCGGCGTAATCGTTGGTGCCGAGGACGTGGGAGTCGCGCTTCTCGATGGGCATGGCTTCTAGCAGATCGAGGCCCTTGCCTTGGGGAACCCCCTCGACAATGTCGATGAGAACGACATCGGCCAACTCTTTAGAGGCGATCCAGTGAGCCGCGGTCGCGCCTACGTTGCCCGATCCGACGATAGTGACTTTATTGCGCATGAATGGTCCTTTCTAAGATCAAAAACCTTAACCACAGAGGGTACAGGGGAGTACAGGGTAAATCATCGCGTCGCGCTCAGCACGGCGGCGTCCATGTTTTCGATGATGTGACTTGCGAATTCGCTGGTGCTCACTTTGGTGGCGCCGGTCATCAGCCGCTCGAAGTCATAGGTCACTTTCTTTTGTTCGATGGTGCGTTCCATTCCCTGTTCGATCAGATCGGCGGCTTCGCTCCAACCCAGCAGGCGAAACATCATCACGCCCGAGAGGATTACCGAGCCGGGATTGATGACGTCTTTGTCCGCGTACTTGGGCGCGGTGCCGTGGGTGGCCTCAAATATGGCAAAGCCGTCGCCGATGTTGGCGCCGGGGGCGATGCCTAATCCGCCGACCTGCGCGGCGCAGGCGTCGGAGATGTAGTCGCCGTTCAAATTCGGCGTCGCCAGTACGGAATATTCGTCGGCCCGGGTTACGATCTGCTGAAAGACAGAATCGGCAATGCGGTCGTTTATCTTTAGTTTCTTTTTCCAAGCACCCTTACCGTGAGTGGCATAGATGGCATCGAGCACGTCGCGCACTTCCTGGTAAACGGATTGGCGGAAAGCTTCGGCAGCGAACTCCAGGCCGGGTTCGACGAGGCTGGCATTTTCTTCGACGGAGAGGTTGGGATTCTTATCTTTGTTGTCGAGAATCCAGATTTCACGTTCGGTGACGACTTTGTCGCGAAACTCTGCGGTGGCCAGTTCGTATCCCCACTTGCGGAAGGCGCCCTCGGTGAATTTCTGAATATTTCCCTTGTGAACCAGGGTGACGGTCTTACGCCCACTGTCGAGCGCGAATTGAATGGCCATACGCACCAGGCGCTTGGTGCCGCCCACGGAGATGGGCTTGATACCGACGCCGGAGTCGAGGCGGATTTGCTTCTTGCTTCCCTTTAACATGTCTTTATTGATGAATTCAATCAGCCGTGCGCATTCCACAGTTCCCTCTTCCCACTCGATGCCTGCGTAAACGTCTTCGGTGTTCTCGCGGTAAATGACGATATCCATGCGCTCGGGATTTTTCACTGGCGAGGGAGTGCCTTTGTAGTATCTGACGGGGCGGACGCAGCAGTAGAGGTCGAGGATCTGGCGCAAGGCAACGTTCAGCGAGCGGATGCCGCCACCGACGGGCGTAGTCAGAGGGCCTTTGATGGAGACCCGGAAATTGCGGATGGCGTCGACCGTGTCGTCGGGAAGCCAGTTCTTGAATTTGGAATAGGCTTTTTCTCCGGCGAACACTTCATACCAGGCCACGCGCCGCTTGCCGTTGTAGGCCTTGCGAACTGCGCTATCGAATACACGCACGGATGCTTTCCAGATGTCGCGGCCAGTGCCGTCGCCTTCTATAAAAGGAATGATGGGATTGTTGGGAACCGCATAGCGTCCGTTGGCGTAGCCGATGGTCGCACCATCGGCAGGCACAGTAAGACCGTTGTAAGAAACTGCCATTCACATCCTCCGCGAGGGATAAGGGAAACACTAATTATAAAGGGTGGCAGCGACACAGGGGAAACCGTGGTGACTGTCGCTTGCCTCCCGCAAGTCCCGCGATTGGCGAAGGGGTGTGCTGCGTCAAGTTTGAAGCGCAGAGATCACAGAGAACCTCCGCAGAGCACGCGGAGAAAACCAGACGCTCCTACGGATACACAAAATATTTCGTGGGTAATTTTCGGGATCACGTGCACCCACCGTTAGAATGCGGAGATGGGTCGAAAAGGGTTTTTGAGGTTGCTGCTGGTGATTTTACTCATTGCCGGGTCGCCGGCGTTGGCTCAGTCGCGGTCAACACAAGGGACAACATCTGATACCCAGCAAGTTGTTCCCGACTCACCTCGGCCAGCCGCCGCACCCGTGCACCGCTTCTGGGATCGGACAAATATTCTTTTGTTTTCGGGCATCGCAGTGGTGCGAGGCATGGACTACGCCTCGACGCGTAACTTTCAGGCTCGTGGGCGGCAGGAGATTCTCCTTCCCGATGTGGTGGTGAACAACTCCGCTGGATTTGCCGCGCTGGAAGCAGCGGGGACGATGACCTCGGTTGGGATCTCGTATATTCTCCATCGCACGGGACACCACATGCTGGAGCGCTGGATGTCGATCGGGCATATTGGGGTGACGGCCTTCGGAGACATTAGGAACTACTCCCTCGAGTCGAGGCATCCGGCACCGAAATAAAGATCCTCAGGGGTTCGCCCGGACGGCTTTTTCGCCCCTCCGGGGCTTGGAATCGAGCCTTCGGTCGGATGTAAAACCATGAAATTCCATGCGTTTAAGGGGGAACTTCTGTGTCGGAACCGGCGTACTATTAAGTGGGCACAATCGTGCCAGGGGAATGGTATGCCTCGACTTTGCCGATCCGTTGTGATGCTGGCAGCCGCGAGTGCCTTCTTTTCGATTCCGCTGCTTGCTGAGCAAAGCTCAGACCAAGTGCACGTCGGCCGGGACATCTATGTCCAGCCGCAAGACAAAGCCGGGGACGTGGTTTGCGTTGCCTGTTCGATCTACATCCGCGGGCAAGTCGCGGGAGACGCCGTGGCCGTGGGCGGCGGCGTAGTACTGGAGCAGGGCGCCCAGGTGGCTGGGGGTGTGACAACGGTGGTGGGCGACATCCGGTTACAGACCGGAACTCAGATCGCCGGTGACGCGGTGGCGGTGGCCGGTATGGTTAAGCGCGACCCGCAGTCCACAATCTCAGGTGACGTTACTTCACTGGGGGGAACTGGGTGGATGCTGCTGATCCTGGTGGCGCCGTTGGTGCTGTTCGGAGGATTCATAGCGCTGATTATCTGGTTGTTTCAGCGCAGGCGTCCGGTGGCGCCTGCGGCGGCGTAACGTTGTGGTGGCGTAGTGCATCATTCTTCAGACCAGGGCACGACCCTGAAATCGTGCCGATTCCGACTGTCCTTGTCCTCTCACCATCTCCTCGTGCCAAAGGTTTTTCTCACTCCGATCGCGTTGTATCGTCCCCAAGGACCGTTGTTGCCCAGGTCGGCCGGGCCGAGGTTCTTGTCGCGCGCCCCCAGACGGTCGAACAGAAAATGCTGGGTGAAGCGGACATCGAAACCTTTGGCGATATAGACTGCCACGCCCCAGGAATGCTCGATGCCGATGGCGTCGGGTGACCACGTGTATAACGTATGCGGGATGGTTTTGCCGAATAAGAACGACGGCTGTCCCCAGACCATGAAGCGGCGCAACTGGCCTTGGCCGAAGGGACGCACTTCGAGAATGCCGGAAAGCATGTAGCGGGCGAATTCGCTGCAAGGCGCGTTGACCCCTCCAAAGCTGCCGGCGTTGCTCGCGCACAGGTTGGGATCGATTTCGTTGTGCGGGGGAGCGAGATCGAACTGGGCGTATCCCCAGAGCGTGTCCTTTGGCAGGAAGAATCGATCAGAATCTTGCATCACCGGGTCTTGGGCTTCGTCCTGGTCTTTCTCTTTGTCCTTGTCCTGCGCGCACAGGGTTCCGGCGAACGCCAAGCTAACGATCAAACACAGCAGCAGCCGTTTCATTTTGCCTCCGGTATTGTGGTTGGAAAATCTGGATGTCAAAGGGCGAGTCATTGTAACGTATGCTGCCTGGAGTTGGCTGTGGTTGTGATTTTCGGCAGCGTCTCAATTTCTACAATTGCGTTCTCCGCGTACTCAGTGTTTTTCTCGGCGATCTCTGCGATTAAAGCTTTTCGTCTTTGCCCGCCCGCAGTCACAAACCTTACAACGCAGAGATCGCTGAGAACGGCCGCAGGAGTACGCAGAGAAACCCAGAGACTGGCACTGACTGCAATGACCCAGGTTCAGGTCGAGAGCGGCAACTGGATCACAGCTTCGCAGCCTTTGTCCTTGTCGCGGTTTCGCAGGGAGAGAGTGCCGCCGTGGGCTTCGGCGATCTGGCGACTCAGGACCAGGCCGATGCCTGAACCTCCGGGTTTGGTGGTAAAGAACGGCACAAAAAGGTTGCCAGGGTTGGCGATGCCGGGGCCTTCGTCGCGCACGATGAGATGGATCCAATTGGCGTTTTTCGTCCAACCGACTCGGACTTTTCCTCCGGCTTCGAGCGACGCGTCCACAGCGTTGCGGATCAGATTGATCAACGCCTGTTGCAACTGGTCGGAATCGAGATTCATGGTGATCGAAGGTCCGGGCTCGATTTCGACTGCGGTGCGCGTCTCTAAGGCGGCCGCGGCTTTGACCAGCTGATGTAGATCGGTAGGGCGAAGTTCGGGCTTGGGCAGACGCGTAAGGCGGGAGTAGTCGCGCATGAAGCGGCTAAGGGCGTCGGAGCGGTCGACGATGACCCGCAGCCCCCGGCGCATATCATCCTGCCAGTCCGCGGCGCGAATCTCGCGCTTCATCAAATCTTCAAGACTGCCGGCGATGGAGCAGATGGGCGCGAGCGAATTATTCAATTCATGTCCGAGCACACGCACCAGCCTTTGCCAGGCCTGGCGCTCCTCTTCGCGCAGGGCGCGGCTGAGGTCTGCGAGAACCACCAGATAATGCGGCTTGCCACCCTGTCGGAACACGGAGCGGCGAACTCCCCAGCGGCCCGATTGTCGGGGGAAAATCTTTTCCAGGGTGCGGGCGGATTCTCCTTCCAAACATTCGAGCAGACCAAGTTCCTCGGCGCTCTTGCCGATCAAGCGCTCCGCGTTCTGGGCCATGAGGCGCTCGCCGGCACGGTTTACAAGGCGGACTCGCTGGTCGCCGTCGAAGGCAAAGACGGCAACGTCGATTTCGGTCATCACCGTGGTGAGCAGGGCGCTGGCCTCCATTGCGCCCAGGCGCTGCTCGCGCAAGAGTTCGGAAAGAGTATTGACTTCGAGCATCAGCTCGCCGAGAGCATCCCCTGAGTTGGCACCTCGCACACGAAAGGAAAAGTCGCCTTCTCGTAGCGCGGACTGCATATTGGAGAGAGTCTGCAAGGGTCGGATCACAGCCGCACGCAATCCAAAGGCAAAGCCCACCCACAAGAGAACCACTATGGAAGTCAGGCTCCAGCGGGTGTTGGGATCATGCTCTCCAGTCCAGAGCAGCACCAGGGTGAGGACGACTCCAGCCGCACCCGACCCCAAGGCCAGCAGCAGGATGCGGTTCTCGTGACTCAGGTGACGCTTCTGTTTTCGGCGGGGGCGAGTGCGAGGCTGGGGCGAAGGCGTAACTGCGGCCGCTGGACGAGCCGGGTTAGCTGCTTCCGATTCCATATTTCTGCAGACGCCGATACAGCGCGCTACGACTCAATCCGAGCGCTTCAGCCGCCTGGCTGATATTGCCACCATAACGGTCGACTGCTTTGCGAATCAAGAGGGATTCCACTTCTTCAAGGCTCAGTTCCTCCAGGCGCTGGGTACCGGCCTGAGGGGCCTTCAGGCTCAGGTCGCTGCTGCGCACGGCGTCTCCGCTCGAAAGCAGGACGGCGCGCTCGACAGCATGGTCGAGCTCGCGAACGTTGCCGGGCCAGGGATAGTCCAGCATGGCCTGCATGGCGGGCGGATCGAACGTCTTGACCGGCTTGCGGTAACGCTCGGCATAGCGGCTCAGGAAATAGGTGGCCAGGGGAGGAATGTCCTGACGACGATCGCGGAGGGCTGGAATCTCAATCTCGACCGTGTTCAAGCGAAAAAGAAGGTCCTGCCGGAACCGCCCGGCGGTGACTTCCTGATTGAGATCGGCGTTGGTCGCGGAAATGATGCGGACGTCGACGCGGCGGGTTTGCGAAGACCCGACCCGCTCCATCTCGCCGCTCTCGAGCACGCGGAGCAGCTTGGCCTGCTGCGAAATCGGGATGTTCGCGATTTCGTCGAGGAACAGCGTTCCCCCGTGAGCCAGTTCGAAGCGGCCGATGCGATCGGTTTTCGCGTCGGTGAAAGCGCCTTTCACGTGACCGAACAGTTCACTCTCGAAAATTCCTTCGGGCAGGCCGCCGGTGTTTACGGCCACCAATGGCCGGGATGCACGGTTGGAGAGCGCATGCAGCGTGCGAGCGACGACTTCCTTGCCGCTGCCGTGCTCGCCGGTGACTAGCACGTTGGCGTCCGAGGGGCCAATGCTGCTGATCAGGCGCAGCACGGGCTGCATGGATTCGGCGTTGGCGATGAACTTGGGAAGTCCCTCAGCCCGCAACAAACGGTTTTCCGCTTCCAGGCGCTGACTGCGACGCAGAGCTCCGCCCAACTCCAGTTGCGTGCGAAGCACCGAGAGCAAGCGCGCGTTCTCCCAGGGCTTTTGCACGAAATCGCGAGCGCCGCGGCGCATGGCCTCGACGGCTAGATCAACACTGCTCCAGGCGGTCATTACGATCACCGGGAGCGTGCTGTCCACGGCTTGAATGCGCGACAGCAGATCCAGGCCTTCCTGGCCGGAGGTGGTGTCGCGAGTGTAGTTGAGGTCAATGAGAACTGCGTCGAACTCGCGAAGGCCGAGTGCATCCAGCACTCCCGAGGGCGAAGTGGCAGTCTCGATGGCGAACCCCTCCGGCTTGAGGAGAAGCCGCAGAGCTTCGAGTACATCGCGCTGATCGTCGGCGATCAGGAGACGCGAACCGGAATGGCTGGACGCAGGCATGACGGTTGAACGTGGAAGAATTCTATCCTTTTCCGCAGTCGGACTCTGCACTGGGTTCAATTTTGCTCCGTTTTGGGATCCCGCCCCTGGGCAATGGTGCGAGGCGCTACGCCCTGGAAGGTTGGGGTTTGCTGCACCGTGCCGCGCACCGCGTCTTCAATTTCGATGCCGGTGTGGGCCAGGGTCAGGCCGGTCGCGCGATCCAGTTCCACGCGCGACTTTTCATATGTGGACATGGCCGCAACGAAGTTTGACTCCGCCTGCGCCAGGTCGCGGTCCGCCTGCAACACCAGGTTGCTGGTGGACGCGCCCAGCGCCTTTTTCTTCTGCTCGACGTCAAAACTCTGCTGTGCCAGGTCGCGGGCCTTGCGCGCAGCATCAACCCGGGAGCGGTTTTGCACCAGCGCAAATTGGGCATTGCGTACTTCGATGCCAATCTGATTCTGCAATTGCTGCAAGTGCAACTGCGCCTGACGATATTCCAATTGCGAGCGGATCTGGTCAGCCTGCGCGCCACGATTGCGCAACGGAAGGTTAACGTTGATGCCTACTGAATAATCAGGAGAATTGTTTTTGAACAGATCGCTGAACGCATTGGAATATCCGGACGGCGGCAACGGAGGGCAAGGCGGGTTTGCGCAAATCGGCGTTCCTGCATAGGCTTGGTTCTGAACCCCAGCCAAACCGTAAGCACCATAAAATGCGACCAGGTCCACCTGTGGCTTCATGGCATTCGCCGCAGCCTTGCGGGTGATTTCACGATTGGTAAGATCGATTCGTGCTTCCGCCAGTTCCGGACGATGCCCTTGCGCATCGGCGATCAGGTCCTGAATTGGCGTAACCGGCTCTTGTTCGGGAATGCTCATGGTGTCGGTGGGTATGACTTCGGCTGCGGCGAGCACCGGGTCGCTGAGGTCACGGGTGACGGCGTTCTTGATGAGCAGCGCCTGCAATTGCTGCTCGTTCTGGGAGAGCAAAAGATCCTGGCTGCGTGCGGACTCCTCGCTCTCTGCCCGCATGACTTCCATGGGAGCGATGGCGCCGATTCGTACCTGCTCACGGTCGTCGGAAAGAGTCTTCTCCGCCAATTCCAGAGAACGCTCTTTCACCTTCACATCTTCGTAGGCGTTGACCAGGTCCCAATAGATGTTCTGAATCTGCGAAACCGTAGAGATAACCTGTCCGCGGAAGGCCACGTCGGAAATCTCGCGATTGTTGCGGGCAATGCGAATGAATCGCATATTGGGTCCAAAACCAAAGCCGGCCAGCAGATGTTGACGAAGGGAAAAGCGGAAGGCGCTGTCTACTTCGGGCGAGAGGATACTGAACAAACCGTTGTTGGTGATGCGGTCGTTGTTAAAGCCTACAGTCAGCAGCGTGCCCGATCCAAACCCCTGCGAGTAGCTGAAATTCGCGACGCCGGAGTGCTGCTGTAAAGATTGGACCCCATTCAGGATGATGCTCGACTGCGGGAAGGTGGCGTGTTCGATGTCCATGCCACCGGAGATAACAGGGTCGAAACTGTCGATGTTCGTACCTGTGCCGAGGGTGGACTGCACCAATCCTGAGGCACCGCCGCCCGCACCCCCAGCACCGCCCGAAGTGCCGCCTGCTCCCGCGCCGGGCGCACCGCTGCCGAAGCCTCCCACGCCGCCGCCAGGAGTTCCTTGCACCAATCCCGTGGCCACACCGCGCACGCTCTCTCCCGACTTGGCCCGCAGGATGTCGGTGTCGGCAATGGAGAGATTGAACCGTGCGATGGCCAGGTCAAGGTTGTTCTCAAGGGCGAGCATGACCGCGTCACTGAGCGACAGCCGGAGCTTGCCATCCTTGAGCATGGTTTCGATTCGCGGAGTGTTACCGAAACTCGGCGGTGGCACCTCATGGGAGACATACGGGCTCACGAAATAGGGGAAATGGGAGCTTGGCTTGGAGTAATCGGCCAAGGTCTGGGCCGAGGCGCAGGTGGTCGCCAGGAGAAACACTCCTGCAAGTACCGCTAGACATATTGCCTGTATCTTATTGTTTTGTTGAGTGCATAAAGTATTGCCGCTTCCTGTATTCATTGCTTCTCCTATTCGTGATTCGAAGTCATTCACAGCGCAACGCCACCATGGGATCGACACGAGTTGCCCGCCGCGCCGGCCAGTAGGCGGCAAACAGTGCAACTCCCAACAGCAACAACGGCACCAACAGCATGGTCGGCAGATCAAAACGGCTGACGTGGTAGAGACTGGATGTGAGCAAGCGTGACGCCAGCACTGAAAGCAGCAGACCCAACGCGCAGCCACCGATTCCTAATTCCGCTGCGCGCCGAAGCACTTGCCAATAGATACTGGTCCGATTCGCGCCGAGGGCCATGCGTACGCCAAATTCCCGCGTACGATCCGCCACCAGATGCGAGATCACGCCGAAGAGTCCAATCGCAGCCAGAGTCAGGGCGACGACCGCGAAGCTGCCCAACAGGAGAAGCGTAAAGCGGCGCTGCGCCAGCGATTCTGACACCAGAGTTGCCAGCGTACTGGTCTGGTAGAGCGGAAGGTCTTTGTCGGCAGCCCAGATCTGCTTCTGGACTGCGCTGAACAGCCCCGTGCCGGCATTGCTGCGTAACACAAACGCAGTGCGTCCGCTGGCGCCGCTTGCCACTTGAAACATGGAGTAGTAAATCATGGGCTGCGGATCGGCATCGAGAGCCGAGATGTGCACATCAGCAGCTACCCCTATCACGGTGAAGTACGTGCGACCTCCCCACTGAAAGCGTTGGCCGACGGGGTCCTGGCCGGGAAAGAACCTCCGCGCCATGGTCTCATTGATGACCGCGACGTTGGGCGCATCGGGGACATCTTGTTCGGAGAAGTCCCTGCCCTTCAGTAGGGAGATTCCCATCGCATGGAAGTACCCAGGACTGATCAGCGAGTTCTCCGCCCAGTGATAATCATCGGTGGCAGCGCGCTCCAGCCGGAAGCCGATTTGCCTGGTGTCGCTTAGCGGCAGATGACTAGCCGCAGCAGCCGCGGTCACTCCTGGCAAGCGCTGGAGGTCCTGCAACAGTTGCTTTTGTATTGCGTTGCGCTTGACAGGGTCCGGATAGCGGCTGCGATCAAACAGAGTGCGCACGACGAAGGTCCCGTTCGGATCGAAGCCGAAAGGAGAATTCCAGGACTATCGCGACCGCAATCGTTCGTTTTCGCAAATGGCCGCGTTCGAGAGCGCTGGCTTCAATCTGACCGGCGAAGGCCATCCGCTGCGCGTGAACGCCGCACAAGTCTCGGCTTCCACCTTTCCTCTGCTGGGCGTTTCGCCGGAACTGGGCCGGGTTTTTACTCCCGACGAAGGCCGCTCCGACACAAGTCCGGTAGTCGTGATCTCTCATTCTCTCTGGCAACATCAGTACGCGAGCGATCCCAACATCTTGGGAAAGACCATCAAGCTCGACGAAAAGTCTTTTACGGTCGTTGGCGTAATGCCGGCATCGTTCCGCTTTCCGTTTGACGGAGCTCCGCTCTCGGAGATGGCCGATCTGTGGACCGCCCTGGTCTTTGATCCCCACCTCTTGCAACCCGAAAACCGTACGCAGGAATTTGGCGTGGTACTGATCGGGCGGCTCAAACCGGGGGTTTCGCTGGAACAGGCGCAGCAGGATGTCGAGTCCATTGCGACCGTGTTTATGAAGCAGTACGGCTACAGCGGCACTGTAGAGGTGGCGCCCAAAACCTATCGGTTCGCGGCCTACGCCATGCAGAAAGCACGCCCCTTGGTGATCCTCCTGGCCATGGCAGTGGCTTGTTTGTTGCTTATTGCGTGTGCCAACGTGGCCAACCTGCTGCTGGCGCGCTCTGGCCAGCGAAAACGCGAAATGGCCGTTCGCAGCGCCGTAGGCGCGAACCCCAGCCGCCTGCTACGCCAGTGTCTGGTAGAAAGCATGCTGCTTTCTTCGCTTGGCGCCGGAGCAGGAATCGCTGTCGCCAAGGCGGCCGTGGAAGGCCTCAGGAAATTCGGCCCAGCCGACGTGCCCCGTCTGCATGATGTGGTGCTCCATCCCAGCGTGCTCCTGTTTACTCTGGCTATTTCAGTGCTGTCAGCGATTGTCTTTGGCTTTGCCCCGGCATGGAGACTCTCGCACGTCGCTCCTCGGTCTTCGCTGAAGGAATCTGTCCAGACGGGTC
>Ga0207064_1041_pt1 | contig 21707 bp, 10 predicted proteins | sample Alteio_BWMinCont_26_FD_153488 | JGI IMG/M metagenome (GOLD analysis project Ga0207064, IMG submission 153488) | Enriched cells from forest soil in Barre Woods Harvard Forest LTER site, Petersham, Massachusetts, United States -... | ecosystem: Environmental > Terrestrial > Soil > Temperate forest >...
TGAAATTAACAAAAAGCATAGTAATTTGCGCTATACTTGGCCTAACAATATTAACTGCATCATGAATAAATTAATCCTCACAGCTATACCGCTGGCTTGTGCGCTTTCGGTATCGGCTCAGCAAAATACGCTTACCGCCAAAGACTACCAGCGTGCCGAGAGCAGGCTGAGCTATGGCACAGAACCCTATGTCGACCATGGCACCGTGCGGCCTGAATGGCTTCCAGAGGGTAAATTCTGGTATCGGTCGCTAACTGCCACCGGCAGCGAATTCATCCTCGTTGACCCGGCAAAGAAGTCCCGCTCCGCTGCTTTTGACCAGCCTAAACTGGCGGCCTCACTTTCAACAGCTACCGGCAACAAATATCCACCAGAAATGCTGCCGTTCAACAGTTTTAGCTTTTCAGCTGATGACAAGGCCATTATTTTCCGCGTTGACGGCCAGCAATGGAAATGCGACCTGTCAACCTATGCCTGCACAAAAGACGACTCCAAACCGGCCGGCCGGGGTAGCACCGGCGGTGGCGGCAGGCGCAGGGGCGGTAGCCTCGAGGTTCTATCTCCGGACGGCAGCAAGGCCGCTTATATCAAGGATTGGAACCTATGGGTGCGCGATGTTGCCTCAGGTAAATCGATGCAGTTAACCACCGATGGCATAAAAGATTACGGCTATGCAACCGACAACGCCGGCTGGACAAGCAGCGACGGCGCCGTATTGCGCTGGTCGCCTGACTCCAAAAAGATCGCCACATTCAAAGACGACCAGCGCGAAGTGGGCAATATGTACCTGGTTACTACCAACGTGGGCCATCCAGCATTAAAAGAGTGGAAATACCCTTTGCCGGGCGATAAAGTAATACCGATGATAGAACGCGTGATCATTGACGTGGATAACCCGAAGGTGATCAAACTACAAGTACCGGCTGATCCGCACCGAGCGTCATTAAGCGACGATATTTCAAGCAGCGGCACTTTTGACGATGTGGACTGGAATGATGACGCCACCCAGCTGGCTTTTGTTTCGACCTCACGCGACCATAAGATCGAAAAATTCCGAATTGCGGACGCAGCTACAGGTGCCGTACGCGAAGTTTTTGAAGAAACCGTTCCCACCCAATACGAATCGGGCTGGGGAAGCATCAACTGGCGCTACCTGGCCAAGACCAATGAGATCATCTGGTTCTCGGAGCGTGATAACTGGGGGCATTTATACCTCTATGACGCGGCTACGGGCAAAGTAAAGAACCAGGTCACTAACGGCGATTTTGCTGTTACACGCATGATCAAAATAGATGAAAAGAGAAGAACGATTTATTTTATTGCCGACGGCACCGACAAGAAAAACCCTTATTTCAGCCATTTCTTTAAGGTAGGATTTGACGGCAAGCACCTTACTGATCTTACGCCGGAGGAAGGCAATCATACTGTCTCGCTTTCACCGGATGAAACTTATTTTGTCGATAGCTATTCACAACCCAATGTTCCGCCGGTTACCGTAGTGCGCGATATGAACGGCAAGCTGCTGGTTACGCTTGAAAAAGAAGATGTGTCGCGCCTTGAAGCTACCGGTTGGCACGCCCCTATCCCATTCTCGGTAAAGGCACACGATGGCAAGACGGATGTTTACGGCCTGCTGTTTACCCCGCCTAATGCCGATCCCAACAAGAAATACCCGATCATCGATTATATCTATCCCGGCCCGCAGGGCGGCAGCGTGGGCAGTTGGTCGTTCTCAGCTTCGAGGGGCGACTGCCAGGCGCTTACCGAACTGGGTTTTGTTGTGGTTGAGATCGAGGGCACCAGCAACCCCTTACGTTCCAAAAGCTACCACGATATGAGCTATGGCAATATGGCCGACAACACCCTGCCCGACCAGGTAGCCGGTATCCGCCAGCTGGCTCAAAAGTACGCCTATATCGATACCACACGCGTTGGGATCTGGGGCCACTCGGGCGGCGGTTTTGCTACGGCTTGCGCCATGTTCCGTTTCCCTGATTTCTTTAAGGTTGGCATATCCGAATCTGGTAACCATGATAACCGCAATTACGAGGACGACTGGGGCGAACGCTACGACGGTTTGGTTACCAACTCCAATTATGAGGCCCAGGCCAATGAAATTTATGCCAAAAACCTGAAAGGTAAGCTGATGCTGGCCCACGGCCTCATGGATAACAACGTACCGCCGCAAAATACGCTGTTGGTGGTTGAGGCGCTGGAAAAAGCCAATAAGGACTATGACCTGGTGGTATTTCCAAACAGCGCACATGGCTATGGACAGTATTCAACCTATATGATGCGCCGCCGCTGGGATTACTTTGTAAAGTACCTCTTAGGCGCCGAACCGCCAAAAGAATACCAGCTGAAGTTTAAAGGCGACCCGAGAAACGGAGCGCAGTAAGTATTGACCTCACCCCAACCCCTCTTCCGCTGGTCAGCGGACTACGCCGGAGAGGGGCTTTTTAGGTCTTTTCTGCCAAAACTGCACCCAAAATGCACTCAAAAACCCCGTTCGGTACACGTTTTAACCCCCAAAACCTCCATAAACCCCCATTTTACCCCCTTCAAACCCCATGGTTTTTGCCGAAAAGTGCCCGCACGTTCATATTTCGCACTTTTTGACCAAATAAACCTTTTTTGGAAATATTTTTTATCAATTTTTTGGGTGGGTGATTCTACTTAAATATACCAAAAATTTGGGAGAAATACAAGAGTTGGGCTCGATTATTGGTATCGAAAATTTCGCATTGATTCCTTTTTGAAATACAGATGAACCACACTACCTTAGAGTATCTAGCCAACCTGAATGAAGCCTACTCTTAAGTTCTTGATCTGCATCTGGCTTTTAATTATAAGCTCAATTGTAAATGCTCAACAGCCGTCATTTGCCCGTTATAAAGTCCGCTTGTTTAGAGGAAATCCTGCAAAAATCAGGATCAAGGGTAACAAGTTGGCGGAAGAATTCAGGACAATTATCAAAGACACATATTATTCAAAAAATGATATTAAGAGATGGCATGGAGCAACTGGACTAAATTTTGCTGGGCATTACTGTTTCGCTTATTGGGGTTGTGGCTCACCCTGTCAAATGTCAGCAATTATAGATCTAAAAACAGGTATAGTTTACGAAGGACCGCCCGCATCATTGGGGTATGAGTTTAAAAAGAATAGCAGATTGCTAATTGTAAATCCAGGCAATACTGCCGATTCATGCTTCTACTGCCAACCTAAATACTGGGTACTGAATGAGCGCAATAAGAAATTCGTCCAATTACACTAATTTTTCCGCCTTTGTTGGTGTTGTCATAGCAATCAGCAGCAAAACCATGAAAAACAGCGAGCACCCAAACCTTTTTAAAATCTTTTCCCTCCTCATCCGTCTTATACCTAGATGAAGACCAGGTTACCTTTTATTTTACTGGCATGGGTGGCCAGCGATATATATTTTTTCGAAGCGGTAAAAACGCTCACCAACAACGAATTTATTTTATGGGGCTACTGGCTGCTTGATCTTTTGATCGCGGTTGGCTTTGCTTATTTAGTTACGCAGAGGATGACCGGGCGGCAACACACCAGCCTTATCACCACACTGATGGCACTAACGCTGCTGGTGTTCATACCTAAGATATTCGCGCTGCCGGTTTTATTGCTGGAGGATATTACCCGGCTGTTCAGGCATTTTCCGCCGCGTGCCGTTTGGGTGAGCGAACTCGATGCAGCTGTCGCGGGGTTCGTGTTTTTAAGCCTGCTGTATGGCATGACGGGCGGGCGGCACCGCTACAAAGTGCACCGGGTAACGCTAAAATTTCCCGACCTGCCCGGCGCGTTTGATGGCTTTACGATAACTCAATTGTCCGATATCCATGCAGGCAGCTTTAACAGCCGCAAGGGCGTGGAAAAGGGCATCACCCTGGTTAACAAACAAAACAGCGACCTGCTGCTATTTACCGGCGACCTGGTAAACAACAGGGCCAGCGAAATGGCCCCCTGGAAGGATACTTTCGCCAAACTGAAGGCGCCTTACGGCAAATTCTCAGTATTGGGCAATCATGACTATGGCGATTATACCCATTGGGAGAGCGAACAGGCTAAAGCGGCCAACCTGGTCAGCTTAAAAAAAGTCCATCGAGACATTGGCTTTAAGTTATTGCTGGATGAGTCGGTTAAAATCCACAAAGACGGGCAAAGCATCGCCCTGATCGGCGTGGAGAACTGGGGCAAGGGCGGTTTTCATAAATATGGCAGCCTCAGCCGCGCCGTTGCGAATGTGCCGGATGATGAATTTAAAATATTGATGTCGCACGACCCCTCGCACTGGGAAGCAAAGACGCTGGAGCACGAAAAACACATCAACCTGGCGCTGGCTGGGCACACGCACGGGATGCAATTCGGCATCGAGCTATTTGGTTTCCAGTGGAGCCCTGTTAAATATATGTACCCGCAGTGGGCCGGTCTTTATGAAAAGAACGGCAAATACCTGTATGTGAACCGCGGCTTCGGCTTCTTGGGATTTAAGGGCCGCTTAGGCATTTGGCCGGAAATAACAGTGATCACTTTGAAGAAGGTTGGCGTATAGGCCCACTACCTGGTACTGTTATCCATAGGCACCGTGGTTAAGGTACCAAAGTAATCATCGCACAAAAGTATGTTTACAGTTGCACCATGGAATACATCTTTAGAGATCAGTCCGGCGTATGCTTTTACGTCCTGCAAATAAGCGGTATCCTTGTCCACGCCGCTTTTAACGACGAATTTGAATTGATAAATATCCCCTGCTTTGGTGATCAGCGCGCTTTTGCCCCGGCCATTGGCAAATTTGGAGCTGATAAGGAAATTACCCAATGAATCGGCTTCGGCCCCGGTAACTTTACTGGTGTAATATAAACCTACGCCATTAAAGTTTTTCTTTTTTCCAAAATCATCGCCCGTTAAAACTTTCAGCGTATTCAAACGGTCGTCGCACATGTGCACTTCGACAGGCGCGCCGTTAAATACATCGGCCGAGAGTAAGGAGGCAAAAAATTTTGTGGTTTTTGCATATTCCGGGTCCTTGTCTATTCCTTCCTTTACCACGAACCTGAACTGGTAAGTATTGCCCGACTTTGTAAGCTGTACAGTTTTGGTGTTGCCATCAGCGAATTTTTGCCTCAAAAGGAAGCTGGCCAAAGAATCGGCCTCGGCATCTGTGACCTTATCAGTGTGATATAATTCGACACCATTAAAGGTCTTCTCTTTTCCAAAATTATCGCAGCCCGACAGCGCAATAAACAATAAAAAGATCGGCAGGATAAACAGGTACTTTTTCATTTTGCTAAGTGTTGAGGTGATGGCTAATCAAATATATAATTAAAAGCTTTTATTTTGATAGTCAATAGTTTACTTTACAAATTCGCCGTCATGAATGTTTAGCATGACACGTTGTTTTTAGCTATCTTCAAATGCATAAACCATAAAGAACTTAAATGCAGCCCTTACCCCTATCCAAACGCCCTATTGACATTGCCCTCATCGTGTTTTTTTGCATCAACCTGTTTTTTATCACTTATATAGTAGATGTGGAGCAGCTGGTGATTCCCGATGCCTGGCATTTTCAATACCCCGTTTGGCCGCCGGCTAAGATGGTGGACCTGGTGCACTGGTACGGCCGCAATTTCGACCCGGTGCTGATGGCACGCCCTGCATGGTGGCGCGCTACGATATGGATAGATTCGATCTTCTTCGGGCCTTTTTATGCTTTCGCGATCTATGCTTACTGGAAGGGTAAAAACTGGATACGCTTTGCCAGCATTGTTTGGGCATCGGTAATGCTCACCAATGTTTCGATCATTTTATTTGAGGAGATCAACGGCGAGCATGCTACGCCTCAGTTGGGACGGGTATTATTATCGAATGCCGCCTGGGTCATTTTTCCCATCATCGTGATGTACCGCATGTGGCGCTCGGTTCATCCTTTTTCTGCAAATAAAAGCGAATAAACTTTATTTAGCGTGAGTTTATGTATAAAAAACCCATGCCCCATCGGGGCTACCTGTTTGTAGAAAAACAATTTGCAAACCAAATCTTGCCCCGGAAGGGGTTACCCTTCGCGAATGGGTAGCCGCCTGACGGGGCAAAATGTGACGGCGGGCTTAATGCTACAAACAGGCAGCCCCGATGGGGCAAATTGCAATATTATGCAATCATTATATCAGACTCACGCCCTATTTACCCTTTAAAATGCCAATATCCATCAGCCATAAACGGAACTCCTCGGGCCAAAGGGTGATGGCGCCTTTATTGCTATCACGCATACCGAAGCCGTGGCCTGTATTGGCGTAAATGTGCAATTCCGCCGGGATTTTAGCCTGCTTATATTTCAGATAGAGTTGTGCCGTTCCTTCCGAAATATCGGCACGGTCGCTATTTCCCGCTGCAATAAACACCGGTGGCGAGGATTTACTTACTTCAAGCCGTGAAATATTTCCCGGGTAGATCAAACCCTGGAAATTGGGTTTATCGCTTTCCCGGTCTATGGGGTCCGCCGCATTCGGATCGCTTACCGCGAAATGCATCGCCGCCAAACCTGCCAGTTCGCCGCCCGCGGAAAAACCCATCACCCCTATTTTAGCCGTATCGATGCCCCACTCTTTCGCCCGGCTGCGTACCAAACGGATAGCGCGTTGTATGTCGGCCAGTTCATCTTTATCCACGGTATAGGTAGATCCCTGTTCTTTCGCGAGCCTATATTTCAATACAAATGCCGCTATACCATGCGCCTGCATCCATTTCGCAGGAGTATAGCCTTCATGGCTGATCCACAATTCGCTGTGCCCGCCGCCGGGCGCGATGATCACGGCAACGCCGGTTGCTTTATTTGCAGCCGGAATATAGGGCCTGATGGAGGGATGATGAACACTGGATACCACACTATCCCCCTGGTCGCTGATGCGGACTTTTTCGGGCGCGGTTTTGCCTTCCGACCCCGGCGCGCCCTTTGGCCAGAGCAGTATTTCCTGCTGCGCGGAAACCGGCTGGCAGCATAGAAACAGCATCGCGACCATAGTGCTGTATAATAATTTGATCTTCATCTGATTTTCGTTAGCGAATCCTTCCTGGAAATAAATTTAACTGTAAAATCGACAATTTATGATAACACACATAAATTATATATTCTTCTGTAACTTGTATTCCGAAAACTCCGATAGAATGAGAAAGCACCACCTTCTTTTGATCCTTCTGATCCTTCTGTTATTTGCCTCAATGGACAGCTATGCGCAAACAGCCAAACCCTTGATGATGCCGCAGGCCGCAGACCCTCAATTCAATACAATTGTAGGTAAGTATGCAAAAGCAACCATACTTGCCACCGGTTTTTTGTGGAGCGAAGGGCCGGTTTGGGTTGAAAAGTATAAGATGTTTATCTTTTCGGATGTAAAGAAGAACGTGATCTATAAATGGACCGCAGCGAAGGGCAAAGAAATATACCTGAGCCCTTCAGGCTATACCGGCACCAAACCCCGTGGCGGCGAATTGGGTTCGAACGGCCTTGGTGTGAACAGCAAGGGCCAATTGGTGATCTGCCAGGATGGCGACAGGGTGGTTTCTGTAATGGATGCGCCGTTGGATAAGCCGATTGCCAAATTCATCAAAATTGCGACCGGTTACCAGGGCAAAAAATTCGACAGTCCTAACGACCTTGCATTTTGGGTCAACGGTGATATTTATTTTACCGACCCGCCCTACGGACTGGAGAAAAATGTGGATGATCCGCTCAAAGAAGCGCCTTACCAGGGTGTTTACCGGATAGCGAAAGATGGCAAGATCACTATGCTTACCGATACACTTAGCCGGCCAAACGGCATAGCGTTCTTTCCCGGCGGTAAAACAATATTGCTGTCCAATTCTGATCCGGCAAAACCTTTCTGGTACGCCTATGATATCGACAAGGACGGCCTATTCACACACGGGCGGGTATTCTATAGCTCACTTACTGCCAGTAAAACCGACCCGGGCATGCCCGACGGTATGAAGATAACCCGCGCCGGTATTGTGTTCGCCACAGGTCCGGGCGGAATATGGGTGTTTACCAAAGCAGGCAAACTGCTTGGCAAATTGCTCTTCAACGATCTGACCTCCAATATTGCCCTATCAGCCGATGAAAAAACACTGTATGTGACATCGAATCACCGCGTGTTAAGGGTTGATCTGCATTAGGATCAACGCCTTTTTTTAACTTCTTCAAGTCAAAAAATATCAACAGTGCTGCTGCTTTTACCGAACAGATATAGCCCGTTGACTGTCTGCGCTATCCTGCCTTTTACTTAAATATTATTTCCGAATATTATTTGGCAGAAATCATTCCAAAACATAAGAAAAACAGGCAGCATAAAAAGGCGGGTAGCAGCCGCCGGAGCCAAAAAGTAACTAAATTGTTACATTTTATCCCTCAAAAATTTGACGAAAAATAGCTATAATTGGTTACCATCCAGTTGTTTAAGCTGATCCCCTGGTTGATTGAATTTTTTTGATCCATTCACAAACAATTTTTTGAAAAAACTCTTTAATAAAAATTATGATTTGGTAACTGCCTGCAATAAAAATTTGCGATAAAGGCGCTTATTATTAGAGTTCTTCGATTTTCCGAGCCGTATTTCTCTTTGCTATAGTAATTATAATTCTAAATAATTTTATTTTGAATAGTGCAATTTCTATATCTTTATATCGTATAAATATAAACCATTGATTAATAAAGCTAATCAGCCCTAATATGGAGAACGACATTTTAGAAAACGTCCTGGACGCCACTAAGGTCAGCGGGATGAATGGGGTCAACGGAGTGAACGGGCATCATGCGGATTCGCTCGACCTGAGAGAACTGTTAAAGGTATTATCCCTGGTAAAAAACGGCAAACTGAACGTCCGTATGCCGGTAACACAGGCGGGGATAAACGGCAGGATATGCGAAGTGCTGAACGACATCATCGAAATGAATGAACGTTTGGTGGCGGAAATATCATCTGCAGAAACGATCATCGGCAAAAAGGGCGATCTCTCCAAACGGATCGAGATGCCCGACGCCAAAGGCGAATGGGCCAATGGCATCACATCGCTCAACAACCTGATAGCGGACCTGACATCCCCTACCCTCGAAATAGCGGGTATGATCAACTCGGTAGCCAACGGCGACCTTTCCAAACATATACCACTAGAAATTAAAGGGCACCCATTGAAAGGTGAATTCCTTCGTATAGCCAAGGAATCCAACCAGATGCTCTCCAAGCTCCAGTTGTTCTCCATGGAAGTAACCCGGGTAGCGCGGCAGGTAGGTTCGGAAGGCAAGCTGGGTGAGCAGGCGAAGATCAAAGGCGTTGCCGGCGTATGGGCGGAATTGACCGATTCGGTAAACCAGATGGCCGGCAACCTGACGGCCCAGGTACGAAACGTGGCTGCGGTAACCACCGCCGTGGCAAAAGGCGACCTTTCGCGTAAGATCACTGTGGAAGCCAAGGGTGAAATATTGGAGTTGAAAAACACCATTAATACCATGGTGGATCAGCTCAACTCCTTCTCGTCCGAAGTAACCCGTGTGGCACTGGAAGTAGGTACCGAGGGTAAACTCGGGGGCCAGGCAAAAGTGCCGGGTGTTGCGGGTACCTGGAAGGACTTGACCGACTCGGTTAACCGTATGGCAGGTAACCTTACCTCGCAGGTACGTAATATAGCGGGTGTAACAACAGCGGTTGCAAATGGTGACCTTTCAAAAAAAATCACCGTAGACGTAAAAGGAGAAATACTGGAGCTGAAGAAAACCATCAATACCATGGTGGACCAACTCAACTCGTTCGCGTCGGAAGTAACCCGCGTAGCGCTTGAAGTGGGTACGGAAGGTAAACTCGGGGGCCAGGCTCGTGTAAAAGGTGTCGGTGGTACCTGGAAGGACCTCACCGACTCGGTAAACCAGATGGGCAGTAACCTGACCGACCAGGTGCGTAACATAGCCTGGGTGACAACCGCAGTTGCCAAAGGCGACTTGTCAAGAAAGATAACGGTAGATGCCAAGGGTGAACTTTTGGAATTAAAGAACACCATTAATACTATGGTGGACCAGTTGAATTCCTTTTCTTTCGAAGTAACCCGTGTGGCGAGGGAGGTAGGTTCGGAAGGGCAGCTCGGCGGCCAGGCCAATGTGCCGGGTGTAGGCGGTACCTGGAAAGACTTAACGGACTCGGTAAACCAGATGGCCGGTAACTTGACCGGCCAGGTGCGTAATATAGCCGAAGTAACCACCGCCGTAGCAAAAGGCGACTTATCCAAAAAGATCACGGTTGACGTGCAGGGAGAAATGCTGGAGCTGAAGGTGACCATCAATACCATGGTGGACCAGTTGAACTCATTCGGTTCGGAAGTAACCCGTGTGGCGAGGGAAGTAGGTTCAGAGGGGCAGCTTGGCGGCCAGGCGAATGTGCCGGGTGTGGGCGGTACCTGGAAAGACTTAACAGACTCGGTAAATAAAATGGCCGACAACCTGACCTCGCAGGTGCGTAATATCGCGGAAGTAACCACCGCCGTGGCCAAGGGCGACTTGTCGCGTAAGATCACGGTAAATGCCAAGGGCGAGCTCCTCGAATTAAAAGATACTATCAATACCATGGTTGACCAGTTGCGCGGTTTCGCGTCCGAAGTAACGCGTGTGGCACGTGAGGTAGGTTCGGAAGGACAATTAGGCGGCCAGGCGAATGTGCCGGGTGTTGACGGAACCTGGAAGGACTTGACCGACTCGGTAAATAAAATGGCCGGTAACCTGACCGCGCAATTAAGAAATATAGCCGACGTATCCATCGCGATAGCAAACGGCGACTTATCCAAAAAGATCACGGTCGACGTACGCGGCGAGATCCTTCAGCTAAAAGAAACGATCAACACCATGGTTGACCAGCTTCGCGGTTTCGCATCGGAAGTAACACGTGTGGCACGTGAGGTGGGTACGGACGGTAACCTGGGCGGGCAGGCATTTGTACCCGGTGTGGCCGGTACATGGAAGGACTTGACCGACTCGGTAAACCAGATGTCGAGTAACTTGACCTCGCAGGTGCGTAATATCGCCGAAGTGACCAAGGCGGTTGCCAGCGGCGACTTGTCAAAAACGGTAATCATCGACGTGAAGGGTGAGATCATGGACCTGAAGAACACTATCAATACGATGGTGGACCAGCTGAACTCGTTCGCGTCGGAAGTGACGCGTGTTGCGCGTGAGGTGGGTACGGAAGGTAAATTAGGCGGCCAGGCGCACGTAAAAGGTGTGGCCGGTACCTGGAAGGACTTAACGGACTCCGTGAACCAGATGGCATCGAACCTAACCGGCCAGATACGCGGTATAGCAAAAGTGGCGACGGGTATTGCAAAAGGAAACTTAAAACAGCGACTCTCTATCAACGCGCTGGGTGAGGTGGCCCAGCTGACAGACACAATCAACGAAATGATCGATACCCTCGCGGTATTCGCGGACGAAGTAACTACGGTTGCGCGTGAGGTAGGTGTACAGGGACGTTTGGGCGGCCAGGCCAGTGTGCCCGGTGCATCGGGTACCTGGAAGGACTTAACAGAAAATGTGAACCAACTGGCGCAGAACCTTACGGTGCAGGTACGCTCCATATCCGAAGTTGCTTCCGCGGTGACCAAAGGTGACCTGACCCGAACCATCCGTGTGGACGCGAAGGGCGAGCTGGAAGCGTTGAAAGATACGATCAACCAGATGATTGCCAACCTGAAGGATACCACACTCCGTAACCACGAGCAGGACTGGCTGAAATCAAACCTGGCCAAATTCGCGCAGATGCTTCAGGGCCAGCGCGACCGGAACGCCGTGGCAAACAAGGTGCTATCTGAATTGGCCGAACTGGTGAACGCACGGTATGGAGCATTCTATATTTGGGAACAACCCGAAGGTACCGAAGATGCGAAATTGAAATTATTTGCCGGATACGCGCAAAAGAGTCGGTATAACATTAGCCAGGAATTCGCATTGAGCGAAGGTTTGGTTGGACAATGCGCCACGGATAAGGAACGCATAAGGCTTTCTAATGTGCCAAGCGAATACCTGCAGATCAGTTCAGGTATAGGCAGCGGCGCCCCAATCGACCTGGTGATATTGCCAGTGCTATTCGAAAATAAAGTAAAAGCTGTTATCGAGCTGGCCTCGTTCGAAAACTTCAGCGATACGCACATCGACTTTTTGGATCAGCTGACCGAAAGTATCGGTATCGTATTGAACAATATCGAAACCAACACACGTACAGAAGAGCTGCTGGCACAATCGCAATCACTGGCCGGTGAGCTTTCATCACAACAGGAAGAATTAAGGCGCGCCAATGACGAATTGCACGATAAGGGCCGTTCTTTAGAGGAAAAGGCCGAACAACTGACGCTGACATCCAAATATAAATCAGAGTTCCTTGCGAACATGTCGCACGAGCTGCGCACGCCGCTCAACAGCTTGTTGATATTGGCGCAGCAGCTGTTTGAAAACCCCGAAGGCAACCTGACCGAGAAACAAAGGATGTTTGCCAAAACCATCCACTCCTGCGGGGATGACCTGATCCAGCTGATCAATGATATACTCGACCTGTCGAAGATCGAATCGGGTGTTATCGCGGCGGATGTAATGCCGGTGAGCTTTAAGGAGATCGCATCCTTTGCCGAATCGACATTTAAGCCGATCTCGGAAGCCAAGAACCTGAAGTTCGAGATCGAAATGCAGGAAGGATTGCCGGAAGTAATGGAAACCGACATGCAGCGTTTGAACCAGATATTAAAGAACCTGCTGTCAAACGCCTTCAAGTTCACAGAAAAAGGTCGAGTTAAACTGGGCATTTTCAGGCCGGGCCCTGAACATGAAAACCCACTAACCGGTACCGAATCGGTTATCGCGTTCTCTATTGAGGACTCGGGTATCGGTATCTCTAAGAATACCCAGGGCATCATATTCGAAGCCTTCCAGCAGGCTGAAGGTTCAACCAGCCGTAAATACGGCGGCACGGGCCTGGGTCTTTCCATCAGTAAGGGTTTTGCTGAATTGCTTGGCGGTACCATTACCGTAGGCAGCGAACTGGGCAAAGGAAGTACGTTTACGCTTTACCTGCCCTTGAAATACAAGGAAGAAAAGGCTGGCACGGCAACCTTAAAGGAAAACTATCCGGTTTCTCATGCCCGCACAAATCTCGTCGACACTGAACTGATGATCGATGATGACCGTCATGTCATCGTAGCTGAGGATAAAGTGCTGCTGGTGATCGAGGATGATATCCGGTTTACCAAAATATTGGTGGATAAGGCGCATGATCTTAACCTGAAAGTCGTGGTTGCCATGAGTTACCTGGAGATATTTGACAGTATCATCAAATACAACCCGGTAGCGATCACGCTGGATGTGAACATGCCCGAATCGAACGGCTGGAAGATACTCAAATTGCTGAAGAGCGATATCAATTTGAGGCATATACCGGTACATGTGATATCCGGCGAGGACAATAAAGTAATGGCCCTCAAGCTCGGCGCAAAATCGTTCAGCCTGAAACCGCTTTCCAATAATTCGCTGGTCGAACTGATAACCGGTATTGTTAGCTTCCACGAACACCCGAAGAGACGCGTGCTGATCATTGAGGACAACGAGAATGAACTGAAAAAGCTATCCGAATTGATAGCCAATGATTCACTCGAAGTATTCACCGCTACCACGGCAAAGAAAGGCCTGTCTATGCTCAAGAAGGAGATGTTTGATTGTATCGTACTGGATTTTGTTTTGCCGGATGCCAATGGCATCGACCTGCTCAATAAGATCAACTTATTGAAACAGCAGCAAACGACAATCCTGTTGCATTCAGCAAGGGACTTTACGCAGGAAGAACTGATCCAGTTGAAGAGGCTTAATCATAAGATCATCACCAAAACGCCGACATCGCCTATCCAGCTTTTTGAGGAAATATTGGTGCTGCTGCATATCAACAAAAAGTATGTGAGCGAAAGCAAGCTAAAAATGATCGATGGCATCCGTACCAATACAGATGTGCTTGATAGCAAAAAAGTTCTGGTGGTTGATGATGATGTTCGAAACCTTTTCGCGCTTACCGCTGTTTTCGAAAGATCGAAAATAGATGTGATCACTGCGGAAAGCGGTCGTGAAGCATTGGAAATATTGAACAAAGACAAGAACGTCGACATTGTGCTGATGGACATCATGATGCCCGAAATGGATGGTTATGAAACGATCCAGATCATACGGAAAGAGCCGAGAAACAAGACGTTACCTATCATAGCGGTTACAGCAAAAGCAATGATAGGCGACAGGCAAAAGTGTCTATCATCGGGTGCGTCGGATTATATCACCAAACCGGTAAAAACCGACCAACTATTGTCTTTAATGCGCGTATGGCTAATTAAATAATAATTATGTTAGCGACAGAATTAACCAACAGAAAAACTAAAAAAAGAATGACGGATGATGAAACCGTAAACATTCTGATCGTTGACGATAACGAAAATAACCTCCTCTCCATGGAGGTTATTTTGGAAAATGAATCATACTCCTTCTATAAGGCAACATCGGGAAAAGAGGCGCTCAGGATATTATTAAAGGAAGAGGATTTTTCCGTCATACTATTGGATGTTAAAATGCCGATAATGGACGGGTATGAAACCGCGCAGCTTATCCTGCAGCGTGATAAGCTCAAACACATCCCTATAATTTTCATCACCGCGCAGGATTACGAGGACGAGTCGGTGTATAAAGGTTACGAGGCCGGCGGTGTAGATTTTATATTAAAACCCATCAATCCCGAGATATTACGCGCCAAAGTATTGGTCTTCACCGAATTGCATCGCAAGAACCAGCTCTTGCGAAAACAGGAAGAACAGCTGAAGGCTACCAATGACGACCTGCTGCACTTAAGCGAGGACCTGGAAAGGCGTGTGCTTGAACGGACGATCGAGCTGGAGAATGTGAATTATGAATTGAAAACGCTCAACCTTTCGAAGGATAAGTTCATATCTGTTATTTCGCATGACCTGCGTACACCGCTTACTTCCCTCCTTGCCTCCTCCGAGAATCTGAGCCGCCACGGAGGGAACCTGCCACCCGAAAAGATCAAGATATTTTCGGATATTATTAACAAAACGTCCAAAAAGATATTAAACCAACTAAATGAACTGGTTGACTGGGCAAAGAGCCAGAGAGAAAAGACCAATTTCAATCCGGAAAAGATCAACCTGTCGAAAGCGGTCAGCGAATCACTCGATCTGCTTAGGACCAACGCCGTTCAGAAACGGATTAAATTTGAAAACAATATCGATCCTGGTATTTATGTAGAAATAGACACACTAATGTTCAGATCGATACTGCAAAACCTGGTATCCAATGCCATAAAATTCACCCCTTATGGCGGCAAAGCAGTGAGCATAAACGCGCAGCCGGTGGACGGCATGGTAGAGATAAGCATACGGGACCACGGTGTTGGCATGCACCAGGACACCAAAGAGTTGCTATTTGTCGGCTACAATAAAACTTCTGTTGACGGAACATCCCAGGAAAAAGGCACCGGTTTGGGCTTGCTGCTCGTTAAGGATTTTGTGACCCAGCATGGAGGCACGATAAAGGTTGACAGCGAACTGGGGAAAGGTACCTGTTTCCGCTTTACTGTACCATCTGCTTAGATATTTTTAATCATGAGAGATCGCTAAAAAATGCCTCTGCGGCCTTTGTGCCCCGTCTGTAACCTCTGTGATAAGTTTTAACCACAAAGAGCAAAGAGATTTTCACAGAAAGGCACAGAGGTATTCAAACAAATAATGCTTCACATTTCTATTCCACTTTAGAACGGATAACCTATAGCAAGGTTAAATACCGCGTGGTGCAAATTAAAGTTGTAGGGCTGTCCGGGTGGAAAAGGGTATCGTACCGGGAAGCCCATATCTGTGCGCAACAGTAATACGGTTAGATCGAACCGGAGACCGAAGCCCCAATCTACCGCCATTTGGTTTAGGAAACTTGCACTGAAGGTACCGCCGGGTAAATTAGCATGCGACCGCAGGTCCCAAATATTTCCTGCATCCATAAATAATGCACCGTACACTATACTGAAAAGCTTTGGCCTATATTCAACATTCGCCTCGATCTTAATATCTCCCGATTCATCGGGCAAAAAATTGGTACCCTGGGTAAGTTCGCCGGGTATAATATATGATCCGGGGCCTATTGAATGCGCCTGGAACCCACGTAAGCTGTTAGCACCACCTATAAAGAATTGCTGCGAATAAGGTAAAATTGTAGAGTTCCCATAAGGTAAGCCGACGCCCACCATCAGCCTGGCGGCCAGTTTACTGTTGGGCCCGAGTTTATGAAAGAACCTGAACTCATTTTCCAGCTTAATATACTGGTCGAAAGGCGTCCCGAACAGCGTACTCACTTTTCCTTTCAGCGTATCAGCGCCTGTCAAGATACCTATCAGGTTCGCCGACAAACTGAGCTTGCTGTTATAATAGATCGTATTGGTTTTATAATTTTCGGTTGTATTTGTCCAGGTATAGCTATATGAAGGGCCGAAAGTAAATTGCTTGTTGATAACATGTGCCAATGCCGGGTTTCGCGTCTTTTTGATACTATCCTGGTATACCTGTGTGACATTCTCAGGGTCGACGAACATCAGATCGAGCAGATCCAGCTGATTCTGAACGTGCATGTTGGGTTTCCACTGGTAGCCCCATGATAAATTAAATTGATTTAAGGTATAAAGCTGCGTTCGGTTGATGAGCGTGTAGCCTGTAGTTAAAATAGTTCGCGGAATAAATGCATTGTCCGTATGGAAATCGAAGGGGCTAATAAATCTGGGCCACGACAGCGACGGCGCGATACCAACCTGGTAAACGTTGTACCCGTGGTTATAACCGCCGAATTGAATATCTGAACTGGCAAACAGGGTAAGTGTATACAATTCCGCGCCTTTAAAAGTATTAAGGTTCTTAAAATTTAAATTGACCTGTGTGCCATTATAATTCGCTGAAGTGGAACGCACTACAAAGTCGAGGCTCAATGCCTTTCGCTTCCTTTGCGTTAAGAAGTAATAAATATCAAGCTTGGCCGAATCGGGCGTTACATCCTCAAAACGGTTCTTCACATAACTAAAAGGGCCCAATTCCATAAACCTGCTCAAAGAGTTATTATGCTCAGTACGATTATAAATATCACCCGGATGAAGCAACACGCTGTTTTTAAAAGTGAACGGACGCACCGTATTCTTAGGATCGATGACATTATACCAGCGGTATTTCACTGCCGAATCCAGCTTCAGCGAAGTATCCTTGAGCGTGTAATGCGGATAAACATAAATGTTGCGAACGTTGTAGATCCAGCGCGCCTCGTCCGGGGTGGCATCTTTGACCTTCACAAACAGGTCGACCTGGTGGCCAGCGACAGTGCTGTCATATTGCATGATCAGGTCCTCAGGCGCGAAATAATAAAACCCTTCTTCCTTTAACCGCGCATCAATTCTTATCCGTTCAACTTTGATCAAATCGAGATTAAATTTATCACCGGGCTTTAAAAGCGTTTTGGCCGATGTGCCGGTCACCGCCGTGTCAACGTCATCAATAATTTTAGGAAACGTGATCGAACGGTAGTGGTAGGCCGGGCCGGTTTGTACAGTATAAACTACTTTGGCGAGTTTATTTTTGCTTACGGTATCGCCTGCCGCTTGCACGAGAAAATAACCTTCATTTTGCAGCCGGTTTTGAAGGATCGAACTATTTTTATTAATGTCGACCGAACTTATCAAAACCGGCGGTTCGCCGATATGCGTATTCAGGTAATGCCTCAAACCTTTTGTCTTGCTGGTCCGGGTTTTATCATACACCCACAGTTTAAACCGCAACCCTAATATCTTCGAATTTGGTTTAGGACGCAACAGACCCTCCATCTCATTTTTTATTGCGCCGGCCTCACTTTTCTTCGTATTGGTATCGATGATCTTCACCTGCGCGCCGACATATAATTTTTGACCTGGCGCCAGGAATTTGGTGGTACTGCACGCGCTTAAAAAAATTGTGATAAAAAGGATAAAGCAGATATACCTGGCCATATTTTGTTAATAATTAATTTTTATAGGGGCTCTTCTTCCGGACCGGTTACTTCTGTAGTAGTAGTTGTGGCGCCGGCTTGTTTATCACTGTCCTTTTGCTCCTGTTGTTTCTCCTTTTGTTCCTGTTTATATTCTTTTTGCAGTTCTTTATCTTGTTTGCTCTTTTTGGCAAACAGCTCTTTAAACTTGTTAAATTCATAAGTTATCGTAAACCCGGCGCCTGTTTCAACCACCTGTCCTTCAACTACAATGTATTGGTCTCTGCGATAAACCCTGATCATGTACCGCCCGTCCTTGGTCAGCATATAATTTACCGATACATTGCCCGCTATGTCTGTCGTCTTTTGTCCCGGCTGGTTCTGGCCCTCCAGGTTAAAGTTGTTTCCCACGCTAACCGTGATGCGATCGTTGAGAAATTTCTTAGATAATCCTACATTCAGATCGGTGCGGTTTTGCTGAACACCTGTCGAATAATCGGCTCCCGAAGTTAGGTCAAAACTCATCTGCACTCCCCCTATCAGGTTGCCCGCCAGTTTGTTCAGTTGATTGGACAGTAAGCTGCTCACGCTATTACGTACCATGCCCCCAACACCGGCATTACCGCCCTGGCTTTGCAGCGGGTTATCGCCGATGAAATGGCCCAATACCAGTACGCCCAGAACCTGCTTATTCATTTCGTTGGTATCCAGCCGTATTTGATCCAGCCTTGCGTGAACAGTCGAGATCACTTCCGGCGACACACTATAAGTACTATCCGGTAAAACGATGTTGAAGCTGATAGCTGGTTTCAATAACTGGTTTTTCATCGCCAGGTCCACGTTGAATGGCAGCTTTTGTTTATACATGGTATTGTTTTGTGCATCGCCGCCCAACTGGTCGCTCACCAGGTCGATTGGCGGTACGTTTGCCACATAAATTGCCGTAATGTTCACATCTGCAGTCGTAGGGTCGCCTGCCCAGGTAATGGTACTTCCTTTCTTAAACAGGAATTTTCTTTTTACCGTTGCATACGATAGGTTATAGGAACCCTGTTCAATGGTATAAGTACCCGTCAGGTTGGTCTTTCCGCTCGGGTCGATACCGCCATTCAAGCGGGCTTCGCCGCTTAGTTTTACAACATCGCCATTTCGCTCGTCAACTACCACAGTGAAGTGCGCATTCTTATCGATCCTGATAGTGGCTGAAACATCCATACCCATTACCCTGGATTTACGCAGCGAATCCAGCTGCTTTGCTAAAAGGATCGAATCCATTTTTGGCGCATGCGGGTTGATCACCTCTACAACACCCTGCCGGTCGTCAAGACTTGGATCATTCTCGGGCAGCACAAAAGTCATATCGGTTTTATCGTTTACCGTGAGGTTAGCGTCTACCCTGGGCGCGCTCACGTTGCCTTTGATATTGATGTCGCTATTCAGGTACAGCTTGCCGTAGTAGAGCCTGTTATTTGCCTGGGTTGAATTGATCACGCGGAAATTATCCGTGTGGATGCTCATCGCCAGGGTAAAATCGGTATAGTTTTGGGTGAGTACCGCACCTGTGATAACCGCCTTATTACCCGTTGAGTCAACCAGCGTAAAATCGTTGAAACGTATGCCCTGGTCATCAAAAGTGAGGCTTTCCTTTGGCATGGTGAAGTAAGCGTTCAGCATCGCGACGTTGAACCCAACCTGGTTAAAATGCACATCGCCCCGGATAGCCGGCGCCGACGTAGTACCTGATATTTTTAATTGCCCGGAGATCGTACCCCGCGATTCCTTCAGGCTGCCAAAACTGAAACCTTCTAGGCTCTTCATATTTAGCCTCACCATATCCAAAGTCAGATCAAACCGGCTCTGCGGACCGGTATAATACAGGCCCTTCATATCCACCTGGTTGCCCTTGCCTGTGATGCTTACATCGGCGGCGAAAGCATTTTGGGTCTGATTGTTGACCTTTAGCGCGATATTCCCTACGGTATCCCCTTTGAAATTAAAATCACCAATATTTAAGGCAGAGGTAAACACAGGCGACTTTTCAAAATTGCTGACTTCGGCTCGGCCATTGATCACACCACCAACCTGCAGCGAATCCTGCTGCGCCATCCGCGTCAATGTTTCGATATGGAAATTCTTGAAGTCGACATCAATAGGCGCGTTCATCTGCTGCGAGGTACTGTTGACACTCAGCGTTTGCCCCGCGTTGGTAATCGTGAAATCTTTGGCCATAATACCTCTGGCGCCAAATTGCAGCGCGTTACCGGCGTTCACGGTCCAGGGGTTGTAATCCAGCACCAGCCCGTTTTGCAGGAAGCTGAATTGATATTCATTCGGCAACACGCTGAACACGCCCGCGATACGATAGCGTTCTTTTTTCGAAGCATCGCGCACCTGCAGGCTTATCCCCAATTTATTATTTTGGGCGCTCCCTGAAATGGTGGTAAACAACAGATCAAGTGAAGAGGAAGCCTTTACCTGGTCGGCAGAAAGGCTATAATTCAGCGCGTTGTTGCCGGTGTTGACGGCTAATCGCATATTGTCAACCTCTTCGGTACCGTACACAACCTTTGGCATGGTGCCGTTGACAACCAGCGTACCTGCCTGGCTGTCGAACCGCCCGTTGACGATCACTGGCTCGAGTTGTTTAAGGTCGGGCGCAAACTGGGCCACCAGCGGGGTTTTGACCATATGCAAGCCAAAAGCGAACTGCTCCGGCGAGTATTTTGGCTTTGCTTTTGCCGTTGTTTTGGCCATCGATTGATTGTAATATTTATTGATAAGGTCCTGGAAGGCGTCACCTACCTGCGTCAATTTATACTTCCCGGCCATGTACGCGCTCAGCATCGGGGTTTTAAACCTGATGGTGCTGCTGTCGGCATTTGCGGTCGAAACAAGGCTCACTTTGTCCAGCCTGATATTTTTGCCCCCGCCAACATAGATCAGGTCGGTAGCTTTGATGTCAGCGTTCAGGTAATCCGGATCGGCAGTAGGAACATTGGCGATCAGTTTACCATGAAACCGTGAGTCCTCTTTCGACAAATGAAGGTTTTTGAGGTTCATACTATCCACCATTACCGTTGCATTGACCGAAGGGTATTTCTTATTCATATTAGCCTTCGCGTTCAGCGCGAAACTGATGTTCGGGTCGCGCATGGTCGCGCTGGTGGTATAACTTCCGCCAACGGCGGTGCCCTTCATTACCAGGTTTTTGTAGGTGTATCCTTTCACGTAAGCGCTGGCAACGTTACCATTGAATTGCAGGTTTAGTTTTTTGGGATCGATGCCCCGGCCCTTAACATTCGCCGTTAAAGTAACACTGCCGACGGTTTGAGGCTGCTTGGTCAGCGCGCCTACATTCAGGTTATTGGTTTTGACGCTAGCCGTGTAGGTCTCATCGCCTTTGTGACTCATATTCATACCTCCCGAAAGATCAACCGCGCCATCGCTGCTGCGCACGATCAGTTTGGTGTTGAAGTTCTTCATTGTACCCTTAAAATTGCCCTTCAGGTTCAGGTTCTCCGGCAGCAAACTGGGCTTGAAAGACGTGTTGTTGATGATGCCAACAATGGCTTCCATGGAGCCATTTAAAAGTCATCCAAATTCCGTTTTCCTGATCAATGGCCGGGTG
>Ga0207064_1042_pt1 | contig 21633 bp, 15 predicted proteins | sample Alteio_BWMinCont_26_FD_153488 | JGI IMG/M metagenome (GOLD analysis project Ga0207064, IMG submission 153488) | Enriched cells from forest soil in Barre Woods Harvard Forest LTER site, Petersham, Massachusetts, United States -... | ecosystem: Environmental > Terrestrial > Soil > Temperate forest >...
GCATAAAGTTCATCGGTGTTTGGGATACTGTGGGCGCTCTTGGCATACCGGTAAGAGGTTTTCAATGGCTAAATAAAAAATACCAGTTTCACGATACTACATTAAGCAGCCTGATCGAGAATGCCTACCAGGCCTTGGCTGTCGATGAGCGAAGAAGTAATTTTAAACCGACATTATGGGCAAAAAGTGACAAAGTTACCCGCGGTCAAATACAACAGGTGTTGGAGCAATCATGGTTTGCCGGTGTTCACTCTAATGTTGGTGGTGGTTACCCTGATATGGGCCTAAGTGATATTACATTGGAATGGATGATCGGTAAAGCAAAAGATAATGGCCTTGGCTTTGACGAAGAATATATTAATATGCATCTGAAGCCGAATTTCATGGGCAGAAAGTACAATTCTAAAACAGGGATATTTGAGTTTTTACCGGATTATATCAGGCCTGTAATGAAAACTGAAAATGCTAATGAAAAGGTTGATGGTTCGGTATTCGAAAGAATGCGGGCGATGCCGCATTACAGGCCTGAGAATATTATTAACCCGGTATCGAGTCAATTAGTCGTTTAGTGTACTCCATTTTGGGATGATAGTATATCTCGTCAGGATCGCCTGTTTCCACGATCTCACCCTTGTTCATCACCATCACCCGGTCTGAAATATGTTTGATTACTGATAGATCGTGAGAAATAAAAATGTAAGTGAGATTAAACTCCTGCTGTAACTCGCGAATAAGGTTAAGCACTTGTGCCTGAACTGACACATCAAGAGCCGAAACCGACTCATCACAAATAATAAACTTTGGCTGTAACGCCAGCGCCCTTGCAATTACGATACGCTGCCGCTGGCCGCCCGAAAACTCATGCGGATAACGATTAAAATATTCGACGGGCAAATTCACTCTTTCAAGTAGCTCCAGTACATGTTTTTTTCGTTTAGTATTATTGTCATATAGCTGATGCACCTGTAAGGGCTCCATCAAGGAGTCACCCACGGTAAGACGTGGGTTTAAAGAGGAATATGGGTCCTGGAAAATGATCTGTATATCGCGACGCATACGGCGCATATCGTGCTTGCCCAGTTTAAGCAGGTCAGTATTTTCAAAATTTACGTCCCCTGACGTCGGTTCGATCAGCCTCAAAATACTGCGTCCAAGGGTAGATTTACCGCACCCGGATTCGCCCACCAAACCCAAAGTTTCGCCGGGGTAAACGTCAAAGCTGACGGTATTTACAGCTTTCACCCAGCCTTTTTGTTTTGAAAACAGCCCTCCACCCAGCGGGAACCATGTGCTTAATTCATTGATCTTCAAAATTGGACTGGCAGTATATAACTTTTTTATCCTGTCTTTTATTTCATCCGCCGTATAAGCGTAGCGCGCCCTGATACTATCGATAGATGCGCTGCTGGTATCATTATCAAGGAAATCAGCAACAATGGGCAGTTTTTTCAAATGCAAATTTGGCGCCGGCCTGCAAGCAAGTAAGCCTTTGGTATAGGGGTGTTTTGGATGAGCGAAGATTTCTTTTGTTTCGGCCTGTTCAACGATCTCGCCTTGATACATTACGAGCACCTTATCGGCTATCTGGCTTACCACACCCAAATCGTGTGATATGAATATCATACTCATATTACGCTCCGATTTCAGCTTATGCAGCAATTCGAGGATGGTTTTTTGCACAGTTACGTCCAGCGCAGTGGTTGGTTCATCGGCTATTAATATTTCGGGATCGCAGGACAGCGCCATGGCGATCATCACCCTTTGCTTTTGTCCGCCTGATAATTGATGGGGGTAGCTGTCAAAGATGGTCTCAGGTCGGGGTAACTGTACTTCATTGAAAAGCCCTATCGCCTTTTCTTTTGCCTCTTTTTTACTTGATCCGAGATGAATCCGTATCGCTTCGGTAACCTGGTAACCGCAGGTCAGAACAGGATTGAGCGACGTCATCGGCTCCTGGAATATCATGGCGATGCGGTTGCCGCGCACATCACGCATTTCATCTTCTGACAGCCCTGTAATATTGATATTATCAAGTAGTATTTCGCCGTTGATGCGGGTATAAGCAGGGTTGAGCAAGCGCATGATGGCTAACGAGGTAACAGACTTGCCTGAACCGGATTCACCTACTATACCAATTGTCTCGCCTTTTTGCAAGGTAAACGAACTTCCCTTAACGGCGTCCACATAGCCATTACCTGTTCTAAAACTAACTTTCAGATCGTTAACCTGCAGCATTTATTCTCCAACCAATATTATAGCGTCATCGCTGATCAATTCCTCTCCGCGGTAACGCCTGATCAACTGAGCCGTGGCCACCACGTCCTTCTGGCAATATATACTGATGCGCTCCAGGTCATTTTCAACCCAGTAAACATGGCCGACCTGGCTGCCGTCAATATCGTCTTTGGGTGTAGGTATATTGAAAATAGCCGTAAGCAAGCTTAGTGAAGTAAAGCTTTTATAGTCGCCGAATTTCCATAGCTCCATCGTATCCAGGTGACTAATTTCCCATGGCTTTTTGCCTGCTATTTCCAATTGCGGCGGGATGGTGATGCCGTTGATCAGCATACGGCGGCAGATGTAAGGGAAATCGAATTCCTTGCCGTTGTGCGCGCACAGGATCAGGCTTGGCGGCTGTGAGCGTAACAGGTCGGCAAATTTGATGAGCAACTCTTTCTCGTCATGCGAAAAGTAAGATTTTACCCTTAATCCTGTAGTTTTCCCTTTGGTAAATATACCAACCGATATGCAAATGATCCTGCCGAACTCAGCCCAGATACCCGCGCGGTCATAAAATTCCTCCGGCGTGGCCTCTTTGCGGGCATATTGGGTTTTCTGGTCCCACAGCTTTTGCAAATGTTCGGGCACTTCATCGTGACTGCGGTATTGGGGTACAGTCTCAATATCCAGAACCATCAGGTTGTGCAGGTCGTATTGTTCAAGCATAGCAGATCAGCAATTATAGCGACCAATATAATCATTGTGCCTGATTTGAACAGGCGGATAAACTAAGTATTATTTTTACTTTTGAAGTTTTACACGTCAATGAAAATAGAAAAGTTATCAATTATCATTCCAGCTTATAATGAGGGTAATACAATACATCTGATATTGGATAAGATCAAAGGGGTCAAACTCATTGACAATATCCGGAAAGAGGTAATAATTGTAGATGACTTTTCGGATGATCATACGGCGCAGGCCGTTAGTGATTATTTAGCTACTAATGCAGAACTGGATATTAAATATTATACCCACGAGTCTAATAAAGGGAAGGGCGCCGCTTTGCATACCGGTATTGCAAAAGCAACAGGCGAATATCTTATCATACAGGATGCTGATCTTGAATATAACCCGTATGAGTATAATAGTATGTTAAAGCCTGTTTGTGATGGTTTTGCAGATGTGGTTTATGGCTCGCGATTTATGGGCAGTAACCCTCATCGTATATTATTTTTCTGGCATACTATTGGGAACCGCTGGTTAACTTTCCTATCTAATTTGTTCGCGAACCTGAACCTTACAGACATGGAAACCTGCTATAAGCTGTTCGATACCAAAATTATCCAGGCGATCAAATTAAGTGAGCAGCGGTTCGGCTTTGAGCCCGAGATAACACAAAAGATCGCGCGTGTGCCGCGTATCCGAATTTATGAAGTAGGAATTTCTTACTATGGCCGTACCTATGAAGACGGTAAAAAGATAGGATGGAAGGATGGGGTGAGGGCGATTTATTGTATCCTGAAATACGGCCTATTCAAGGTCAATTAGCGAATCATTACTCCCGGCTTATTAACAATAGGAAGCTTGATAAAATTTGATTCCACAATGCTTTCCGGAAGGAAAATGAATTTCTTATCGAATATTTCCTTGCCGATGTAATAGCTTAGCCAGTATTCGTTATTCAGGCCAAAAGTAGCCTCGTCAATCGGTTCAATAAGCACATAAGCGTTGTCCTTCACCACCGGGAACATGTGGCGCAGGGTGGAAGTTTTGATCTTTTCGCCATTTTGTTCCCCGTAGCCCTTCGAGGTGATCAGCACATTTTCTATCGGTTCTTTTTTTAGGTTGATGAGATAAACATACCAGGTTTTATCCCGGATATTCTCACCCTCCAGCGCAACAGCGATTGCGATATCTTTTACTATATTTTCGGGAATGTCTTTTATCATTTTGAGTTGATTGAGTTGGATTAAGTTAATTGAGTTGAGTAAGTTAAATGGGCTGTAAAAACTCAATCAACCACTTAACTTAATCAACCATTCAACCAAACTATTTCTTCTTCACAAATCTTTTCCCGCCGGCTTTTTTGGGAGTCTTTGCCTCGGCATCAGCTAATGCTTTGCAGTCCTCGTAGGTGAGCGCCTGCGGATCTTTTCCTCTTGGTATTTTAACGTTTTGCTTGCCAAATTCGATATAAGGCCCCCAACGGCCGTTAAGGATTTTTACGTCTGGGGCGTCAGCAAATGATTTGATTACCCGTTCCGAATCGCGTTTACGCTTTTCGATGATCAATTCGATAGCCTGTTCCTCGGTCACATCAAGAGGGTCAATATCCTTAGGTAAGGAGTAAAACGCACCATCATGCCTGATATAAGGCCCGAATTTACCTACAGCCACTGTCATATCCTTATCCTCGAACGAGCCCACTTTTTTAGGCAGTTTGAATAACTCAAGTGCATCAGCGAGTGAGATTGTTTCGATGCTCTGACCTGCTCTCAAACTGGCGTATAGTGGTTTGTCCTCATCTTCGCTATCACCGACCTGAACAAAGGGTCCGAAACGTCCGATACGTACAGAAACTTTTTTGCCGTTTTCAGGATGAACGCCTAAATCGCGTTCACCTGTAGCCTTATCAGCTTTCTCGATAGTGTTTTCAACTCCTTTGTGGAAGGGATCATAGAAATTACGTATCATAGTTGTCCATTCCTCCAGGCCCTGTGCGATTTCATCAAATTGTTTTTCAACAATGGCAGTGAATTGGTAATCCACTATATCCTTAAAATATTGCACCAGGAAGTCGTTCACCACCGAGCCTATATCGGTAGGAAACAATTTACTACGCTCTGCACCTGTATTTTCCGATTTTTCTTCTTTAGTAATGCTTTGCCCTTTTAAAGTCAAAAGCCTAAAGTTCCGTTGTTTGCCTTCGCGATCCTCTTTTACAACATAGCCACGATTTTGTATAGTCGAAATGGTAGGAGCATATGTCGATGGCCGGCCAATGCCCAATTCTTCAAGCTTTTTTACCAGGCTCGCTTCGGTGTACCTTGGCGCAGGGCGCGAGTAGCGCTCCGTAGCGGTCATTTCCTGCAGATCAAGCTTCTGCCCTTTGTTCAAAGGTGGCAATATGGTATTATCTTCACCATTCTGCTGTTCATCCTCTTCATCCGACGATTCAAGGTAAACCTTCAGGAAACCGTCAAATTTCATTACTTCGCCATTGGCTACCAACTCTTCTTTACGTGTTGATATGCCGATCTTTGCAGTTGTTTTTTCAAATAAAGCTTCACTCATTTGTGAGGCGATGGCACGTTTCCATATCAAGTCATACAGGCGTTTTTCCGCAGGGTCACCGTCAATTGTATGGGCATCAAAATAGGTCGGCCTGATTGCCTCATGCGCTTCCTGTGCCCCGGCACTCTTGGTTTTATACTTCCTGAATTGGTGGTACTTTTCACCCCATGCCGAATTGATCTGTTTAGCCGCGGCGTTCAATGCGGTGTCGGACAAATTCACCGAATCGGTACGCATATAGGTTATTTTACCCGATTCGTACAGCTTCTGCGCTACGGTCATTGTCCGCGATACTGAAAATCCCAATTTTCTACTGGCTTCCTGCTGCAGGGTTGATGTAGTGAAGGGCGCCGCAGGTGAGCGTTTGGTTGGCCTGGTTTCAAGCGAATTGACGGTAAAACCGGCGCCTATACAATCTCTCAGGAATTTTTCCGCGTCTTCCTGTTTGGCAAAACGCTCAGGTAATTCAGCTTTAAAAGCTTCCCTGCCTTTGCCGAATATCGCAACAATTTTAAAAGCAGCTTCAGCAGTAAACTTATTGATCTCACGCTCGCGCTCAACGATAAGCCTTACTGCTACGGACTGCACCCTTCCAGCTGATAACGACGGCTTTACTTTTTTCCACAAAACAGGGGAGAGTTCAAAACCCACTAAACGGTCCAAAACTCTGCGTGCCTGTTGTGCATACACCAGGTTATAGTCTATCTTCCGCGGGTTTTCTATTGCCCGCAAAATAGCCGGCTTAGTGATCTCGTGGAAAACAATGCGCCTTGTATTCGCGTCTTTCAGTCCAAGCGTATCAAACAAATGCCACGAAATGGCTTCTCCTTCGCGGTCCTCATCCGATGCCAGCCAAACGATATCAGCTTCCCTGGCGAGTTTCTTTAACTCGCTTACCACCTGTTTCTTATCGGCGGGCACCTCGTATTTTTGTGCAAAGTTATTTTGAATATCGATAGCGTCTTCCGACTTCACCAGGTCACGGATATGCCCGTAACTAGACTTTACAGTAAAGTCTTTACCGAGGTAACCCTCAATGGTTTTAGCTTTAGCAGGAGACTCAACGATCAGTAAATTTTTAGCCATTTAAGCGATTATTTTTTGCAAATAAAGTATAAAGAAGGGTAAACGCAAATTGTTTTCTTATTGTAGTTGTAAAGTTGAAAGGTTGGAAGGTTGTAAAGTTGTATTAATTTAATGGATATTTGAGAGACGATTTTATTGAATATGCAATTAACATTTCAACATTAAAACCTTACAACTTTCCAACAAAAAAATTACATTAAAAAGCCGCCGCCGAGGAGATCATTCCCTTCATAAAAAACGGCAGACTGGCCGGGTGCTATACCTGCAACCGAATGATGAAAATCAACTTTCATGTGCTCACCCATTTGCACCACGGTGCTTTGCGTACCGGCATCCTTATAACGTATTTTGGTTATAGCTTCTATCGGCTCGATGATTTTTTCGTATTTAACCAGGTTCAAATCCCTCACCCATGCCGATTTGCGTTGCAATTCATCCTGCGTACCCAAAACAACGGTATTGGTTCCAGGATCGATACGGGTTACGAACATCGGCTGTCCCAAGGCTATACCCAATCCCTTACGCTGACCAATAGTATAAAACGGGTAACCTTCGTGCTTACCGACTACGGTGCCGTCTGCCAGTACAAAACTACCGCCTGCAACACGTTCCTCCAGGTCTTCGACTTTATGCCTTAAAAAGGCCCTATAGTCGTTGTCGGGCACAAAACAGATCTCGTAGCTTTCGCTTTTGTTGGCAAGCTCCAACTGGCCCATATCAAGCGCCAGTTGCCTGATCTCTTTCTTCGTAAAGCTGCCCAAGGGAAATTTAGTACGCGCCAGGTTCTTTTGCGATACTCCCCAAAGCACATAGCTTTGGTCTTTATTCTCATCAAGCCCCTTGGAAACCACGTAACGGCCGTTATCCTGTAAACGGATATTGGCATAGTGCCCGGTAGCGATAAATTCACATTCCAGTTTATCAGCACGTTTCAGTAAAGCTTCCCATTTGATGTGCGTGTTACAGAGTACACACGGGTTAGGGGTGCGGCCTGCTAAATATTCGTCAACGAAGTTGTCGATCACGAAATCACCAAATTCGCTACGGATATCCAGTATATAATGCGGGAAGCCATAGGCGACTGCCAAAGCCCTGGCGTCGTTGATACTATCCAAACTGCAGCATCCGGTTTCTTTCGAACTGCCGCCGGATGAAGCGTAATCCCAGGTCTTCATCGTAAGACCGATCACTTCGTACCCTTGTTCGTGCAGCATAACAGACGCAACGGAGCTATCAACCCCACCGCTCATTGCAACCAATATCCTGCCATGCTTACTCATAACGGCTGCAAAGATACGGTTTTGAAATTTGTTGGAAGGTCAGGGTCAGGTCAGATTTGGGATTGGTTATCGGATATTAGTTACCAGTTATCAGGTTAGTATTAATTTAAACTATGAAATTATATAATCAATGTAAAACACTGATTTACATTATTTATTAACTATAAATTAATGGTAAAATACACCAGAAAGCGACTGATAACTAATAACTGGTAACTAATCACTGAACAAAAACAGTCTTAATATTCACAAATTCATGTATCCCAAAAAGCCCCAATTCCCTTCCATATCCGGATTGTTTGATCCCGCCGAATGGTAGTCGCGGATCGGACTTTACCAGCGCGTTAACAAAGCATGAGCCCGCCTGCAATTGAGTTGCTGCTATTCTTTCACCCTTCGCTTTATCCCTTGTAAATATTGCTGAGCCAAGTGCGAAGACGCTGTCATTTGCAATACGGATAGCATCGTCTTCATTTATAGCGGTGATGATCGCTGCCGCTGGTCCGAAAAGTTCTTCATCATAAGCGGGCATGCCTGGCTTTACTTTGGTCAGGATAGTAGCCGGGTAATAGGCATTCTTTCCTTTAGGTATCGTTCCGCCCAAAATACATTTAGCGCCCTTTCTGACGGATAATTTCACTTGTTCATGCAATTGATTACGCAGATCGACACGCGCCTGCGGGCCGATAGCGGTATCGGTATCTAATGGATCGCCCATCTTTTTGGCCTTCATTTTAGCAAGGAACAGCTTTGTAAATTCCTTTTCGACCGATTTGACGACTATAAATCTTTTAGCTGCAATACAGCTTTGACCGCTGTTAATAATGCGGCTGTTTACACAGGCTTCGGCTGCTTTTTCAAGATCAGCATCCTCCATGATCAGATAAGCATCACTTCCGCCAAGCTCCAGAACTGTTTTTTTGATCAGCGAACCTGCTTTTTGAGCAACCTGCTTACCCGCGTTAGCACTGCCAGTAATGGTGACAGCCCGTATTAGCGGATCTTCAATGATCTTTTCCACCATCGAACTATTAACTAATAACGTCTGAAAAACATTTTCCGGAAAACCTGCCTGTCGTACTAATTCTTCTATAGCTAAAGCACACCCAGGTACATTGGAGGCGTGCTTCAGTACACCGCAATTGCCGACGGCAAGGGCAGGGGCCAGGAACCTAAAAACCTGCCAGAAAGGGAAATTCCAGGGCATGATGGCCAAAACGACGCCAATAGGCTGAAAACTCACAAAGCTTTTCGATGCATCTGTTTCAATGATCTGATCCTCCAGGAATTTAGCAGCATTCGCCGCACAATATTCGCACACCGAAGCACATTTCTCAATCTCAGCTACGCCCTGGTTCACAGGCTTGCCCATTTCCTGGGCCATTAGTATGGCAAATTCTTTTTTACGGGTTTGCAAAACACCAGCCATATTGAGTAAGAGCCTGCTGCGTTCGGCGTGCGTAGTGTTTTTCCAGCTTAGCCAGGCTTTATGGGTTTGCTTTATCTTTTGCCCGACTTGTTGCAGCGTATTCGCCTTGTATTTTTTTAGTTTATGCCCGTTAGCAGGATTAATCGAAACTAAGTTCATAACCGGTTTTTATACCAAATGTAAACACTTGATAAGAAAAAAGGTTGAAATAACGCTTTTGCTATTTATCGACAGGCTGACCGGCCTGTTCAAATTCAGTTTCGATGGTAGAATTGATGGTGTGGACGATCCTGTCGAGATCTTCCGCCGACCTGTGGATATTTTCGAGTATCTTAACCTTCTCATCCATATACTGCGCTGCCTGCATCATATTAGCAAGACCAATGATATTTGCCAGCGGACGCCTTACTTCATGTGAGCTGAGCCAGGCCACTTCCTTTAGTTTCTGATTTTGGCGAATAGTTTCTTTTTCCTTTTGCTTCAAGCCTGTAATGTCATTGTACACCGCTATATAGCCGGCAAAGTGCCTTTGGTCGTCTAATAACGGGGTATATTCGCCATAAACCCAAAACTTTTCACCGGATTTTTTATGGCAGTTCAATTCTGTTGAGAATGCTTCATTGGCTTTCTTTTTGCTCAATACATCTGCCAGGATATCCATATCTGTTTCTTCACCGGCAAAAAACGTCGCGGGCGAGTAGCCGGCCACATCCTCAAGTTTATAACCGGTAAAATCTTCAAAAGCCTTGTTTACCCAACAAATGAAATTATTCTGATCGGTAATAATAATGATATTATTAACCCGGGTAATGATCGTTCCGAGGCGTTTTACCTCGTCATCGGCCTTAAGGGAACGCTTAGCGGTTTCGATAAGCTTGTTCTCATCATTCCTGATCAGTTTATATAAAAAGAAACCGGTAACGATCACAAAAAGGAAGCCCTTGCCGCTGTTCAAGGCAAGGAACAATTGCGGCGATAATGAACTTTGAAATAAGAACAGTATCCTGTCAGTCAGCATTATCCATATCAATGCCGCAACTATATAAATTACTGCAATTCGCAGGGCACCAGATCTCATTCAGGGTCAGTTTCTTGATTAGTTATTCGTTAAATAGTATACGAAACCGCCACGACAAATGTTAGGCGTAATGAAACTGTTGTTTAAAGTTTGGTGCTTAGTGATTGATAATCAGTATAGTAAAATTATGGGATTCTTACCTGGCCGTTGCCTTTTATGATCCATTTATAACTGGTGAGTTCCTGCAAACCCATCGGCCCGCGAGCGTGGAGCTTTTGCGTACTGATACCTATTTCGGCGCCTAATCCAAACTGCGCACCGTCAGTGAATGCAGTAGATGTATTTACATAAACTGCGGCCGCGTCAACTTTATTCAGAAAAGCGGCTGCGTTAGCCGCATCTTCGGTGATAATAGCTTCGCTATGCTTTGAACTGTGTTTAGCTATGTGGTCCAGGGCCTCTGAAAAGCTATCAACGGTTTTGATGGACATTTTATAGGACAGGAACTCGGTACCAAAATGTTCTGGTTTAGCCTGCCGAAGCAATCCGGCAGGGTAGTGGCCCTGCAAAGCGGCATAAGCCTCATAGTCGGCATAAATTTCAACCTGTTTGTCAGCCAATGTCTTAGCAAGTTGGGGCAGATCTGCCAGGCGCGAAGTATGGATGACCAGGCAGTCGAGCGCGTTACATACGCTCACTCTGCGTGTTTTGGCATTAAAAACAATATCCGTTCCCTTTTGCAGGTCGCCGCTTTCATCAAAATAAGTGTGCACTATTCCGGCGCCTGTTTCAATAACAGGCACTTTGCTTTGCTGCCGAACCCTGTCTATTAGCTGCTGACTTCCGCGGGGGATAAGTACATCGATATAACCTATCGCATTAAATAAAGCTTCTGTAGCTTCACGTTCAGGTGGAAGAAGTACGGCTGCATTTTTATCGATACCATACTTTGAAAGTACATCGTGGATCAGTGCGATAATCGCTTTATTCGAATATTCCGCATCGCTGCCGCCTTTCAGGACGGATACGTTACCTGTTTTGAAGCATAGGGCAAACACATCAAAAGTAACATTTGGCCTTGCTTCATAGATCACCCCAACCACGCCTAAAGGAACGCTGATCTTCGAGATATTCAGCCCGTTCGGCATTGTTTTTTCCGAAAGCATATGGCCGAGTGGATTTGGTAGATTTGCCACGTTAACCATATCCTTCGCAATATCTTTTATCCGGGCTTCAGTCAGCTTCAGGCGGTCATATTTTGGGTCGGATGGGTCCATCCGGTCAAGATCCTTCTGGTTTTCCTCTAACAAATGATTCGTTTGAGCTATAGCGGCTTCAGCAATATCGTTCAGCACAGCAACTATTGTTTCGGGCGATATATCTACGACAGTTCGTCCTGCAGCGAGTGCGTCTTCAAAGTAACTCTTATAATCTGTTGCCGTTTCCATTACAATAAGTAAAGATAATCATAATGCACCAGCGCTTTCTGGTTTTTTTGACCGATGCGCTCCTCTGCTTTATCCGAACCATATTCGGCTATGCCCAGGCCGATCAGTTTATTTTCATCATCAACCAGCTTAATGATCTCGCCCTTTTTAAAATCAGCCAGTATTTTAACAATACCAACAGGGAGCAGGCTTGTCGCTTTGTTTGAAGTAAGCGCCGATCTTGCCCCCTCATTTACTTTTACCGAACCGGTAGCTGTATGCGCCGAATGCGCTATCCATTTCTTTTTGCCCGATTTTGTCTTATCAGGTATAAACTTTGTATGTGGCACTTTACCTTCCAATACTCCGATAAGAATATTGTCCGTTGTGCCATTCGCGATATGCACCGCGATACCCAATTGAGCCGTTTTTTGTGCCATAGTCGATTTAGTGACCATACCGCCGCGCCCGAATTGCGACTTCCCGGAAGCTATAAATGATGGCAGTTCAATCGTGCTATTGATCTCTTCCAATAATTTTGAACCAGGCGCTTTTGGGTCGCCATCGTATATGCCATCAACATTGGTCAAAACGATCAATGCCTGCGCGTTCAACATGGCGGCTATCAGCCCGGCCAGTTCATCGTTATCGGTGAACATGAGCTCAGTTACCGATACCACGTCATTTTCGTTTACAACGGGTATCACATGATGTTGCAGCAATACCTCGAGACAGTTGCGCATATTGAGGTAATGCAGCCTGTCCCTGAAATCTTCTTTGGTGACCAATATCTGGGAGCAAAGTATACCGAATTTCCCGAATAAGCCGGAATAAGTGTTAATGAGCTTAACCTGCCCAATAGACGCCAGTAATTGCCGCGCAGCCACCGCATCCGACTTTTCAGAGACTGAGATCATGCTCCGGCCCGAAGCAACCGCTCCGGACGAAACCAGGATAACTTCGGTGCCCTTACTTTTGATAGCGGCAACCTGCTCCACTAAATGGCCGATGCGCTCAAGATCAGGCAGGCCATCGCTTTGTGTTAAAACGTTGGAACCGATCTTGATAACAATGCGTTGGTAATTCCAGGGCATCAGGTATTAATATTGAAGCTTCAATATTAATAAATTATAGTTGATTGGTGGGAATTATATATTAATTCTGTTGTAATTAAAAAGCGATCTGCAATTGCACTTCTATGATATTATTGGGGATCTGTACGATTTCCTCGCGTCTATCCAGATAATCAACAGACAGTTTTGTCCAGGAGTTAAATACATAATTAAAACCACCATAATAAATTGTTGAGCGATCGGTAGTTATCGTTTTACTGGGATCAAAAGTGTCGTATTTAGCCACTAACTGTAATTTAGGCAAGATAAAATAGCCTGCCTGCGCATACCAGCCGTCCTTTTGCACGGTGCCGTCGGTACCATGGGCATATTCGGCGGTAAGGGACAGCCGGCCTGCAACGTAATGCGCATCGAAACCATAACGGTTGCGAGTCTGCGTAACCGGATTCGGCACTTTGGTAGTAGGGAGTGGGATATCCTGACCATTGTAAAAACCACCACCCAGATCGAGTCCCGTTACAGGATGAATGCCAAAGCGTGCAACAAAGTCTTTCTGATTATTATTATCAGTAGTAACATCATAACCAGCACCGTTAAATACGCCTAATGTGTAATCAAAAAGGTACAGATTATTGATTTTGACAAAACTGCCGCTTATTTGCGCACCTATATCGCGGCCGTTTTGATTTCCGATAACGTCTTTCGATCTGCCTGCAAGTGCTTCAATAACTTGCGAGCGGTCAATAAATTCCAGTTGACTATCGGCTGTTAAACTCTCATACGAAAAGGGTACCTTAAACTGGCCCGCCGTAAATTTGAGGAAATCAGCTATTTTATACGCTGTATAGGCATCGAGTAATTTTGTTGTACCAGCAAATTCGGTATAAACCTCATAACTCCAGGCATCAGTTATGTTGCCTTTTGCATCCAAACGAGCACGATGGAGATCGAAGGCATCGTTTACACCAGTTTGCTGAAAACCCTGGTAACGTGCCTGTATCAGGCCGCTTATTTGCAGCGCCCTGCTCCCTATAGTAATGTTATGTTGATTCTCCCTTTCCTTGTCAAGTTTCGCTTGCTCCCTGGTTGCCTGTTCCGAACGGATAGAATCAGCGTCTTTTTGGGTAATGATATTCTTCTTAACAAGTACGTTTAGCAAATCATCCGCTTGCTGTGCTTTTGCGGTAATAGCAATCGTGAGAAGTAACCATAGCATCAGAATTGTTTTAGTGTAGAAAGTTTTCATTATTGTTGTGTTAGTTTAGTTAATATATTATATTATATCTATATTGTATACCAATTTAGTAGTACAAATATAAAACCCAAAAGGAAAACAGCAAACATTTTCTAAAAAATAGTTTAGAAGGAAGTTGGAAATATATTTATATTACATTGTTTACCAATTAATTACTGGTTTCAATTAAACATAAATTATTTTTGAAAAGTAATTACCCATCGGCAAAAAGGGTGAGAATAACGCTTTGCCGATGGGTAAAATTGCGAAATTAGTATACAGACATGCCTTCTTTTATTTCATCATTGGCATTCGTAATGATGGTAGTGCCGGGCTTCAAATCACCAAATACTTCAGTTGAATCATGACTTGCCAGGCCTGCCTTGATATCGATATAATTAGTTCTGCCTTTGTTGACAGCTATGACATATTGACGTTCGGTCGAACGCACAATGGCATTGCTCGGCACTAATAACGATTTTGCACCCGATAACATAGGTATCTGCACTTCGGCGTACATTCCGGGTTTGAGCAAGTTTTGTTTATTTGTTACATCGATCTCGATAGCCTCCTGGTGCAGGGTGCTCAACGCATTGGCAGAACGACTGATTCTTGCAGTTTGAGGCTGACCGGGCATCGCATTAAGAACGTAAGTTACGGGTTTGGACAGATCAACTTTATCAACATAATCTTCCGGTATATAAACCAACAATCGCAATTTGTTTATATCCTGCAGCACGAGCATGGGCTGATCAGAGGTTTTACCAGGCGAAACCAGTGTTCCGGGCGAGATACTACGCTGGGTGATCATGCCATCAAAGGGGGCGTAAATGTTCAGATAATCCTTCATCGTTTGAACTGATTCAACATTTGATCGCTCTGAATTCACCATAGCCTGATCGGCTTTCATTTTGGACATGGCATCGTCAAGGTCCAGTGGCGATACAGAACCGGGTTCTTTGGCAGCCTCGCTCAGTCTTTCGTATTTTTCCTTACTGGCAACCGCGTTTTCCTGTGCCTGCACGTAACGGGAATTGGCAGACTGCAATTGCGATTCCATTTCCGGTGCTTCTAACACAACCAGTAACTGGCCTTTTTTCACTACTGAGCCCCGGTCGACATAAAGATTCTTTACGAATCCATTCACCTTAGGGAAAATTTCGACATTATAGAAGGCTTGCAATTCCCCGGGCAACCGGGCGGAACCAGAAAGGGTCTTTTCAGACACCTTCCCGGTTTGATATGGATTTTCTTCGGGCCCTTTGGGGTCAGTAAGATAAACGGGTTTATGGTTACCCGAGCAGGCAGTCAATGATCCTGCTATTGCTGCTATGAATATTATTCTATATTTCATTTTAGTTTTATGCATTTGAAGATTTTATTTCAGTTTCAATTTTGGGCATTAAGGCAGGAGATTCGTAATTGGTTTTTTCCTGTACCCAGGCAAATACCATCGGCAGGATGAATAATGCCGCAAGGGTCGATGCGAATAGCCCGCCTATCACCGCTCTGCCCAAGGGGGCGCTTTGCTCGCCGGCCTCACCCAGGCCAGACGCCATCGGGATCATGCCCGCTATCATGGCCATACTGGTCATCAATATGGGCCTTAGCCGGATGGATGCGCTTGTTATCGCCCCCTTATTGGCATCGCGGTATTCTAATCTTAGTTTTTCGGCATTGGTAACAATCAGGATCGCGTTGGCAACGGAAACGCCCGTTGACATAATCATACCCATGTACGATTGCAGGTTGAGTGTCGCTCCCGTGCACAATAAAGCCACAAGTGAACCCAAAATTACAGCAGGTATGGTAGACAACACAGTTAATGCCACTTTAAATGACTGGTAGTTTGCAGCAAGAAGCAAGAATATAACAAGAATGGCAAACAACAAACCATTTTGTAAACTGCTCAATGTATCAATCAGCAAGCCCGACATGCCACCCAACGTAGTTATCAAACCCTTCGGTGTAGTGCCCAGCGAATTAACTGCTTTTTGTACATCTGCGGTGGCTTTGCCCAGGTCGGTTTTATAAATATTGGCGCTGACTGATAAATACCTTCTTGGACCAACCCTGTCAAATTCTCCTGGCGAATAGGTAGTTTTAAAAGTAGCCACATCGCTTAAAACAGGGCTGCTTTTGCCCTGTATCAGGGGTATTTCCTTCAGCTGATCCATGGAATTCATCGCATATTCCGGTATCTGAACCTGCACCTGGTAGGTGTATTGATTTCTTGAGTCGAGCCAGAGATTTTTCTCGGTAAAACGGCTGGATGAGGTACTGGCCGTCACGGAATTGGATATATCTTTAATATTCAATCCCAGCTGTGCCACCTTTAATCTGTCCAACGTGATATCAATCACCGGAAAATTCAACGGCTGCGCGATCTGCACATCCCTTAAATAAGGTATCTGCTTCAGTTTATTAACCACTTTATTAGCGTATCCTTCTATCTGCTGCATGTCCTTACCTGCAACCTGTACCTCTATGGGGGTCGCGGCACCCTGGCTCATGATCTTTTCCGTCATGTCTATCGGTTCAAAAGTGATATGTAACTCAGGGATTTCCTTTGCTATATTTTTACGCAATGCATCTTTCAGCTCATCCATATTCATCTTATAATTCTCATCCAGCTCAACCTGTATCACAGCCTCCTGCGTACCGGTGTTGAAAACATATAAGTTGCTTGAACCAAAACTGCTGGGTACAATACCCACATAACCCGATGTGATAGCCACATGATTGTCGACGGTTTGATTGATGATCTGCAATATTTGCTTGAATTTGTCCTCCGTTCGCTCCAGGCGCGTACCGTCAGGCTCTTTAATACGTATTTGGAATTGTCCATTATTTAGCTTCGGCATCATGTCTTTTCCGATTCCCACAAAGCAAATACCGGCCAACACAATAACCCCGACCAGATAAATTGAAACAATGAATCGTTTTCGTGGCATTAATTTTTTTAATATCCCAACAAAACGCATTTTTACCTTTTCGAAGAAATCATTCTTTTCGGGCTCGTCCTCTTCCTTTTGCCTGTGCATATCCACTTGTAACTCTTCACTGCGATCTAACGACTCGCCTGCGTGTGCATGAATCTTCCCGTGCTCATAATGCTGATACCGTTCGGCTTTGATCATCCAGTTGCTTAGTATCGGTACAACAGTTTGCGCAAGCACATAAGATACGATCATAGTTAAGCCGATTGACAACGATAGCGGCAGGAACATCGCCTTTGGAACGCCTTTCATCATGAATGACGGCGCAAACACCGCCAGTATACACAACAAGATGAGCAATAAGGGGAACGATATCTCCTCGCAGGCATCATAGATAGCCAGGCGTTTTGGTTTGCCCATTTCCAGGTGCTGATGTATATTTTCAATAGTTACAGTCGCCTGATCGACTAAAATACCGATGGCAAGAGCCAACCCGCTTAACGTCATGATATTGATAGTTTGCCCAAAAAGGCCAAGCAGCAGCACACCGATCATAATAGATACAGGGATGGTGATCACCACGATCAAACTGCTGCGCAAATCACGCAGGAAGAGTAGCACCATTAACCCTGTGAGCAAAGCACCGAGGCTTCCTTCGGTTAATAAACTTTTTACCGCGTTGATCACAAAAACCGACTGGTCGAACTCATAGGAGATATGCACATCATCGGGCAGCAGGTTTTGCATTTCGGGCAATTTGGCCTTTAACTGTTGTACGACTGACCAGGTGGAGGCATCCGCTGTTTTAACTACCGGCATATAAATCGATCGTTTGCCATTAATGAGGGCGTAATCAACTGTTATATCTGCCGCATCGGCGACACGGGCTACATCCTTAATGAATATGGGTACGCCGTTTACCGTTTTTATGGGTATCGTATTAAAGTTATCCGAACTTTGGATCAATGAGTTCATAGAAGTAACCAGCATATCGTTGCCTAACCGGATGTTGCCGGATGGCGACATTACGTTAAATTTCGATAATGCGGCCACTACCTCATCCGGGGTCAGATCATAGCTGCGCAATTTATCCGGGTCGACACTAATAGTGATCGACCTTGCATTCGATCCGAATGGGGGCGGTGCTGATAGACCCGGGATGGTTGCAAACATAGGCCTGATTCGCGTCGCTGCAAGGTCATACACGTCCTTTAACGGCCGTGTGGGGCTGGCGAATACCAATTCACCAACCGGAAGAGATGAAGCATCAAAACGTATTACCTGCGGAGGCAGCGCGCCAGGAGGGAAAAAGCTCATGACGCGATTTACTTGCAGGGCGACCTGCGCCGATGCTTCGGCCATGTTGGTGCTTTCATAAAAGGTTATTTTAAGCAGGCAAAGACCCTGTATGTTTTTGGTTGAAATGCTTTGTACGCCATTTACGTACAGGAACTGGTCCTGCATACGCGTGGCAAAAAAGCCCTCCATTTGTTGCGCCGACATACCTCCGTAAGATTCGATGACGTAGATGGTCGGCAGGTTTAGCTTGGGAAAAATATCTATCGGTATATTGATAGCACTTAGCACTGCAAATATGATAAGGCTCCCTGTTATAACTATAGTAGTTATGGGCCTTTTCAGTGCGGATGTGACCATTGACATAGTTTCTGTTTATTTTAAGATGTTTAAAATTGCGCCCACCTGGTTATCGGTAATGGCCTGGTTGAATAAGGCATTAGTGAACGCATATTTAGCCTGCACATAATCCGTCTCGGCGCGGTATAAAATGCTCAGGGCAGCATCGAGCTCAATAATATCCGTCAAACCATTCCTGTAAAGCGATAGCTTCTGGCGATACCCTTCAGTAGCAGCCCTTAATTGATTTGGTATTTCCCGCAATCGTAGTTTAGCGGTCTGCATTTCGGCATTGGCCTGGTTAGCACCGGAAGCCAGCAGCGTTTTTTGCTCTTCCAGCTTGTTGCGGAAATAATCGGTTTCTGCTTTTTGAGTATTAAGCTTTAATCTTTCCCTCCGTAAGTCAAAAAGGTTATAGGAGATGCCTACGCCAAGCAAATAATTATCCCGTTGAAAGCCCCATCCGGTTGAAAGGCTGTTATAATTTCCTTCCGGATCGACGCTTGACCCACGCCCCCATGCAGCGCCTTCGAACGATATTTTAGGATAATATTGTTTTTTAACAACATCCTCCTGCACTTTACTATTCTGGTATAACGATTGATAGAAATTGATGATCGGGTGCCCGGTAGTATCCGTGTTGAAGGTACTTATCGGTGCGTTGATCAGCTGGTTTTCTATCAAAGTGTCAGCTACAATGGATTGATATGGTAATCCGCTGATTTCCGCCAACTGCAATTGTACCTGCTGCAATTGATTATTCAGTTCGATATAATTCAGTCTGGCTTTTGATAATTCAGCATTAGCTATGCTCGTATCCACGCCAGGGCGAACGCCGCTACGGGTAAGCGAACTTACCGAGCGTAAAATATCCTGCGTCCGCTGAATATTGCGTGCCTGTATGTTGAGGTAATCCTGCAAACTCATCAACAATAAATAATCATTGATGGCATATGATTCAAGTTCATATTTCGACTGCGCGAAATTGTTTTGTTCTACCTGGATATTCGAACGGGCCACACGGTTCTGTGCTCCGTAATAGCCAAAATTGTAAACTTCCCAATCCAGGAAAGCTATGCCCAGGTTGGTAGACAGGGTAGTAGTCACATTGGCGGAATGAATACCTCCCGAACTTGAGGGGATTATGCCATAACCAAAATATGGTCCGGTAACGTTGTTACTGGTGCCGATATCGGCCTGGTAATTCAGCTTTAAATTAGGCAACCAGTTATTACGTACCTCAGCTGCCTGCGCCTGACGTATCTTTATGGCAGACGAATCGGTTATTAAAGCAGGGGCATTTTTATCAACCCGGGCCAGTAATTGCCTTAGAGTGACCGGGGTTGTCATTTGCTGTGCGTTAACTGAAACTGCAATTAACAGTAAGAGAAACAAGCAAATGCTTTTACAAAAACTTAACATTTCTTTTAATTAAATAAAGATGGATAGTAGATAAACAAGATACATACAGCAAAATGCTGCAAGGTATCTATCAGCTACAGCGAATGCTGTTAAGAAAATATCAAATAATTAATTTGCCTGCGAGCAGATAGGCTTGTTCCGGCGGCAAAATAGCGACACGGATATCCGATACAAACTTTGAGGTCAGTTTGGGAAGTATTTGAAGTAATAATGGCATTAATAACGCCAGTAACAAGCTAATAGCAGAAAGCAAAACCAACACTGGGTTTGAAAGCTGCTGATGCAGCGCCTCAGCATTGGCATCGTGCAAACTTTCGGGTTTACGTTTAGTAAAGCTCTTAACCAAGATGGTATGGGAAATGCGCGGCCGGGTCTGCTGGCTAAATGCTCCAAAACCCAAAAATGGCTTTGCTACAAATAACAAGGCAGCTAACGAGAATAATATATGGATGATCCGCAGCTTTCGCATTGCTTTATTAACGACACATTATTTACAAAAATGCTGCTTAATTGTTTTTTCAACGTTATGTAACAAAGAAGTTGCAATAAGCCAAAAAAAAGCTCCCAAGGGAGCCATTTATTGTTGATTAAGGAGATTAAGAAGAAAAATCAATCAGCATTTGCCCTGAACATCAGTGCGCCGACAGTTACATTGGTGCGGCTGTCGATCAATATAGCGCCGCCATTTGACTTGTTGTTCTGAAACAAGTCAAAAGCCAGGGGATCGGCAGTTTTGATGACGATTCGGCCGATATCATTCAGCCTGAAATCTTCGTCAAATTCCTTTTCAAGCGTATTAATGTTCACTTTGTACAGTATTTCCTGTATGCGGCAGCGTGTCACCTTGCTGTTGTGTTGTATAAAGTAGGTGTGGGTGGTATCCAGTGCCTTGGTATCCATCCAGCATAAGTCAGCTTCGATCTGCTGCGAAACTATAGGCTGATTGTGCGCATTCACCAGGATATCACCCCGGCTGATATCAATGTCGTCTTCTAAATGCAAAGTAACAGACATACCGGCCAGTGCAGTTTCCGGCTCTTCATCCAGCAACTCTATTTTACTGATCTTCGAGCTAAAGCCAGACGGCAATACGGTTATTTCATCATTGACACGGAATGAACCGCTGGATACACGGCCGGCATAGCCACGATAATCATGCAGGTCGTCAGTTTGAGGACGAATGATCCATTGCACAGGGAAACGCGCATGATCGCTTTCTGTATCGACAGGGATTTCCACGGTTTCAAGGTGAGCGAGCAGACTGCTTCCTTTAAACCACGCCATCCGCGCCGATGGATAAACAATGTTATCGCCTTTCAGCGCGCTCACCGGGATATAGGTTACGCTGGCAAGACCTACCTTTGCAGCCAGCTTTTTATAATCTTCAACTATCTTGTTAAATACCTCTTCGCTGAAATCGACCATATCCATTTTATTCACCGCTACTACAATTTGCGGCAGGCCCAATAAGGAAACCAGGAAGGAGTGGCGTATGGTCTGCTCGATAACACCTTTGCGCGCATCAATCAGGATAATAGCCAGGTTTGAGTTGGATGCACCTGTAACCATATTG
>Ga0207064_1043_pt1 | contig 21542 bp, 23 predicted proteins | sample Alteio_BWMinCont_26_FD_153488 | JGI IMG/M metagenome (GOLD analysis project Ga0207064, IMG submission 153488) | Enriched cells from forest soil in Barre Woods Harvard Forest LTER site, Petersham, Massachusetts, United States -... | ecosystem: Environmental > Terrestrial > Soil > Temperate forest >...
GTGCGTCAATTATCCCAGTGATTGATGAGCCGGGACGTCATGTTAAAGTTTACCAGAAGCTCGTCCGCGACTTCATTCCCATTATTATTCGTCAGGCCGGCGGATTAGCGCGCGTCCGAGTGGTGCCAAGGTCAGAAGCGCGCGCTCTCTTGCTGCAGAAATTGATTGAGGAGGCTTTCGAAGCTCGTTCGGCTTCTGCGTCTAATATTGTCGAAGAACTGGCTGATATTTTGGATGTTATTGAGGCGCTTGAGGCGAACTTTGAAATTGAGGCCAAGTCTCTGGCATCGGTTCGTGAAAAGAAGCGAGCGCGGCGCGGCGGGTTCGATCATCTCATCTTATTAGAAGAAACGGACATTCTGCCCTTGAAAATGACGACCCAACCTCAAGGGCATTTGCCGCTTTTCGGAGCGGAGCCGTCGCTTCCTTCCAAAAAGAGAAGCACCGCAAAGCCCGACTCATTGCGCGTTGAGCAGTCAACTGATCAAAGAGAACTAATACGTTTAAGTCTTTCATTGGTGCCTCCTGTTGGAAATAAGGTTGCCGCGACAATAACGGTTCACGTTGGGGATCATGAGATTGGAAACTACGATCGTACAATCAAGGTAGATGCCGATTATCGAGGATCGAGAGTAGTACTTCGGATTGTGCGCGGTGATGAAAGCAAAACCGATGATGATAACCAGCTTGTTTTGCCTCTGGTGGCGGAAGAAGGTCTCGAAGAGGATGCAAATGATAAAAAGGTGAGGTAGACATTCGAGCAACCGAGCCCTTGAGTTAGGCGTAGAAGAAGCTATTGGATACGGGTAATGCGGTTGGGGGAATCAAAACAGAAAGTGTCGCCGTCGGGGGAACGGTTGCCGATTCCTGCGCCGAAGTCAGGCGAAATAATTGATATCAATTTTCTTCATGAGTCTGTTGACGATGCGCAAGACGCTATAAACGGACTGTGGGAGCCTGATGGGAGAACCTTCTGGCGTTCTACGACCCAACGCGATCGAGAAGTGCGCAAGGAAAACATTGGGACGTTCTATCCAACAGTCACACTGCGCTGCATTGATAGCCTTCTGCTACTGGCGGGCGAGGCGCAAGGCTGGATAATGAAAGACACTGCGCGCGTTGTTCATGAGGTGTATGTTCCGGCAATCATCAGTCGGACGACGGATGATCTTCGTCAATCTACCCTCAATGTAGACAATGATCCGAACGTATTCACGTTATCGATTTTCAGCCAGACTTTTGCTCGACTTTTATCATATGATCGGTTGGCGCAGCCGGCCGCCGCAGAGGCCACCAAAAATCTCAGGACTGCGCTCGGCGCACTAGCGAACCATGGCGCTCTTGACGATCTTCAAGTACCTGCGTTGCATCCATTTTTGGCCTATCGGATTAAGCGAGCCATTAGTGATGCGGCGCCATATACCGCGACGGAAATGATCCCTCAATTGGAAGGGCTGTCAAACCGACTCGAACAGCATTGTCGAAACGCTATTGCTAAGAATTTGGCTAAGCACGAGATTGGGGCGCTCAATCCAAGCGAATCTGTAGCCCTCGCGTTTTGTGCTGCGTCGCTAGCAGGTGCCCGACCCGAGGGAGGCCGAATCGACGGCGGTCCTCGGCAGTTTTTTTCTACGGTGTTGCGCGAGGACTATCAGCTTGTACGCGCCGCGTTGAGCGTGTGCCTGGAGGCTCAAGATGCTGCGGGCTGCTGGCCTTTGGGTCGTGTCGTTGAAGAAGATAAGGATATCAAGGACAACCAACGATTAGAAATAACTACGTTCGAAGTCGCGACAGCGATAGCCGAAGCGGTGGCAGGACTTTTGAATGCAAGTAATACAGGGAAGGCTGACCCTCTGCTTTCCGATGCAGTCACACGTTTGCTTCAGTCCGTTCGTTATGCCGAGGGCTCGCAAGTGCGATTGGACGGCGATGCCAAGCCGCGCATCGGGTGGTGTAGCGATCATGCTTACGGTACAGAAATTATAGAATCCTGGACTTCCGCAACCGTGCTTGAGGCCATCTTGCACGTAGCTAAATTGGTCCAGGAGTTTAACCGCCGTTCCATTCTTGGAACTTTTACCACCATTCATCCAGCCGATCGCGATTGGCCACAGTGGCTGCACTGGTCACCCTTCAAGGCGTCAGGTGAAGTTGATTATCGGCATCCGGTACTTGCATATCTGGACAAGAAAATGGTGCAACCGATTCTAGCGGACAGGCGCGGCTTGCCATCGGCTCAGGCCAGCACAGTTTCCGCACTTCTGTTCGGGCCGCCGGGCACCTCCAAAACCACAATCGCTAAAGCTGTGGCTGAGGGTTTGAACTGGCCAGTTGTGCTCTTGAATCCGGGGGTTTTTATTGAACGTGGTCTGGAGTACATCGAAACTCAGGCACGTTCAGTTTTTGATCGATTGATTCAGCTCTCGCGAGCGGTGGTCGTATTCGATGAGTGTGACGAGCTATTCAGAGGGCGGGCGCCTCGGCCTGAGTCGGAACAGATGAGAGGCATCACGGCATTTGTGACGGCAAGCATGCTGCCGAAACTCCAAGAGCTGCATGATCGAGGGCGCGTTGTGTTCTTTATATGTACGAACAACTTCGACTCACTTGATCCTGCCGTCAAGCGTGGCGGCCGTATAGACCATATCATCGGAGTTGGACCACCAGACAAGAAAGCTCGCGAGGCGTTTGTCTCGCAGGCAGTAGTAAAGCTGCGTGAGACCAAAGATTGGCGAGAGCCAGATTTGTTCGATGAGGCCCTCGTCGAACTAATATCCGCGACGTCCCGCTTTACAAGGCCGGAGCTGGAGCGCGCCTTAGGAGCTTTGATTTCATTGGCGCAACGTACTTGGGAAAACCCCAAAATGGCCCGATTGGCCGCACGGTCATTGGTTAAGCGGCAACGCCAGGGACTAACGATAACTTCCGCCGAATACAAAAAATTCACCGGACAATGCGAGAAGTACAGCCACGCTCACACGGAAGGCCTGTGACCGTGAGGCCTGCCTTAACTTGCAAGTTGGAACCTGGTTATCCACATGCCAGCTGATACGGCTACGTTTTGAAGGTATAGTTAGAGAGCGAAAAACATGGACCGCGACATGTGCTGTCTTTGCAGCCAGATCGCAGGCCAAAAGGCCGGCGACCTTATTAGCAACCTGCTTTGCGAAGAAGGATATATCCGACGGGTCGCATTCGAGACCGAGAACTTTGCGATAGTACCAAGTTTGGGCCCTATTGCGCCTGGACACGTGCTCTTGTGCCCAAAGAAGCACGTTAGCAGTTTTGCGCGATTAGCGCCCGAATTTGGCCGGGCAGCCAGTGGCATGTCCGCCGAATGGGATTGGTTATCGAGGCGGCTAGCTACCACACTGGAGACTTTATACTCCGCGCCAATACATCGATTTGAGCACGGATCGGGTGCGGACGGGTCACATATTGCGTGCACAGTTGACCACGCTCACTTTCATTTTCTGCCTGCTCGCGTAGATGTTTTGGCCGAGTTATTGGGTGACTCAATTTGGGAGGCGACGAGTTCGGACATTTCGTCTTGGACGCACGCCGCAGGCGACCAAGAGTATTTGTATTACGAGTCCTACACCGGTGCCGCTCTGCTTGCAGCAAAGCAGGGTCGATATAAATCTCAACATATGCGACAAATATTTGCGCGTGCGCTCGGCGGCGATCTGGAGTGGAATTGGAGGACCAGTCCAAAGCCGCACATTGCGGATCAGATGTATAGGGATATTGCTCAAGCAATGGGCTGATAATTAACGCGCTGTCGGCGTCTAGCGCGCCAGAAGTTCTGCGCGACCTCTACTTTTTTCTTACCGTCGTCCATGGCGGACGCGAGAAGCTCCAGTGATGAAAAGCGTATGAATTTGTCCGCGCTTCAGTGTGGGCTTTGCGATAACATGCAGCGTCCCGCCTTCGTTGAGTGCTTTCGTGTAAACGTTGTTTGGCTTTTCCAGGGCGGGGTCCGCAATCTTGCCGGCGACAACTTTGTTGTTGTTCAGGAGTCTTACCCTGCAGGCACCGTTCGTCTTGAACACCCCTTCTATGGAAACGTCATATTTGACCTCGTCGCCAAGCGTCAATGGTTCGTGAGAGCGGAGAACCTCGGCGCTCGGCTCGTCGATAACGATCGGGTCTTTTCGCCCGAACTGGATGGTCCGCACGGATTTCCCGATGGGCTCAGGCAACTCGCGAAGCGGCCGGCGGTTTTCGACAACAAGCTGTTCCATCAGACCAAACAGTTTGTCCTTGTCACTCATGTGGCCTTCGTGCATCGAGCGAGCCAACTCCGCGTGGGATTTGGACACTTGAGCTATTACGTCTAAGGCTTTGGAAGCGTCCGACGGCTTATGCAGGACGTTACTGATCATTGCTTTTATCATTTGCTCGACAAATACCTTTCCGATCTGCATTGCGATCGGTGGGAAGAGCGGTAAGCCGGTCATCAAGACGCCAACAATCTCTTGTAACAATCCATTTTCGTGACTCGGAAGAACGCAAAAACGGACGTGATAGCTGCGCGGATCGTGGGTCACCTGGTCGAACAGAAGCTCGTGGCAAATACTGTTCGCAAGCTTGCTGACGCCGATAAGAGATCGACCAAACTGCTGCGCATCTACCAAGTGGGCATCTGCAATCAGACCACGGTAGGAGATAGGTATCGGATCAAATATTTGTTCGGGCATCGGACACTCCCTCAGTACGTGCAATTGTGGATGATTGCAGCTACCAGGACAAGTCCTTTTGAAGGGTTTCTAACACCGCACCTTCGCAATATATGGAGGCCCATCTTCATGCCGCCGCCCCGAGAGCGCCAGCCGACCTGATAAGCCCGACGCATAGGGCTACCAAAGCCAAAAAGACGCCTTGTCGGTTGGAGTTGCTAAGCGAAGTGGGACGGAGGAAGCGAGTTGCGCAATCAGCCGCTGCCAGCCATGATCGCCGCGTCGGTTGCGAACGCAGCTCAAGAGGTCTTTTGTGCTCGATTTCAATGAGGGCAAAGCCTGCGATGCGATTGTTCGCCGATTGGAGGAACGTGAGGGCGTGTCGCGATCGGAAATGCGTTGGCCTGAAAAGGAGCAACACAAATTTCCAGTAGAGGTGAGTTTTAAGCTAGGAAATCAGCTCTTCGCCCTTGAACACACCGGCGTTGAGCCGTTTCCCGGGCACGTCGAGATGGAAAATCGTGCCGGCCATTTGTATGTACCGATCACGAATGCACTTAAAGATACCCTGGGAACCGAATCGCTGTTTGAGCTCTACATTCCCGTTAATGCGTTTCAGAACAAGAATAGGTTGGAAATACGAAACATTCAGGACGCTCTCATCGACTGGGTTAAGATAACGGCACCGAAAATGCCTAAGCCGTCTGGCCGCAGAGGAACGTCTGTCGGTCCTAAAAGTGTGTCGCGAGTTCCATTCCAGGTTTCGCTTTCTTGCTTCGAACCGCCGACCATACCTGGGCATTACTTCCATTACGACACGTTCTTAAAGACGTGGAAAAAGCGCGCACCGCGCGTATACAAAAGGCAGTCGACGATAAGCTTCCAAAGTTGGCCGGATGGAAGAGCGATGACAACGCCAAGGCCATACTCGTATTGGAGCAAAACGATATTCAGTTGACTAATCCCGACGTCGTCGCCGATACCTTTGTGCCCCTCGTGCGGGATAGGTCGGATAAACCGGACGAGACCTACCTCGTCGCGTCCTGCATGACGCCCTCTTGGTATGTGTGGCCTATTTTGATTGGCGATAAAACCTATGACGACATTGTTCGAAGCGGCGAAGCGGAACATTGGGAATTCGATCCGGCCAAGCTCGACGCGTTGACCGAACAGCAAGACGGTAAGCCCGCTCACTCCGCACCGGTTGCAAAGTGATCTGCCTCGTTTGATGCTCCACGATTTGTGAAGTAGCGAATAATCAGGGCCTAAATGCACCTTCCGTTCCTTATCCTCACTGTCCACGGCGAGAAAGCAAGCGATTTGAGGTCAAATGAAAAGGCCCCGCGCACGTGAGTGGCGGGGCTGAGTTTCTGCCATAAGCATTGCTGCCGAGCATGAAAGTTCAAAGAGCAGTGGTGAATCCGTTTCTGCGAAACGAGGATTTGTTGGTAGTCCGCTCCTTAAACGGAGCGGACGCGCCTGCTGTTGCAGGCTATTTTTTTAGGTGGGTTTGACAAAGTGCGAATTACGTTGCGTTGACGCACTTCGATTACTTCTCTCGCCGCGTGCTCTTGCGGCGATCGTTTTCCTCGCGGATCGTTTGCTGAGCGCGTTCGGGAGCTTCGTCCTTTGCATCCGATTTCGGCGGACGCAAGACGATCTTGCCGTTGAGGGGAAGCGCTTGCAGCACGATGTTGAAGCCCTCGCCATCCTGATGCATGAACGCCGCGCCTATGTTGAGCCAAAAGTCGTCTTGGCCTTCGCGCTTGACGACTGTGTACGCTTGGTAGGTGGGCTGTTGAGCAGCCATGGTCAAACTCCTCCGTGGTTTGAGTGGTCAGTATTCATCGGCGCGCATAATCGTAAGCACGCGCGTCGTTTGCTCGGGATCCTCCGGGCTTTCGGACCCGAACTGCATGGCGAGGTCGTAGTAGTCGATCTTCCAGAAGTACGTCTCGCCATCGATTTCTATGCTGCCGAAGTCGTGCTCACGGTGCGGGTCATTGTCCTTCGTGAAATCGCTGAAGGACTGAACCGCAAGGAGCACGCGTGCTTTGGTGTCGATCGGCAGGGCATTGACGCCCGCCGTCATCACCGCCTGACCGCCGACGAAGGTGCTGCGGAAGTTATCGTTCAGCACCCGGATGCGGTCAGTATTTGTGGGAGCGGCGGTCCTAGTCATCGCCAACGCCTCACGCGGCAACGGGCGCGAGCGCGGCGACGTTCTGCCGGATCACCGCGAGCGCGTGGTCAAGCGTTGCGACGCGTTCGCTCACGAGGTCCTCGGCAACGAAGGCAAGTTCCTCCTCGTCTAGGAGGGTGGCTTGCATGACGACCGAGTAGTGGCCGCCCATGAGCGGCGTGAGTTCGATGTGGAGGAACTGGATGAGGGAGGGCGCCAGCGCAGTTGCTGACCCGGCTATGTCAAGGGACATGGGGTTCTCCGTCTTGCACGACCGACGTCCGAGAAATCGGGCGGCGGAGCAGCAAGACGGCAACTGCAGAAAGATTAGCAAACAAAAGTACTTAGCGCAAAAAACTCAGAATAGAGCTTAGTGCCCGATCGGCTACTTCTCAGCGCGCAGAACTGCAGCTAGAGTAGTTGAGGTTGTGGGGGTGGAAAGTGGCCTACAGTCGGGCGGCGTTGGTTGTGTTCGTTGTCGTCGCGCTCGGGTCGGCGCTGCTGGCCGGTAAAGCGAGTGCACAGTCGAGCCTGGAGAGATATGACCGGGAAGCGTGCGCGCCGTATGGCGGTCTTTCTGGAATCTCAAAGGACTTTCCGTATTCGGCGTGGTTCCTGCGTCTCATTATAGGCGATACCGCAAATAATCTGTCTAGAGGTTGCAAACAGTACTGCCCTCAATGCATTCGATATTGCTATCTGTATAGCATCGCCTGTGGAACGCAGGGAAAGAGGTTGGCACGCTATTCGCAGGTGCAACCGTTTGTCTCGCAGCATGGCGACCATCCGACCTATACGTCCGAAAGCCAGCAACTAGCCGAGTTGGCACAAATTCAAAAACAGGAAGCGTCATCAAATTTTTGGCGTCCGCTTAGTCCCTACCCGCAGTTACTGATTTTCGGAGTTTTTCTGTCCCTATCTTGGGTCTCAAGACGCGGGCGAGGCAAAGATGAAGTATATTATGGCTGGAATGGTCCATTGATCCTGTATTTTGCGCTCAGTCTGCTCACGTTCAACACTTCCTCTGATTCTCTTCTGTTTATGCAAATTGCGGATCAATATCTCTTTTTCCATTCGTGGTTGTTTGTATTTGCCGTGATCTTCTTTTTCGCCACCAATGTGGCACCTTTAGTTCGTGGCTGGCACTATTTGTTCGTAAAGCACCCGGCGGCGGACATCGTAAACTCGGCGGTAAGAAGCGGAACTCCTATTCACGGGCAGTCGCTCGCTCGAGCGTTATGGGTGAGCCCGCAAGATGTCTTCCAGTGGCGGCCGCGCTGGTACTATGAACATCAAGCCGAGAAAGCACGCAAGCTAAAGGATAAGCTCGATCGCGACGCGGATCTCGCGCGGGCTGCGATTGCGCGAGAACGCGCGCGAGCGGAACTGCGGGATGAGCAACAAGCGTCTGCCGAGGACAAGCGCGAGCAGGTTTGGCGCGGGAGGACATTCAGATGAGCGATAACGATCCAAATGACGGGGAGATTATTTCGCCCCGGGTACCGATGCGTGCCGGGGGACGCACGGTACAGCGGGTCGACAACATGCCAGGCAATAACCCCCGCGGCGTTGTTGAAAGCGCCGTGACGAGATTTGTTGCCGGCCTGCGGCGGAAGGCCAACAACGCGTTGGCGGCAGACGCTCACGCGCGAGCCGATTATTTCGATGCTGTGGGGCGTGTTGCCAAGAGCTACATCGGGATGAACCAGGCAATCAGTGAAGTTGAAGAACTGGACGAGATTCTTGCTCTCGATAGGAAAGAGCGCGCTGCTGAGCGCGAAGGGCGCGCACAAGAGATCGAGCACCGCAAGGCCGTCGCTGAGCACCGCCGAAAACAAGAACTGACGGAGGCACAGCGAGGCGCGTTTAATTCCGAGCAGGGCTATGAAAATCAACAGCGTCTGAAGCAACTTAATTTGGAGATATGGGAGAGGCGCAAGGAAGTAGAGCATTTGGATGCCGCGGGACTGGCCGCCCGCCTGCGGGGCGAAACCGAGCCACAAAAAAAGCTGCCGGGCGGCGGGTTGCTGAGCGAGCTGCAGGAACAAGCGGACCTGCTGGAAAAGGAGATTTTGGAATCGTTGGCTGATGGAAAGGATCCTGGAGCAGACCTTATGGCGTTGGCGGAGCTGAAGGCGTTGATTGCACGCTTGGCCGTGAGTAAAAAAAATCCCCAGTGAGTTTCCGGGGATTGAAGGCGACATGGAAGATCAGCCGTCGATGGCGAGATGCAGATGTGACTGAAAGAGCAAGGCGGCCGCCATGTCTTGGACCTTGCGCTTGAACGCGGGGTCATCGATGCGAGGTCCAACATTGGACAAAGGCCACTTGAGCCGCTCAATCGTGATGGCTTGCTCCACCGCGAGTAGTTTGAGTTTATCGCGTGCGAGCTGTTGATGACGATCGACTTGCGCGTCGACCTGCGCCTGCTTCGCGCGGCCGTGGGCGAGAGCCGCGGCGCCGATGCGCTCGATGTCCGCTACATAATCGGGGGAACGTTGGAGAAAGAACATGCAAAGCTCCTGGGTGTTGTGCGAGCCGCCTAACAGTCTGGGCGCCTCGCTACACTCACGAGCAGCTAACATATTGTAACATATAAGAAATCGTTGTCAAAGAAGGTGCTGCATGGGCCAGTCGGACGAGAAATGGAAGGTGATGCGAGCCGAAATTGAGGCTCGACATCCGGCGCGCGCCCCGCAAACACCTAGCTCCTATAGCGGAAAAACTCTGGTTATCGGTCGCAGCCCGAGCGGTGAGGCAGTCTTGTTGCCGGAGCACCCGCGCCTGGAGCACATGCACGTCATTGGCGACACCGGTAGCGGAAAATCTAATTTTCTGAAGCATTGCATCCGGCAGGACATACAGAATGGACGCGGCGTGTGCGTCGTAGATCCGCATGGCAACCACCCGGATGGCCTGTATCGGTCGCTCATGCTGTGGCTCTTTGAGAAAGGTTACCACAAGACGCGCACCGTCCACCTCGTCGATCCGAACGCCGCGACCCACACAGTCGGTTTTAATCCACTTCAGCGGCCGGACGCTGAAACGGATCTGTCGGTCATCGCCAATACGACGCTTGACGCGTTCGAGCGGGTGTGGGGCGACGAGGATACTCACGCCAAGCCGACCATTCGTCGCGTGTTGAAGGGGACGTTTTCCGCGCTTTCTGAGCTTGGGCTCACCATCTCCGATGCGGAGCTGCTTCTCGACCCGCATGACAAGAAGGGCGTTCGGGCCTGGGTGCTCTCAAAATTGACCGACCGGTACAGTCGCGGCGTACTCGAAGATCTACATCAGATGGCGCTTGATGAGCGCAACAAACGGGACTTCCGCGCGGAGGTCATGGGACCGAAGAATCGCTTGGCGGAATTTGTGAGTGCTCCGACCATCCGCACCATCATCGGGCAGACAGCGCATACGCTTGATATCCGAGCTGCCCTCGACGAGGGCCACATTATCCTCGTGAATCTATCGCCCGGCACGCGCGTGTCCGACGCCGATGCCGAGCTTCTCGGGCGCTTGCTGACCCGCTTTATTTTCTTCCACGCCAAGCGGCGTCAGAAGCCGGAAGTGCCATTCTTCTTCTATCTCGATGAGTGCCAGCGCTACCTCTCAGGCGATGTGCCGGAGCTACTCGGGGAGGCGCGCAAATATGGCCTGGGATGTGTGCTTGGGCATCAGTGGCTCGCGCAATTGGGACAGCCGGATGATCCCATTCGCGAGGCCGTGCTCAACGGCCCCAACCTCAAGGCCGTGTTCCGGCTGAAAAATCCAAAAGAGGCGGAGGAAATGGCGGAAACGGTCATTCCGTTTAATCTTGAACAGCCGGTTGCGATGCTGACGAAGCCGGCAGTCGTCGGCTACGAGCGAACGACGTTCAAAAGCTGGGGAACTGCCGAGCATGGCGCCCGAAGTTCTGCGAAGGGTTCCTCCTATTCGGAAAGCGACAGCGACAGCGAGTCGGAGAGCGAGTCCAGCAGTTCGATGGCGGCCGAAGGATTGTCGTCTTCAACGGCGATGATGGTGCCGACAACTGGGTGGATGATCACGCCGGACATGATGATGGCGTCGAGCGGGAGGTCGGACTCAACCGCGGGAGGGTCGCAAACCGGCCGATCGCGCACTTCATCCCACATGTCGGGTCGGTCGAAAACGTCCGTCGAAGCCGAGATGAGCGGAACGACGACCAGCGAAGGCGTTACCGAGGGCACCGTCCCGATCTTCAAGGAGCTGCCCGGCGCCGTGCATAGCCTCGAAAATGTCCGGTACATGGCGGCGCGCGAGCTGCGCTCACTTGCGAGAGGAAATACCTTCGTCAGTTACGTCGGGATCGACGGGTGGAAGGGCGCACGAGTTGCCGTGCCGCCCGTACAGGAAGCACAACGGCCGCCCGACGGGGGCGCGAGCGCGCGGGCGGCAATCCTCGATGCAAGCCCGTCGGCCGTGCCTACGGCCGACGCCCAAGCGGCGCTCAACAAGCGCGAGCAAGACATTGTCGTTGCCGCAGCGGCTTCACGAAGCGAACTCGCCGCAGAAACGGAAAGTCGCGGTGAGCGGATGAGGGGCACTACGAAAACGACGGCGGCACCTGAGGAACCGGAAAGCTGGCGCGTTGCTGCTCCTAAAGGAAAGCCAAAGGCGAAGCGGACTCCCGGTAAGGCCTGATCTGCATTGGCAGGTTAGAATAAGGATATGGAACTACTGACGTCGGCGAGGGTACGGGTGAAGCGCTTTTATCGGTCTGACACTCCGCCGCCGTTCCAGCTCACTACGCGGGACCTTAACCTCCTCGCGCACGTCGCTCGGCATCGATTTTTGTCGTCGGCGCACTTGTGCGCGCTTGATGGGGGAAGTCCGCAAAACGTGCTGCGGTGTCTGCGCGTGCTGTTCGACCATGAGTATCTCGATCGTCCCGCCGCACAAAAGGTTAGCCTGTCGGAGGATGGACCGCGGCCGTTCGTCTACGGGCTCGGCAAGAAGGGCGCGCGAGCGCTGCGGGAGCATGGGAACCTTATCGATGACTGCGTCGATTGGACCGAAAAGAACAAACGAGCGGGCGCTATTTTTATCGAGCATACGCTCGAAGTGGCGAATTTTATGACCGGTGTCGAGCTCGCGTGCCGGACTCGTGGCGACGTGGAGCTTATGCGCGAGCACGAGGTGCTGGCGCTAGCGCCAGAGGAGACCAGGACGGCACGCGAGCCGCTACGTTGGAAGGTGGATAAGGTGATGATGGGGCGGAAAGAGACCTTCGCGGTAGTGCCGGACGGGCTCTTCGGCTTGGTGTTCCCGGATGAAACCGCTGCTTACTTTGTGCTGGAAATCGATCGCGGGACTATCCCGCTTCTGCGCAAAGACGTTCCGGGCACGCCGGTTTGGCGCAAGAGCATTTCCTATAAGCTCTCGAGCTATTGGGAAGGATGGAAAGCACAGCAACACGTAAGGCAATTCGGCGTGAAGCAGGTGCGTGTTGCGATGGTTACGAGTTCACCGGAGCGCGTGCGCAACATGCTTTCGGTGGTCGACGAGATTACCGAGGGCAGGGGATCGAACTTCTTTCTGTTCGTCGATCGGGCGACGCTTGCAGCGAGCGATCCGCTGAGCGTCGAGTGGACGACGGGGAAGGGCGAGATGGTGAGGCTAGGGGATTAACTAAAGTGTTAGGAGAGCTCAATGGGTGCAGATGACGCGACATCAAAAGAAGGACGATTTGGTGTAGATGGTTGGGCGATAAAGGAGTTATGGGAAAAATATGAGGAGATCGCGATGCACTTTAACGACCTCCTCATCAGGTTGCGAACGCAAGCGCTAGGTGGTGTTGCGGCGCTTTCAACGTTGGTAGGATTATTTGCTAAGACGAGTGCCAGCGTTAATACGAGTTGGGAAATCGCTGCGGTCTTCTTTCTGTTTGTTTGCTTTCTGTGGGTAGCTATTTGGATTATCGATTTCTCTTATTACAACAGGCTTCTCTTAGGTGCGGTCGCGGCGATCGAAGCTCTTGAGGAGCGAAGCAAAACGGAGATGCGGGTACGGCACATAGAGTTAAGCACAATGATTGAACGTGCGGTCGCGCGGCAATTGTCCGGCATTTCACGGTCGAGATGGTTGACGGTTGGAAGATGGGCTTTTTATACAATTGTCTTTGCAGTCCTGTTGGGAGGATTTGCGGTCAGCGTGATTGGATATCTGTATACGGGTTCCCTGACGAGCAATCAGGCTTGTTTTTCCTTGCCGGGTTAGTAGTGACGGGTGGTTTACCACTCTAAACACCAAAACCCGACCCCCGCGAGGGGATCGGATTTGGAGCGAGCCGCTACTCGGCTTTAGTTCGCTCGGCGCTTTTGCGCCGGCTTCCTAGCCGCAAAGCGCTGCTGCACTTCCGCCATGGCGGAAGCTTCTTGCTCAACTATCTCAAGGATAGTGCGCAAGGAAGTTGCAGCAGTCTGCATCTGCGTAAGGCGCTCAGCGAACGAAACTTTCTTGTTCATAAATGAAGTGAATGAACTGGCTGGTAATTCGACCTGCCTCGCTATGCGAGAGCATGGCTACCAGCTCGGCGGCCGGCTAGGCGAGCGGTCAAGGGCTTGCCCCTTGACGGCGAGACGCGGCTGCCAATCCAGCAAAGAAATAAAGGGGAGCGGCTCGGTGCAGGTGAGTGTGAGCCTGCGTCAGGGATGGAAGCCGAATGGCGGAGAAAGCGAAGCGTCTCCGTTCACGACAGCCCGGCGCCGGAACGGCGGACGCCAAAATTCAAAATATAACAGCTAAGGCTCGGAGGGTAGGGGAGTGGTCAGTACGTTTTGGAACCGCGGCGCTTTATTGTGGTCACGACAATGACTTTGTTTTCTTCGTTGAGCTCGTACAAAATGCGCCAGTCGCCGACGCGCCGGCGTAGGGCGCCGCCAAGCCCGCGTAGAAATTTTACGTCGCCTCTGAACGGGTCATCACACATTTCCGAAAAAGCACGATTGATATGGTTGCGTTCAGGGGATGGCACTCTTCGGAGCTGCCGCTTGGCGGAACTAGTGATCGCCAAGCCCCATTTCATGTCTCCACTCTTTAAGGGACACAAAGTCCCCGCGATCAAATGCCTCTCGGCCTTCCTTGATCGCTTCGCGGTCGCCTTGCTCGGGCTCTTCTTCCAGTTGTCGTATGAGAGATAGCGCCGCAGTATCCTGCACATCCGGAGGCAACCGCCGCAGGCGCTCGATCGCCTGTTGAAGCAATTTCGTCATATAAGTAGTATAGCACACGTGTTTGTTTGACGCGATGCGAGGTAACGTCGCGAATCAGATATTGTGCGACGTTCTAATATGGCTTCGTTGAGCCATTAAATGAAGCGTCTTCCCTTTCGGCGTGGGCTGTTGTCGAATGTTTGTTCGATCAGCTCTCGCGGGCGGCCGAAATTGCGCTGGCTTTGCCGGCGAATGAGATCAAGCCGGCCGCGCGGGTCATACAGCCGCGGGAGAAGGTCCACGCGCTCATGGCCGATGCCGCGGCGAAGCCACGCCGTGTACGGCGCTTGATCGACCAGTTCGCTCGGCGGCACGGGATCGAATTCGGATGCGAGAAGCATGGCATCGTAGCCGGATACGCGGAACACCAGCAGTGCGCCGGCGTTGCCGAGCACCGCGGTGCGGACGGAAGGATCGAGCTGTTCAATATACTGATTGGCGAGACAAAAGTGCGCCGCGAATTTGCGCGCTTCGGAGAGCAGCGACGTGAACGCGTCGGTGCCAAAGCTCTGAAACTCGTCGATGTGGGCGAAGAACGGCACGCGGTTCTCGGGTGCCTGGGCGCTGCGTCCCATGGCGACGAGTTGCAAATGGGAGATGAGAAGCGAGCCGAGCAAATTCGCGGCCTGCTCCCCTATCCGTCCTTTGGCGAGGTTGGCGATGAGAATGCCACCGTGGTCCATCGCGTACGCAAGATCGAATTTGGGGCTGTGCTGGCCGAGAATAGCGCGCAGCGCCGGCGAAGCCGCGAACTGTCCCGCCTTGTTGAGGATGGGCCCCGCCGCCTCGGCGCGGTAACGCTCGTCGTAGCGCGGGTACTCGTCGCGCCAGAAGCGCGCCACAATCGGATCGCGCACGCGCGCGACGGTGCGAGCACGGAATTGCTCGTCGACATAGAGGCGCGGCAAGTCGATGAGCGTAGCGCGCGGAGCGCACAGGAGCGTAGCGAGGCCATGAAAAAGAAAATGCTCGAGCCGCGGTCCCCAGCTCTCGCGCCACAGGTGCCTGAAGGCGGAAACCATGCCGGAGGCGGCGAGCGCGTAGCGCTCGGGCGGAATTTGCGCAAGCGGATTGAATCCAACCGGACGCTCGGCGTCGCCGGCGTCAAGGTAGCAGACACTGTGGGTGCGCTCCGGTGGAATGCAATCCGCGACCGCCTCGGCTAAGTCGCCGTGCGGATCGATAACGGCGACTGCTTCTCCGGCCATGATGTCGTGCATGGCCAAGTTGAACAAGGTCGTGCTCTTTCCCGAGCCCGACTTCCCCACCAGGTAGACGTGCCGCTCGCGGTCGTGCCGCGAGAGGCCCGTTGCGCCCCAGGTCGTTCGTGCGATGTATCCATGCGGTAGCTCCATATGCCGGGGCAGCCACAAGTGCAATTCATCGGGTCTCCGTGCACCAACGTGCCGAGGCCCGGTGAATGGTCGGCGGGCGTGTGCCCGCTTGTGGAGTTGACCCGCCGGGCGTGCCTGGTGTGGCGTGCCGGCGCGGTACTTGTGGCTGCCCCGGAATCAGGAGTGAGCCCCGGAGCAGAACTCCCAGTATATCGTGCGCGCGCGAACCGGTCGCGCGCGGGCATGTAGCGTTCACCTTTGGTGAAGACGGAGGAGCGCCAGCGACCCGACCCGGCTGGGTCGTGCAGTTGGTCTTTTGTTTCTCGTGAGCACTCCCCCCGCATTTGTCGGCAGCCCAAAGCAAGGAGCGCGCCCCGGCGCGCGACTATGCGACGGCGTCGGCTCTGCCGCCCGACCCCGTGCCCCCGGCCGAGCACCGGAGACTTTGGTCGAGGAGCGCAGCGGACGCGCCTGTGGCGCGGACGTCCCGCGGTTTTGCCCCTTGGGGCAAAACTTCGCGGAGAGCCCCCAGCTTCGCCTAGCTTTGGCAATGCTCGACGCTGGCGTCAGCATTGCAGGCGAAGTGGGGGCACGGGGTCGGGCGGCACGCCCGACAAATGCGGGGGGAAATTGTGAGAACCTGCAAGAACTTGCGGGTTCGGAGGAGGTCGCAAAGGGTACAAACGGGATTGTACCGGTCATTGTACCCGATCGCGGCGACCTTCCTTTTCTATTAAGAGAACACACCGTTCGTGTGTGAATATGTATTGGAATATATTAGGCGCGTCGGGGGATTTCGAATGGTGTCGTCTTATAACGACCGCGCGGACACGTTGGCGGTCGTCCTTTGTGTCAAAAGTCCCACCCTCTTGTGTGAAAAGTCCCGTGTCCTTGTGTCAAAAGTCCCACCCTTTAAGTGCAAGGGACGGGGCCTTTTGTATGGTGTTAATCGCTAGGCGGTGCGGCGCTGCCACTCGTCGAAAGAGGGGATTTTTCGCGGATGCCGCTGCACCGTGACGCGGGTGCGTTCGATCTCGAACATGGTCTGTGCGAGCGTCCCTGTCCCTCGCCGGTAGCGCGGCGCCTTGGTCCGCGCGGCAGCCTCGATGGTTGCTTGCTCGTCGCGAGGCAGGCTTGAGAACAATCGGTCAGCCGCCGCTCGTCGGAAACGGTCGTAATCCATGCGCCGCTGGGTGGCCTTGTCGTCGGCCTCGCGCCGGGCCTGGGTCGCCTTGGTAGCGGTCCGCTGTGTGCGTCGTTCCTGGTAGCGGGACAGATATTGTTTCAGCCCACCCAAGGTCTGCACGTCGAAGCGAGTCTTCTTCGCCTCGGCGAGCGCGTAATCGAGAAAGTCCGGGATGTCCGCGAACGGGACGTGAGTGAGAAGGTATTTGGCGGTTTCCACGTCCTTAGAGGGTACGTATGGGATGCCGGTGTTCGCACGGCCGTTTCGCTTTTCAACAAAGAGATACGCGACTTTGAGCGGCTCCGCGACTTGCTGCCGGTCGGTGTGAAAATCGAACTGAACACTTCCCCGCTCCCGGCGCCGATAAAAGCGATCGTAGTCGGCGAAGAATGTCGCGCCGGGCCGGAAAGTGATGACGAAGCCACTGCGGCCCTTGGCGTCGGTGATGGCGTAGGACGCAAGGAACTCGGCCTTTACGAGTTGGCGCAGGTGCGGCCCCAGCTGATCGCGCTCAATGATGGATTGATACGGGCGAACCGTAAGTCCGCCAAGCCATTCGACACAGACGTCGTCGTAGCGCTTCGCGAACGTCACGCGTTTTCGGTGGTGCCCGTCGTAAAGATTGGCGAAGTGAAAAAAGAGCCGCATGTAAAATGCTTGGCCGATCGTGCCGAGCTGCTGCATCAATCCGTGATTGAGGCAAGTAAAATGTCCGTCTTGCAGCGATGCCATGATGGGCCGCGCCAGCGTCACGGTGCACGCCTCGATCGGATCGGTGGCGCGTTCGCGCCGCTCGATGTAGACCTCCGGAAAAATATTGAAGGAGTGTTCGACGAAGCGGTCCACGGATTTAAAGCGAGTCCGAACAAATGCATGGTGGATTTCATCGAGCGCCCGCACAAGCTGCTCGCTAGCGCTGCCGCTCCAAGTCGCGCGCCCGATCAGGCGCGTCAGTTCCCGTCTGGTAAACGACACATCGGCTTGAGTAGGCCGACCATAGCCTGAATGCTTCTTGATGAGCGCGACAAAAACCTTGTGGGCGAGAGGCCCCGGCTGACCGAGCCGCGGATCCGGCCGAATGACGATATTCTTGTCGGCCACTCCCCTATTAATTGCGATTTCGTGGGTGCGCGTAGGGGCGCGTTTGGCGTCATGGCAGAACAACGCGCCAGCTACGCGCAGCAGCGTGTTTTCTATGTAGAGTTTCTCTGTCGGTTGGACAGGCTCGCTTGTCTCCGCTGCCCTGGCCGGTGCCGTCATACGTTTAATTATTATAGCCCGTGAAAGCGAAAGCGCCGTCGCGCGCTATGCACACCGTGGCGGCTACCCCGACGTTTCGTGAGCGGGGCTCGCCTGCTCAATTGGTTCTTTGTGTTTGGGTGCGAGCAAAAGCGGGGCAAGCATGGCTTGCAGCCGATGGATCAGCGTATTGGTTTCCTTGTCGCGCTCGAGCAGCGCCTCAATCTGCGTGTCTTTCACCGACACCTGGCCGCGCAGAAAATCGTTTTCCTTTTCGAGAAGGACGACGTACCGATCCTCAGGGCCGCGAGCGCCGGTATCCGTTCGCGACTGTTCGCGACTGTTCGTCCCCCCTTTGCTCTTATTTTCCATAGTGCGAACGTTCGCGTCCATTCGCGTCTGGTCGCGACTATTCGGGACTGTTCGTACCTCGTTTATGTAAGCGACATGGCGGTCTACGGAGTAGGGCGCCACCATGTATTTCTCGCCAGTCTCGGTCTCGACCTTGTGGCAATCGAGCTTTGAGAGAGCGCAGTATTTCTGGATGGCGCGCTGGGTGCGTGGGTGTCCGGCCTCGGCGTAAAGCTCGGCCGCTTGCTCGACGGAGAGGGTGTATTGGTGGTCCGGCGAACGTTCGCGACTGGTCGCGTCCATTCGCGGCTGTTCGGTGGTCATTGCTGTTGATGATAACCCGCTCGTCTCCACCTCTCGCGGGTTATCCCCAATGGCTAGATTTTGGCGCTGGGTACGTCACGAATTCCGAAGGGCAGAGCACCGGAATGCGAGGGCGGCAAGGGAAGTGGGGACTTCTGTTGCAGACCGCGGCGGTTGCGGCGTTTTGGCCGCTTGGCGGGGCCGTTTCGGAAAATTGAAGTGGTGGTATAGTTTCGCAATGGCTGGGGAATCATTTTGTCATGGTTAGTGGCGGCAATGAAGCGTTTTCACGCATTCTGATTGATAAGGAACTCGCGTTCAGTGGGTGGGATTTACTCGATTCCAAGCAGGTACAATTTGAAACCCATACGTCAAGCGGGCGTGCCGATTATCTGCTCAAGAATAAGCTCGGGCACGTTCTCTGCGTTCTTGAGGCGAAGCGCGAGGATCTTGATCCCTACGATGCAAAGGAGCAGGCGCGCGGCTATGCCGAAAATCTAAAAGCCCCATTTATTATCCTATCGAATGGGCGCGAACATTGGTTTTGGAATTATGAGCGAGCGGATCAACACGACGCATATCGGATAGAGCGACTTCCTTCACGCGATGATTTGGAGCGCGTGCGGCTGAAGAATATGCAGCCGCCGCGGCCGCTTTCAAGCGAGATTATCAAGCCTGAATACCTCAAGCCACTGAAACACGACCTTGTCCTACGGCGCTATCAGATTGAGGCGATGGATGAGATTGCGCAACTGTTTGACCGACGGCACCGACGCAAGTTTCTCTTGGAAATGGCTACCGGCACTGGAAAGACTCTTTTGTGCGCAGCACTTATTCGCCGATTTCTTATGACGCGAAATGCCGAACGTGTCTTGTTCATAGTTGATCGCATCGAGTTGGCAAAGCAGACCATGGAGGATTTCGAGGTCGTGCTGCCAGAATACAAGCCGGTAATATTTAAGACTGCGCGTCGCAGTGGGGAGTTGCTGGGAGCATCGGTCGTTGTCGCTACAATCCAATCGCTGATGGTTGATCGCCGCTATCGGGAACAGTTCACACCTTTCTATTTTGACCTTGTCATCAATGACGAGGCGCATCGCTCGATCTATGGCGATGCGCGCGAAGTGGTGCAGTTTTTCCAAGCGACGCGGGTTGGCCTCACCGCCACACCGAAGGCATATCTAAAGAACGTCAATATTGAAGAATTAGAAGCCGAGAACCCAAAAGCGCTTGAAGCACGGCAGCTGCGCGACACTTATCACTATTTTGGGTGTGAGCCCGGTCAGCCGACTTTTCGCTATGACATCATCGATGCGGTTAAAGACCCTGAGGGACCTTTCCTGTGCCTGCCAAAGATTTTCGACCTGCGCTCGGATATCACGACGCAAACGCTTGCCGAGAAGGGGTGGGCGGTCGTCGTTAATGAGCAGGATGAAAACTTCAAGATTCAAGATTTGGAGCGAAAAATCTTCACACCGGCACGCAATCGGGTGATGTGCGAAGCGTTCCTCAAGGAATCCCATAAAGACCCCCGCGGTGCAATCGGCAAGTCAATCGTGTTTGCGGTGAACCAGACGCACGCGACGAATTTGACGAAGATTTTTAACGAACTCCAGCCTGGTCTTGCGGTCACGATCACGTCTCGCATTCCGAATGCCTCTTCAATTGCCAAGGATTTCCGAGATGGAAGGCGGTCAGAGCGGGTCGCCGTGTCAGTCGATATGCTCTCAACTGGCTATAATTGTCGCGACTTGCTCAATATTGGTCTGATGCGGCCGATTTTTTCACCGACCGAATATATTCAGATTAAGGGTCGTGGTACCCGGCGATACACATTCGAGTTTGATCACACGGAATACGAAAAGAAGAACTTCTTCCTGCTCGATTTTTGCGCGGTTGCTGAGTATTTCGAGGAGAAATACGACTACTCGCTACCGCTCAAGGTGCCCCGCGAGAAGAAAGACAAAAAGCCCGTGCCGAAGGGCAGTCGCGCGGCCGGCAATCGAGATCATGGCGAAGGAGCGAGTGGACATGAAGTGGGTGAGGATACCTCGCGCAGAGGGACATCGCGCGAGATACCCGTTTGGGAAGGGACGGATACCTTGGTGCGGCGTGAGGTTGTCATCGTTGGGCCACAGGGCGAAAAGGTCGATGTTATGACCTTCCGAGGTTCGTTCGAGCGCGACGTTAAGGAATTTGCGAAGAAGGATGCTGCGATGAGGGCGGCGGTGGCGGACGAAGACGACGATGCGGTCGAGACCATTATGAACGAGCGTTTCTATCATAGGCCCGAAATGTTCTATTCGCCGGACAAGCTCGTCATTTCTTACGGGGTGCCGGCGCCGACGCCAGCGTTCGTGTACAATGCGGTCGGCAAGAAGCCGTTGCCGACGAAAGAGGAGATAGTTTCGGATACGGTCAATTCGATCGCCGCGCGTTTCAATCTGCGCTACAACGAACAAAAATGGCTTGATACCACCGCGCAACTCGTTGTCGATGACGCGCCTTCGCTGCAGCGGTTCATGTCGGGCGATATGACCATGTTCAGCGCAAGCCAATTTAATACGCTTGGCGGCCTAGGAGCGTTGGCGCGATTTGAAGCGCGGGACGAGGTGTTCGAAGCCTTGCGTCAATCGATTCTGGTACGGCAATCGTTGCTAGTGAACTAACCCATGGATAAAACCATTTCAAACGGCACTAATTTTTTCTCCTCCGGCCTTCGTCAGAAGGTCGATCAGCTAATGAATATTCTTTATGCCGGCGGCGTCAATAATCCGATGGATTCGATTGAGCAAATTTCCTATCTGCTATTTCTACGCTTACTTTCTGAGAAGGACGAGACAGTAGCCGCGATCGACAAAAAGTATGTTCGGATATTTTCGGGGAAATGGGCCAGGTTCGCTTGGGGGAACTTCGTCATTCTGACGGGTGATCAACTGTTCAATGCTGTGCGCGACGCCATCGAAAGCCTGCATGAGTTGCCGGGGCTTACCGAAACCGGAAAGCTGCTGTTTAGTCGAGCTACGCTGAAGA
>Ga0207064_1044_pt1 | contig 21483 bp, 21 predicted proteins | sample Alteio_BWMinCont_26_FD_153488 | JGI IMG/M metagenome (GOLD analysis project Ga0207064, IMG submission 153488) | Enriched cells from forest soil in Barre Woods Harvard Forest LTER site, Petersham, Massachusetts, United States -... | ecosystem: Environmental > Terrestrial > Soil > Temperate forest >...
ATTTGAATATTGTGGGCGAAGTTGTGGCAGGCAAGCCTGCAACGGGAACGAACTAATTCAACGCAAAAAAATAATTAAAGGAGCTTTATAGCTCCTTTTTTGTTTGTACAGATTTTACACTTACCTGAATAATCTTTGCTAATTTTGCCCCATGCCAAAAATTTCAAAAAAAGGGCTCCACATGCCCGCATCACCTATCCGGAAACTGACCCCTTACGCTGATAAAGCCAAATTGGACGGTAAAAAAGTGTACCACCTTAATATTGGCCAGCCGGACATTGAAACGCCGGAAGGCATGCTGAACGCGATCAAAAATATCGACTTTAAGGTATGGGCCTACACCGCTTCGGAGGGCACATTGGTTTATCGCAAAAAGCTGACCGAGTACTACAACAAACTGGGCTATAACATCACGCCCGAAAATATACTGGTAACTACCGGCGGTTCAGAGGCCATCACTATCGCGATGATGACCTGCCTCGATCCGGGTGATGAGGTAATTATTCCCGAACCCTTCTATGCCAATTATAACGGCTTTGCCTGCCAGAGTGATATTGTGGTGAAACCGATTTTGTCTTACATCGAAAATGGCTTTGCCCTGCCCGCTATCAGCGAGTTCGAAAAGCTGATCACCGACAAAACCAAAGCCATCATCATTTGCAATCCCAATAATCCAACGGGCTATCTTTACTCAAAAGAGGAGATGGAGGCCCTGAAGCAGTTGGCATTAAAGTACGACCTGTATTTATTTTCGGACGAGGCTTACCGCGAGTTTTGTTATGATGGGCGCAGCTTTATCTCACCCATGCATTTAGCCGGGTTAGATGAAAACGTGGTCGTGCTGGATACCGTGAGCAAGCGTTACAGCGCATGCGGCGCGCGTTTAGGATGCCTGATCACCAAAAACAAAGCGATATGGCAGACAGGGCTAAAATTTGCGCAGGCACGTTTAAGCCCCGGTATGGTGGAACAGATCGCGGGCGCGGCGGCTGTGGATACGCCGGATAGCTATTTTGAAGCCGTTAACAAAGAATACACGCATCGTCGTGATACTTTAGTAAAAGCCCTGAACCAGATGGACGGCGTTTACTGTCCTAATCCCGGCGGCGCGTTTTACGTTGTAGCAAGATTACCGATAGACAATGCCGATAAATTTTGCCAGTGGATGCTGGAGACATTCAGCCATAATAACCAAACCGTGATGATGGCCCCGGCAACGGGTTTTTACAGCAGCAAAGGCGCCGGCCTCAACGAAGTGCGGATGGCTTATGTGCTGAATAGTGACGATCTTGAAAAAGCGATGATCTGCCTGGACGAAGCATTGAAAGTTTATCCGGGAAGGACAGTTGGCAGCGGGCAGTTGGCAGTTGGCATTAAATAGTCGGCTGTTTACAGTTGGCAGACAACTTAGCGAATCAAAAACCGTATATTTGTAACCCTTATAACTGCAAACTGCCTACCGGTAACTGCAAACTAAAAAATGGGGTCGACCGGAATTGACAGGATGGAGATAAGTAAGTAAGCATGCAGCGCGTTGGGTGAATTAGCGCTATAATCTGAACGCTCAAACTTACAAATGGCGAAAATAACTACGCCTTGGCTGCCTAATTTAGAATTAGCATAGCCTTTGTCCCGCCGGCTTTCCGTTTCATCGGGCCGGCAACCGGGGCATCGAAAGATGAAACTGGCCTGCTAAAGGTGTGATAAGCGGGTAAGATAAAGCACCTAAGGAAGACGGTACAGGTGAGCCACTGACCTTCCCCTTCCCGAAAACATAACAGGGCTAAGCATGTAGAAAGCTTACCTTATACCATGTTTGGACGAGGGTTCGAATCCCTCCGGCTCCACTTTAAACTTGAAAAGACTGGTCCGCAATAGCGGATTGGTCTTTTCAAGTTTTATATGAGTTTGACGATTCGAACCCGGCAAGGAGGGTTCGAACTTTTCTCTTGAGCGGGCTGTGTTCTGACTGCGCGAGCGAAAAATCCCGCCGCCGATACCACAAGCCTCCCGGCTTGCGGCCCTTAGGCTATGTAACAAACTATTGATAAACGACAAAAAAGGTTCGGTTTCGATCCAATAAAAAAGCATTTACCTTGCCCCTGCTCATTGTAAAAGATCATTTACATTTATTCAAAAACAATTAGTTTCTGTCAAAAGTTGTACCTTAACATTGTATTCTTAACGCTATTTTTATGTCCGATAAAAAGCAATGCTCATCGCCGGACAGCGAAAGCATTTCCACTGAAACGCGCCGTGAATTCCTTAAGAAATCATCCCTGCTAACGGCCATCGCGTTAACACCCGGCGTTGCTGTAAAAGCAGCTGAAGGTCAATGGGATGAAAGGATCGCGGACGTTTTTGAAAAAGTTCCTGTAAGTATCGAGGTTAACGGCATCAAACGCGAACTTTCGATAGAGCCGCGTGTTACCTTACTCGATTTGTTGCGCGAGCAACTCGACCTGACCGGCACCAAAAAAGGCTGCGACCACGGCCAGTGCGGCGCCTGCACCGTGCATGTGAATGGCTGCCGTGTTAATTCATGCCTTACCCTTGGGGTGATGGTGAACGGCAAAAAGGTAACTACCATAGAAGGGCTGGCAAAAGGCGATCAGCTGCACCCGATGCAGGAAGCGTTTTTAAAACACGACGGTTTCCAGTGCGGGTATTGTACGCCGGGACAGATCATGTCGGCAGTTGCCTGCATACGCGAGGGGCACGCCAACTCAGAAATGGAGATCAGGGAGTACATGAGCGGGAATATCTGCCGCTGCGGCGCCTATCCTAATATCGTAAATGCGATACAGGAAGTGAAGGAAGGGGGGCAGGCCGTATGAAACAGTTTCAATACACACGCCCGGCAACCCAGCAGGCAGCTTTAGAGGCAATCGCCAAACCGGGTACAAAGATCATCGCAGGCGGCACCAATTTGGTCGACCTGATGAAACGCGGTGTTACCGCGCCGGATAAACTGGTTGATATTACCCATCTGCCCTTAAAAGGAATAGCCGCAACAAAAACGGGAATACACATCGGCGCATTGGCTTTGAACAGCGCGGTATCCGAAGATAAAACGGTTGTTGAAAAACAGCCCTTACTTTCCATGGCCCTGAAGGCCGGCGCATCGCCGCAACTGCGTAACATGGCAACCGTTGGCGGCAATATATTGCAGCGTACAAGATGTACCTATTTTTATGATATTACCATGCCCTGTAATAAGCGCGAACCAGGCTCGGGTTGTGGTGCGCTCGAAGGCATTAACCGAATGCATGCCATTTTTGGGGCAAGCCCGCAATGTATAGCGGTTCACCCGAGCGATATGTGCGTTGCGTTGGTAGCATTGGATGCTACAGTGATTGTCGAGGGTAAAAAGGGTGAAAGGCGTATTCCTTTTACCGAATTTCATCGTTTACCCGAGGACCATCCCGAGTGGGATAATCATTTAGGTGCAGGCGAACTGATCACCGGGGTTGAGATACCGGATAACAATTTTGCCAAAAATAGCTATTACCTGAAAGTGCGCGACAGGCAATCTTATGCCTTTGCGCTGGTTTCGGTAGCCGCCGCCCTGGATATTAGCAATGGTGTGATCAAAAACGCCAGGCTGGCTATGGGTGGTGTGGCGCATAAACCCTGGAGGTTATTTGACGCTGAAAAGGCGCTGATAGGTAAACCCGTATCAGAAGAAAGCTTCAAACAGGCAGCCGAAATTGCGATGCAGGGCGCAAAAGCTTATGAGTATAATGCCTTTAAGTTAAAACTGGCCCCGGCAACATTTACCGAAGCATTGAAACATGCTTCTGGCTTAGTTTAGCAAAACGATGAAAACGATCGCAGCGGATAAAAACGGGATCACCCGTGTTGACGGCCGGCTAAAAGTAACCGGCGCGATCAAATATGCGGCGGAATATCATTTACCCGGATTGGTTTATGGCGTGGTTGTGCCGAGTACTATTGCCAAAGGAACCATCACTGCAATTGATAGCAAATCCGCAGAAAGAGCGCCGGGTTTCATCTCGGTGATCTCTCACTTAAATGTGCCAGACGTACCCGCATACAAGTCAGGTAAAGCGCCGGCGGGAAGCCCGTTTGTTAATGATCAGGTATTGTACAATGGTCAGCCGATTGCGCTGGTAATAGCCGACACTTTTGAACGGGCGAAATGTGCTGCGTCGTTAATCAAGGTCACTTATAAGAGCGATCCGCACGAGACCAGCCTGGATGCCAACCTGAAAAATGCTACGGGCGCCGGCGATGACTACGTGCGGGGCACGGCAAATGCTTATCAATCTGCAGCGGTTAAGATCGAGGCGGAATACCGCACGCCTATCCATGTTCACAATGCGATGGAGCCCTTTGCGGTTACTTCGGTTTGGGATGGCGATAAAGTGACGCTTTATACCAAATCGCAGCATATCAAAGCGATGCAGTCCGATGTTATGAGGCTGTTTAACCTGCCTGAAGAAAATGTGCAGGTGTATTCGAAAGTTATCGGCGGCGCATTCGGCAGCGGTTCGCCGCTTTGGCCCTATGCAAAAGCCGCTTTGATAGGCTCAAAACATATCGGAAAGCCACTTAAGGTGGTGATCGACCGTGAGCAGATGTTTACGATGGTGGGCTACCGCTCCCCAACGGTACAAAAGTTAAGCCTGGGCGCTTCCGCGGACGGAAAGCTGGCTGGTATGACACACGAAGCAACGGCCGAAACGGCGACTTACCAGCAGTTTACCGAGGGAATAACGGCTCTGACACACTTTGTATACGATTGCCCCAATGTAAATACAAGCTATAAATTGGCTAAGCTTGATCTGAGTGTGCCGACTTATACTCGCGGTCCGGGTGAAACTGTGGGCGCTTATGCGCTTGAGTCGGCGATGGACGAACTGGCCTTCGCGCTTAACATGGACCCGCTGGAGTTCAGGTTAAAGAATTATTCGGAAACGGACCCGGAGCGAAATCTCCCTTACTCGAGCAAATATCTCAGGGAATGTTTTGAACAGGGCGCCGCTCAATTTGGCTGGAGCAAACGAAACCTGAAGCCCGGCTCTATAGAAAAGGATGGCTGGCTGACTGGTTACGGACTTGCCACCGGAGCTTATGGAGCCGGCCGGGCGCCGTCAACAGCCAAAGCAAGGCTTAGCGCCGACGGGGCTTTACTTATCCAAACGGCCACCAGCGACATGGGCCCGGGTACTGCGACGATGATGACAATGATCGCATCAGAGATCATCAATATTCCAGTCGAAAATATTAAGGTGGAGTTGGGGAGTTCTGCCCTGCCCTACGCGTCGGGCGAATATGGTTCTATGACCACTTCATCTGTTGGTTCGTCGGTCTATGATGTTTGTACCGACTTAAAAGCGAAATTTAATGAGGTAGCAGGAAGCAGTTCTGATACCCCCGATTATGTCAAAATATTAAAGGACCACCAACTGCCTTACCTGGAGATTACCAAACAATCGCACCCCAATGCCGACTCGCGGAAATATTCGTCGCACGCTTACAATGTCAATTTTGTCGAGGTACATGTTCATAAGGCGACTGGAATGGTTAGAGTAGCAAGGGTTGTTTCCGCTGTTGATGGCGGCAAAATACTCAACCCGATAACCGCCCGCAGCCAGATCATTGGCGGCGTGGTTTGGGGTATCAGCATGGCGCTGATGGAAGAAGGCGTGATCGATCACCGTTATGGAAAATATATCAACAGCAATCTTGGCGACTACCATGTGGCTTCAAACGCGGATGTGCCGCAGGTTGAAGTGATATTTATTGATAAAAAAGACCCCGTAACCAACCCAATGGGTACAAAAGGAATTGGCGAGGTGGGTATTGTGGGCGTGGCAGCGGCCGTTGCCAACGCGGTGTTTAACGCGACGGGCGTACGGGTAAGGGACCTGCCGATTACGCCGGATAAGCTGGTTTAGATCATGGTTCATAGTTCATGGTTCATAGCCATTAGAAATTAGGATTTAGGGTTTAGAGCTTAGAAATTAGAGTTTACATAACTTATGGAAAGCAAAACATTGAACAAAACAGTTTTAGAAGACGGCCTCAGCCGGGTAGACGGCAGGCTGAAGGTGACAGGGGCGGCTAAATATTCCGCTGAATATAGTGTCAGGGGGTTGGCGTATGGTGTGCTGGTTGGCAGTACTATTACCAAAGGCAGCATCAAATCCATCGATACCAAACCGGCGGAGCGTGCACCAGGGGTCCTGGCCGTGATCACCTATTTAAATTGCCCTGATATACCGGGTTATCATGCCCCCGATCAGCCTGCTAAGGGGCCATTAAAAATATTTGTTGACGATAAGATCTACTTTAATGGGCAGCCTATCGCCCTGGTTATCGCGGATACCTATGAACGCGCCTTATACGCTGCTTCCCTGGTCAAGGGCGCCTATAATAAGGAGGACCATCAGACCGATCTGAAAAATAACCTAAGCAACGGAGTTTTGCCGGGGAGGGGTAAAGACTACGTGCGCGGGCAGGAAGACGCCTGGAAATCGGCGCCCGTGAAGGTAGAGCAGGAGTACATCCTGCCTACTGAGGTGCACAATCCAATGGAATTGCACGCTATCATCGCCCGGTGGGACGCAGACGATAAGATAACAGTTTGGGATAAAACCCAGGGTGTAAAATCAACCCAACGAAATATCGGGAACGCGTTCAAGGTACCGCCTGAAAACGTACAGGTTACAGCTCCTTTTGTTGGCGGGGCTTTTGGCGCAGCCTTGCGCACCTGGCCACATGAGATCGCGGCGGTTGCGGCAGCAAAATTAGTAAAGCGGCCGGTCAAACTGGTTTTAGGCCGCGCGGATATGTTCACATCGGTAGGTTATCGCCCGCATACCTGGCAAAAAATAGGTATTGGCGCCACTGCGGATGGCAAATTGGTGGGCATTACCCACGAAGCTACCGGGCAAACGTCGGTCTATGAAGATTTTACCGAGGGCGTTGTTAATATCACCCAACTCATGTATGCCAGTCCAAATGTCAATACTAAATACAGGCTGGTTTCGCTGAATGTGAACACCCCTACCCCTATGCGCGGGCCAGGTGAAGCAACCGGCGCCTGGGCATTAGAATCGGCAATGGACGAACTTTCCTATGCGCTGAATATCGATCCGATAGAACTTCGCCTGCGCAATCATGCGGATACTGATCCCCAGAGCGGTAAACCCTATTCGAGCAAATTTTTAAAAGAAGCTTACCAACTGGGCGCGGATAAGATCGGCTGGAACGAAAGGGGCCAGAAGCCGGGGTCAGTTACAAAAGACGGCTGGCTGGTTGGTTATGGTATGGGCTCCGGGATGTTTGGCGCCTATCGCAGCAATGCTACAGTAACGGCCCGCATGATGGCCGACGGAACCCTGATCCTGCAAACCTCGGTTACGGATATTGGCCCCGGAACCGGAACCGCGATGGCATCTATCGGGGCAGAAGCAATGGGTGTCTCCCCGGATAAGATAAAGGTTAACCTGGGCGATTCGTCCCTCCCGCCTTCGCCAACGCAGGGCGGCTCGCAGGTAACATCAACGGTGGGTTCCGCGGTACACGACGCCTGCATGGAGCTGAAAGGAAAATTCAAGGAACTGAACGGCGGAGTTGACACTGCCGATTACATACAGCTATTGACTAAAAATAACCTTCCGCAACTGGAAGTAACCACGCTTTCCAAAGGCGGCCCTGAAATGGGTAACTATGCGGGTTATTCCTGGTCTGTGCATTTTATACAGGTGCACGTGAACCCGGTGACCGGCGTGGTAAGAGTAAATAAAGCGGTTTCTGTAGCTGACGCGGGACATATCGTGAGCCCGAAAACGGCAGCCAGCCAGATCAAAGGCGGCGCTGTTATGGGCATAGGTATGGCATTGATGGAAGAGGCCGTGATCGACCATCGTTACGGTCGCCTTGTCAACAATAATTTTGCCGATTACCACATGCCAGTCCATGCTGACATACCCCAGGTAGAAGCTTTATTTGTAAACAAGCCCGACCCCTACCTTAACCCGATGGGCGCAAAAGGTATGGGCGAAATAGCCACCATCGGTGTTGCCGCTGCGGTAGCGAACGCCGTATACAATGCGACGGGCAAAAGGATCAGGGAACTGCCCATCACACCTGATAAAATAATCGCTTAATGCCGATCTTTTCATTCGTTGAACGTCAAAGCTGAATAAATGACGGGGGCAATCATACTCGCCGCTGGTGAATCGCGCAGGTTGGGGCAACCCAAACAAAACCTGCTATTTGAGAATAAAACCTTATTGGAACGGGCCGTTGAAGCAGCGCTTGGTTCGGGGTGCAGCCCGGTAATTGTAGTGCTGGGCGCAAATGCCGGGCTGATAAATATTTCCGCCGGCGATGATGTAAAGCCGATTCATAATCCCTACTGGCGCGAGGGCATGGCTTCCTCTATAAGAGCCGGTATCAATGAACTTAATATCTACAGCAACATAGGTAACGTATTGATCATGCTCTGTGATCAGCCCTTTGCAGACGCCGCACTGATCAATACCATGCGGAGGCGACAGCAGGAAACAGGCAAAAACATCGTAGTTTGCAGCTACGGGAATACGATGGGCGTTCCGGCGCTATTAAGTAAGTCCTTATTTCCCGAATTGCTGCTGCTTAAGGGAAATGAAGGCGCTAAACATATCATTAAAGACCGGCCGCAGGAAATAACCATAGTACCTTTTGAAAAAGGCATCATCGATATCGATACGCCTGAAGACTATGACCGCCTGGCGGGTCGGGGCGATTAATTTTTTTATGTTGCTAAAGCCGATCTTATGTGTAAATTGGTATAGTAATTAATCTCATTGATCATCATGCCCAATCATCTTTCAATCCTCGGAATTATTCACACAGCTATCAGCGTCTTCGCACTTATAGCCGCATTTGCAGCCTTATCGCAGGCCGGGAAAATAGATCCTAAAAGCGGTACAGGTAAATTGTACATACTGCTTACCATAATTACCTGCGTCACAGGCTTTCCTATTATGAAAACGGGCCACCCTACTGGCGGGCACTACCTGGGCATTATTATTATGATATTGCTCCCTTTAGGCATATACGCCATCCGCCTTTTTGGCAAAGCAGCTGCTTATATTCAATTGATAATAATGTCGACGACGCTCTTTCTGTCGATGATCCCCGCGATAATAGAAACACTCACAAGGCTGCCCATTAGTCATCCTTTAGCAGCAGGCCCGAATGATCCCCTAATACAAAAGGCTCTTTCAGCACTTTTGCTCCTTTATTTGGTGGGCGTTTGCTACCAGGTGATAAAATTGAGATCACAAAAAAAAGCGGAAAGAATTGCAGCCGGCATTTCAAACACCTGAAAATGACCATTGTGTTCTAATAGTATCGTTTAAATAAATTTTTTAACCTTTGTGTATCGGTTAGCGCATCTTATTCGTATAGAATAATGTACAAAGTGTGTGAGAAATGAAAACTAATATTATCGTTCAAAGAAAATTAACTCCTATTGCAGGCATTATGTGCCTGGTGTTATTGCTGTCATCCTGCCTGAAAGACAACACGACCAATTATGCACCTCCCGTGGCGCTGGTGTCATTCTTCCAGGCATCGCCCGACGAAACAGCATTAGACCTCTATTTTAATAACAATAGGGTAAATATCAGCCCTATAAACTACGGTACGGGCCTGGATTATTTCAGGGCTTACGCCGGGGTCAGAACAGCTAATTTCTATACCTATGGCGTTATGAATCAAATATTTTCGGATACCCTTACCATAAAGCCGAATAATGTCTATTCGCTTTTTTTGACGAATAAACCCAGCAAGCCCGAACTGGTCCTCCTCAACGATACGATCAACCAGCCCGCACCCAATATGGCAAGCGTCAGGTTCGTAGACTTAAGCCCCGACGCACCAAACGTTGACCTGGTGTTGAATAACAACACGGAAGTGGCCAATAAAACCTATAAAGGTTTTTCCTCATTTTTACCGGTTACGGGGAATACCACCTACAATATACAGGTTAAGCAAACCGGAACAAGTACTGTTTTAGCTACACTCAGCGGAGTCACGCTGAATAGCAACCTGGTTTATACGATCATATTCTCAGGCTTAGTTTCGGGCACTACAACTGCCGATCAGCCGGCTATTTATTATGTAACAAACGCTTACTATTAACAGCGCTGTTTTACAGTTACTTAAATAAATTGTTACATAACAAAATAATTGGCTTTATTACAAACATTGGCAGCAAAATTGCTGTATAATGTAATGGTAAAACTGCTTCCATGACAACGATATTCCTGGCGCTTAAAATAAGTGCCCTCCTGGTAACTTTGATACTGCCTTTGCGCAGGCCGAGGCTGCGCGGCGATAAAAATAATATGGAATTAAGCGACTGGGCGGTGACCGAAAAAGGCCAGCTTGAGAACCTGGCTGAAACCAGGGACCGCAACCATCCGATAAAAATAAAACACTGAGATCTTCCACCATCTCTGCAAAGCCCCTCAGGGGCTTTTCTTATTTTGCGGGCTTAAACTCCTGATTTGTTACGGGCGGAGTTGAAGGAATAATGATCACGTTAAACCCGTGCTGGTTATCCTTGTGGCAGGTATTGCAGCTTGCCGTCAACTGAACGAATCCTTTCTTAAAAGCATCCGCATCCTTTTGCTTTATCGCGGCGCTGATACTGCTAATGGCGGGGTCGATAATACCAATGCTTTTTACTTCGGGCCTGTCGGTACAATATTGCTTGATATCATCAAGGGTTTCACCTATCTCATGCACCTCAAAATCGGCCAGTTCCCAGTTTCTGTTTGTCCCTGCGAACCATAGTTTGGCGTGATGCTCCTGTATGCCGAGCATAAATTCACCCAGCCCGGGTTTGTAGGCATGATCTAACTTTTGCTGTAAGCTATCGATCCTTGACTGCAACTGCTGCGAATTATCGTTTTGCCCGCAGGATGCAAATACGATCAGTGACAGGAAAATTAAAGCGGCTTTCATAAGAAATAATATAAATATACAACGGTTTATTGTATGTTTTTATATAAATCAATGTGTATCCTGTTGCCTAATAAAAAGCACAGCAAAGCACATATATAATGTGCTGAAAGTCAATAAATTTATTGGAAAAATATTTTTTTATACGATTTTAAATAAATAGTTTTATGTGTGCCTGTCTATCTCTGACATAGACCCTTCATGAAAAGATCAGGCTGATTCTGTCATTCTATTTTCCGAAATAACCCTGAGAAATGTATGCATTAAACAAAATCATCATATCCTGTCACGTTTGAAAAATCGAAAACATCATGAAAAAAGATCAAATCTACCGTAGTTTATTGTTAGCTATACTATTATTAGCTACAACTTTAATCGCATCCGCGCAGTCGGTTATTGCATACATGACAATAGATGGCGCCAAAGCCGGTAAATTCAAAGGGGGTGCTTTGACCAAAGGAAATGAGGGTAAAATCGAATGCATCGGCTTCAACTATTCTGTTAGCAGCCCCCACGACATGGCAACCGGGATGGCCACCGGCAAGCGCATGCAGCAGCCTGTGAGAATAATAAAGACTTTTGACAGTTCAACGCCGCAGTTGCTGACTGCTTTATATACAAACGAAGTGCTTAAAACTGTAGTTATTGAGTTTTATAAAAGGTCGCAAACAGGTATGGAAGTACCATTCTACACTATTACACTAACCAATGCAACCATTTCGGCTATAGCTCAAAATGGGGGTACCGCTCCGGAGAAAGTGGGCACCTCTAATATTCCCAATGAAGAAATAAGCTTTGTATTCCAAAAAATAGAAGTCAATTATAAAGATGGAAACGTAAGTGCCGCAGACGATTGGATTTCGGTCAGATAAGCCAGCTAAGTAGAGCCCGCCCCAAATTGTCCGCGGGTTCTGTTTATTCAAAATCAACTACTTTCCAAACGGCGGCTGACCATTCAGCTGCCGGTATAATGGCAGGTCATCTCTCGGTTTGGCTGACTGATGGAAATGGCTGCAATAGTATACCTGCAGGTGCAATTCGTCCACGCCGTTGCGCATAACAGCGATGTCAGGCAGTTGCTTTACGCTGTCGAAAAATGGTTTTACGTCCGCGTCAACGCTCGGCTGGTTTTCCTGCGCGACAATGATAGCGTCTTTTCCTAAAAGTGTTTTAGGATCGACCAAAAACGCGGTGTTGCGCGGGTCGTTGCTGAAGCATATCAGTTCTTTTTGTCCCTTTAGCGCCCAGTCAATTTTACCCATCAGCCACCAGCGCGGAGCGCCTGCAAAAACATTGGGGTTCTTCAACCAGCCTTCCTTTGCGAAGCGGGTGCCAATATCGTCATAATCGATACCCTGGATCGTAGGGTCGACAGTATCGCCGTGAACTTCATGTACCAGCCATTTCGGTCCGTAAGCCGTCCAGAAACCGGTCACCATATGCGTTCCGATAACTCCTATAGTGATGATCGTAAAACAGGCCGAGAAGTTGAGCCAGCGACGGGTAAAACGCATCCGCTTGCCCCCGATGCTAAGCCCTTTATCGATCGCAAAGCCCAACGGAATAAACAGCATCATGTAACCCGGCGCCTGCCAGTGGAAATGATATTGAAGATCGGCCCAAAGCGTAACCACGGTAAAAAACACAATAGGCCATACCGAAAGCCAGAAGAAAAAGCTATAAGTTTCAGACTCATTGCGAAGTTTGTACGATTTGAATAGCTGGCGTATCACCGGGAACCAAATCCAGGGAAGCAGCCAAAGCGCCTGGCCGCCTATGCTGCGTAAAAACCAATCGATATGCAACTGAAATTTACTTCCTGTCCCTGCCCGCGATCCCTGGAAAACAAAGGATGCCCAGTTGTTATGGTAATTCCACCATAATACCGGCAATGCAAAAATTAAAGTGATCAGCACGGCTAGGTATGGTCCGGGATGGCGCAGCCAATGCCGTTGGTCTTTATTTGTCGCTATAAATAAAAACACCCCGGCAAAAATGAACAATACGTGGTATTTGCTTAATGTAGCCAGCCCCAGGCAAACACCGGTCATGATCCACAGCAGCCAGGTACGCCGGCTGTTCCGTACAACCTTCATGTCGTCTGATGACTGAAAGAACATGATCTGCACGATGAAATAAATGCTCGCCAGCCAGAAAAACATCAGCGGTGCGTCCGGCTGGAACCAGCAGGCTATGGCCACAGTAAATACCGCGCTTAAGTTCATCACCGTAACCGCCCAAAAGCCAGACTTCGCATTAAATAATTGACGTGTAATGAGGAACAGCAGCCAGCTTGTGCCTGCGAAAAGTAATACCGCCGGGAACCTTAAGCCGAGATTGGTCAATCCGAATATTTTGATACTTAGCCCGCTGAGCCAGAAAAAAAGCGGCGGCTGATCGAAATAACTCCATTCCAAATGCACCGCGCCGCGGAAATAATACGCTTCGCCAATGCCGAGACCGGTATACGCAGCGATAAAAAGACGGATGACAAAGGTTAGAAGAATTAGAGTAATGGTATATCTCGCGGCATTAGCCTCTGTTAGTTTCTTCATTCGCGAAGGAAAAATTTCAGTCTGCAAAAATGAGTAATTCTTTGGTTGAATGACAATTATTTGATTTTATTTTTATCGGCAGTTGTTTTCGCAGTTATGTAACACTAATTTTATAATGCTATTGTTTAAAAAACTTTAGTTTTATTTTTCATAAACCCAACTCACTTCTTTTAATTATTTAAAAACATGACCGCAACCCAGGCTGACGATATTCAGCAAGCGCCGACGCGCCTCTACTCCTTAGACGCCCTTCGGGGCTTTGATATGTTCTGGATCATGGGCGCTGATGCGCTATTTCAGAGTCTTAGCAAAGCTGTTCCCAATTCAGGCTTTCTGAAAGTACTTGCCGACCAGTTGGAACATCCCCTATGGAATGGCTTTCACTTTTATGATCTTATTTTTCCTTTGTTCCTTTTTATGGCGGGTGTTTCCACACCATTTTCGGTTGGCCGTGACCTGGAAAAGGGTAAAACTCGCGGACAATTGGTGCTACGCGTGGTTAAAAGAGGGTTGATATTGGTTTTGCTTGGGCTTATTGCGAATAATGGGCTTGAAATAAGGCATTTGGCCGACATCCGCTTCCCATCTGTATTGGGCCGTATCGGTATCGCCTATATGCTTGCTAATATCATCTATTTATATTCCAGCGAGATCGCTCAAATGATATGGTTCTGGGCATTGCTTATCGGCTACTGGCTGCTGCTGAAATTCACATCCGCACCTGGCTTCCATCCAGGGGATTTAACCCCTGAGGGCAACTTCGCCTCTTATGTAGACCGAACGATCTTACCCGGCCATTTATATGTGTCTTTTCCCGACGGCCGCCCCAATATGCACGACCCGGAAGGCCTGTTTTCAACCATACCGGCTATCAGTACAGGGTTGTTAGGTATATTGGCTGGCATTACCTTAAAGAAAAAAGACCTTACAGGGCCTGGTAAAGCTGTACGGCTGGCCCTTGTCGGGATTGCTTTCCTATTTTTAGCATGGGTTTGGAACTATGATTTCCCCATCAACAAAAACTTATGGACAAGTTCCTTTGTACTGAATGTAGGCGGCATAAGCCTGCTGCTGATGGCACTGTTTTATTATGTGATCGATGTGCTCGGGCATAAACAATGGGCCTTCTTTTTCAAAGTGATCGGCATGAACTCCATCCTGATCTACATGTCGGGGCATTTTATCAGCTGGCATTTCACCGCAGAGAAATTTTTCATATGGTTGTCCGAACCTGCAGGTAAACTGTGGGGCGCAGTTGTGATTGCTTTTGCAATCTTGCTGATAAAGTGGCTGTTCTTATACTTCCTGTATAAAAAGAAAGTCTTTCTGCGCGTTTAATAAGAAATATGGAAAGAAGAGTATTTGTTAAACTATCCGCCTTTACTGCCGTAGCGCTTACCGTGCCTCTTACCGAAGGCTGCGCTCACAAAAATGATCCGCTGACGCTGCCCCTGCTTTTTTCGCGTTTTGCCGATAAAAAGACGATCGTTGAAGCCGGGCTGGCTTATCGCAAAATGTTTGAAAATGAAAACAGCCAATCGGCGCTCGGTCAGGCCTTGTCGGCAAACAAACCTGCAATGGACCCCGGCGCGCTACGGTCTGCCCTGCAAAACCAGGTTAAAAAGGATTTCGCCGCGGGTAAAATTATAACGGTTGATGGCTGGATATTATCGGTAACCGAAGTGCGTCAGTGCGCTCTATTCTCAATTCTTAACGCTTAGACTATGCATATTGATGCCAAACAAATACCTGATAACTCCGTCATCGAAGGAGATATTTGTATCATAGGCGCCGGTGCCGCGGGTATCAGCATGGCGCTGGAATGGATCAATACACCTTACAATGTCATATTGCTCGAAGGTGGCGGCTTTGATTATGAGGCCGCGATGCAGGATCTCTACAGGGGAAAAGCCACCGGCCAGCGCTATTATCCTTTGGAATCGGCAAGACTGCATTATTTCGGAGGGACGACGGGCCATTGGGCGGGTTTTTGTTCGGTGTTTGAACCGATAGACTTTGAAAAGCGCGAGTGGGTTCCGCATAGTGGATGGCCGATCAAACGAAGCGACCTGGACGCTTTCTATGTCCGCGCACAAAAGAATCTCGATCTTGGCCCCTACGAATACAACTATGAGTATTGGCGCGAAAATGACCCGTCGATGGTATCACTGCCATTTGACCCAGAAGCAGTTTTTAATAAGATCTGGCAATTTAGCCCGCCTACCCGGTTCGGCGAAAAATACAAGGATACTATCGTTAATGCGCCGAACATCCACTTGTATACCTATGCCAATGTAACCGACATAACTGCTAATGAACATGCATCTGCTATCAAACAGGTGACTGTAAAAAACCTGGCCGGTAAACAGCATACGGTAAAGGCCAAGTGTTTTGTAATGGCTTGCTGTTCCATCCAGAATGCGCGTATGCTATTGGCATCAAACAAACAGGCCCCGAAGGGCCTCGGAAATGATAACGATAATGTAGGCCGGTACTTTATGGAGCACCTGGAGATCAAATCGGCCGAAATGTGGTTCCCCGAGCCTGATCCGCTTAAACTGTATTCGATCGAATATGGCAAGACGAAATGGCGCGCCGAACTTGCCATTAGTGCAAAAAAGCAGGAAGAGTATAAAATACTGAACGGAACAGCCTCGTTCACCCCGCTTGAGGCAGCGAAGCATCAGCCTGCGTTTATAGATATATGGAAATCCAGCGACCCGAAAGAAAGGGCCAAAGCCTTCGGTAAATTCGATGTGACCAAAGGGGATGAGCGCAAGAATGGGTATACTGCTTACGAATTGTTCACACGCGTCGAGCAGGCGCCGAATCCTGACAGCCGCATAACTTTGGATACCGAAACCGACGCTTTGGGGGTAAGACGCGCCATGCTGCATTGGGAACTAACGCCATTGGAAAAGAGAAGCATACGCACGATCTACGAGATCATCGGTCAGCAACTGGGTATTGCTGATAAGGGCCGGGTACGTCTGATGGAATACCTGCGCGATGAAAATGACACCTCATGGCCCGAATTCACAGGCGGCGGCTGGCACCACATGGGCACAACGCGTATGGGCGATGATCCTAAAACAAGCGTGGTGGATGCCAACTGCAAGGTACATGGCATAGCGAATCTTTTCGTTGCGGGTTCGTCCTGCTATGTGACGGCAGCGGCCCCAAATCCTACGCTAACATTGGTGGCCCTTACTTTAAGGCTATCCGATCATTTGAAGAAAGCGGCCGGCATCTTTACCTGACAATTGCTGTCAACTATACCGCATACTGTCAATCTCAAACAAAAAACTGCCAACTCATAACTGCAAACTGCAAACGGCTGTCAGCTTGTCGCCTTTTCAGCAACGGCAAGATAATTGATTTGCGGTATTGAATCATGAATTTGGATGATATGCTAAAGAAAAAAAAGAAAGAAAATATTGAAAACCCGGGCGAAATGCCTGCAACCGAAGGAAACGACGTGATAACCGATGAGGAAACTCCCGAACAGCTTTTGAAGCAGGAGATCGCGCTGGCCAATGATAAATATTTACGCCTGTATGCCGAATTTGACAACTTCAGGCGACGCACTATTAAAGAACGCAGTGAGCTTTTGCAAACTGCCGGTATGGATGTGATCGTTTCGATGCTGCCAGTGCTGGATGACTTTGACCGCGCTTTGCGCCACATGGACAACGCTGCCGATGTGAATGCCGTAAAAGAGGGCGTTGTGCTCATTCAGTCGAAGCTGAAGAATATTTTGGGCCAAAAGGGTTTGAAGGAAATGCAATCTATCGGCACCGCCTTTGACCCTGAATTGCACGAGGCGATAACGAATATCCCTGCCCCGACTAACGAAGAGAAGGGCAAAGTAATAGACGAAGTGGAAAAAGGCTATTACCTGAATGATAAAGTAGCCCGGCACGCGAAGGTTGTGGTGGGAAACTAATTAAAATGTGTGAATGAGTGAGTTAGTGAATGAGTAAATATTCGCTAAATCACTCATTCTCTCATTCACTAAATAAAAAAGATGGCAAAAAGAGATTATTATGATGTTTTAGGCGTTTCGAGAGGATCCGATGCCGATGAGATCAAGAAAGCCTATCGTAAGATGGCGATCAAGTATCACCCCGATAAAAATCCGGGCGATAAGCAGGCTGAAGAAAACTTCAAGGAAGCCGCCGAAGCATACGAGGTGTTGAGCAATCCCGAGAAAAAGGCCCGTTACGACCAGTTCGGCCACGCGGCTAACGCGCATTCCGCAAATGGAGGCGGATTTGGCGGCGGCGGCATGAATATGGAAGACATATTCAGTCAGTTTGGCGATATATTCGGCGGCGGCAGCCCGTTCGACGGTTTTTTTGGCGGCGGCCGGCAGGGCGGCGGCAGGCGCGTACAGCGCGGCAGCAACCTGCGTATTAAAGTAAGGCTCACGCTCGAGGAAATTGCCAACGGCACAGAAAAGAAGATAAAAGTTAACAAGCAGGTAGCCTGTAAAACTTGCGACGGCACTGGCGCCAAGGACCGTTCATCGGTACAAACCTGTAAAACCTGCGGCGGGCAGGGCGCGGTACGCAGGGTGACCAATACTATCCTGGGCCAGATGCAAACCACCAGCACCTGCCCTACCTGTAATGGCGAAGGCACAGTGATCACCGCGAAATGTACGGTTTGCCACGGCGAAGGTGTAACCCGCGATGAGGAAACTATCAGCATCAATATACCTGCCGGTGTAAGCGAAGGCATGCAATTGAGCATGGGCGGCAAAGGTAATGCGGCTCCGCGCGGCGGTGTTCCGGGCGACCTGATCATCCTGATAGAAGAAATTCCTCATGAGACTTTAAAGCGCGACGGCAACAATATCGTTTTTGACCTGCATATCAGCTTTGTTGACGCCGCTTTAGGTACCAGTGTTGAAGTACCGACCATCGACGGCAAAGCCAAGATCAAGATCGATCCGGGTACGCAAGGCGGTAAAATATTACGGTTGAAGGCCAAAGGCGTTCCCGAGGTAAACTCTTATCACCGCGGCGACCAATTGGTTCACATCAATATCTGGACGCCAAAGGCCCTGAGCCGTGAGGAGCGCGAAGCGCTTGAGAAATTACAGGGCTCTCCTAATTTTAAACCAAGTCCGGGTAAGAATGAAAAGAGTTTCTTTGAGCGGATGAAGGAATATTTTGAATAAGTAGTCCGGAAGTCCGCATAAGTCGGAAAGTCCGAAAGAATTTGAAGCCCTGGATCAGTTTGATTTCGGGCTTTTTAGTTTAGTCTGAAATGACAACGCTTATTAATTTTTCTGCTTAATAACCGGTTGATGCTGTATTAAGGTATTGATAATATCTTGAACAACCGTATAGTCCACCTTTTCAACCAGATAAGCTTGCCCCTTGCCGGTATCGTCCCAGGTATCACTGCCGTCATCGGCGACTTTCATCTTACCAGGATGCAGGGTATAATAGGCTGAATATCCCTTGATCGCGACGAGCACCGCGGTTTCATCCCAGCTCATGCGCCCTGCGGAATCTTCTTTAGCCTTGGGTATGGATATACTGAACACGTCCTTAACCGGGTCGTTCTGGATGGCATTGTTATGTATTAAAGGTAATCCAACATGGATCTTCGCCCCGATCTCAAATCCACTCAATATAATTGGAGTTGGCCAGTTTTGGTAAACATTCTGCGAGGCTTTGGCATCCTTCATTACATTAAACTCAAATCCCGAAGGGAATTTGCCTGCCATACATACCAACAGTTTTACTTTTTTGCTCACGAGCGCTTTACCATCAAGAGTGGAATATTGATCGGCCGGTGTATTTAACAGGTTTGAAAGATTGGTCAAAAAACCTACGGTAACTATCGTTACACTTTTATCCGGTTGCGATGCCAGTATTTTGCGGTAGAGCTTAACAGCGTCCCATGCCTCATCATTGCTTTTGATCTTGTGCGGATATTTTGCCAGGAGCGTATCCGTCCAGTGCTGAAAATCACGCAGCTCCATAGCATATCCTTTCGGCATACCTACCGGAACCTCAGGCCTGTTGAAATAAGTATTGAACACATTTAGCACGCCTGCCACGCCCTCATATTTAGTGCTGGCCATGGTTGCCAGTATTTTGGCCTGACCACTATCGGCTAAAGCATGCAGAATAGTAATAGCGCCCGTATCATCATAATCGGGCCCCATGTCACTGTCGAAAATGATATGGACAGGCTTCTTATGCTGGGCGTTCACATTCAATGCGAACAGGCAACACAGGCAAAATAAAAGCAGTTTATAATTCATCGGGTTTTAAAATCGGAATAGTTCTCTAATTTATTATTTTTATAACAAATCCCTTAACCAATTACCTGGCCCATAACATGAAAGTCACACACACTAACAATCGGCGCATGATTATTTTTAGTGCCTTATGTATCCTTTATCTATTGGTGATTTTTTTCGTTGGTCAAACCGGTATGGTACTCGATGCTTTTACCTACTATTTTCTTCACATTGGACAAGAGCTTACTTATTTAGCGATGTTGTGGTATGTGATTAGCATACTTCAATTTGCCCACGAGCCAATATCCATACAAACTCCGTTTAGCATACTACTGGGCTTGGAACTTGTTTATTTCCTTATATCATATACCAATCTCAGAGGTACATTAAACTTAAGTATGGGAGTGGTAATGAGCATCGTTTTTATTTATGCAACAATCAATGCGTTCCGGGTAAAAAACAAAGAATTACGCAATTCATTCAGGGTGCTTGGCATAGCATTTTCGTTTACCATATTACTCAAGTTCAGTCTCGGCTTCTTCGTAATTTCACCCCACGGCCCTTTACCTTCCCGGTATTTGAGCCTGTTCGATGAGATACCTTTATTGGCAATACTTTACCTCATCATACAAACCGGAAAGCTTTTAAAAGAGGAAACGCAATCAGTAAACGAACCATCATAAATCCATGTTATGAGTCACACCACAAAACTAATATGCGGGATCATCCTGCTGACTGTTCCCAGCATCCAATACGGCGGGTATTTCCTGCTGAAAATACTTTCGGGTAAAATGAACAATCTCGGCCTTACCGATTTTCAACGCTCGATGTTCAGAGCAGGCCACGCGCACGCGGGCGTGCTGGTAATATTGGCACTGATTGCTGAGATATTTACTGATTACGCTGCCTTGTCGCCTGTATCAGAACAGATCGTAAGGATCGGTTTCCCCTTAGCGGCGATTTTGGTTAGCGGCGGCTTTTTTGCAGCCGCAAGCGGGAAGGGTCTGACTGCTCCCAACAAAATGATATGGATATTATATACCGGCTTGTTCGTATTGGCTGCATCACTGGTTATTCTTGGAATAGGACTCATCAGAAGTTAATGATACCTTAGTAACAAAATCTTACCTCTCATATCTAATTATCAAACACTGATCTTTCTATGCTTAGCATCCGGCACATCGAAAAACAATATGCGGGGCATAAGGCCCTCAGCGATATAAGTTTGGAGGTTGAAAGCGGGCAGATATTCGGCCTCCTCGGTCCGAATGGCGCCGGCAAAACCTCGCTTATTCGTATTGTAAACCAAATTACTGCCCCCGACTCTGGTGAAATTTATTTCAATGGCGAAAAGCTCAATCAATCTCACATCAATCAAATAGGTTACCTGCCCGAAGAGCGTGGCCTGTACAAAAAAATGGAGATCGGCGAGCAGATGATCTACCTGGCTAGATTGAAGGGCTTAAGCCGGGCAGAAGCCACTAAACGGCTAAAGATATGGTTCGAGAAACTGGGCATGGAAACCTGGTGGAAAAAGAAAATAGAGGAGCTATCCAAAGGCATGCAGCAAAAGGCACAATTTGTGGCGACTGTGCTGCACGAACCCCAATTGCTTATCCTGGATGAGCCCTTCACCGGTTTTGACCCTGTAAATGCGGAACTGATCAAAGACGAGAT
>Ga0207064_1045_pt1 | contig 21449 bp, 24 predicted proteins | sample Alteio_BWMinCont_26_FD_153488 | JGI IMG/M metagenome (GOLD analysis project Ga0207064, IMG submission 153488) | Enriched cells from forest soil in Barre Woods Harvard Forest LTER site, Petersham, Massachusetts, United States -... | ecosystem: Environmental > Terrestrial > Soil > Temperate forest >...
CGGTGCGAGAAGAAGGTTGAATCTACGGCGTGATCTCGAACAGGGTGCCGCAGCAGGTGTCCCCCGAATTATTCGGGTCGCCTCCGAGCTGCATGGCGCCGTAGATACCGCGGCCGGGATTAAGGACAAAACCTACCGGATAGAATCCATTCTGCGTGGGAGCGGCCTCCGGGAAGTTAAAGAGGTTGGTGAATTTCCCTTTGGAACTCAACTCGAATAGATATCCAGAATTGTGTGCTCCATCAAGTTGATTGGCGCCATAAAGGTTACCCTTCGTGTCTCTGACCAAATGAGGAACGAAGAAGCCAGCGTTATGGAGCGGGTAGTCCTTCTGGGTAAATGTGTAAAGCACGCTAAATTTTCCGTTCGTATCTACCCTAAAAATAGTGCCGCAGCCGCCAAACGGCGGATCGCATTTGAGATCTCCGTCCCCGGAGGCGATGCCATAGAGGTTACCGACTGAGTCTTGGATCAACCCCAAGGGGGTTCTCCCGTCCGCCCCGCCTTTGAAACGGTAGAGGACGGTAAATTTCCCGCCGGCATCCAACTTGAACACAGTTCCGCAGCCAGTTGGAGGCAGGCAGTTCAGATCTCCTCCCCACCAAGTGGAACCGTAGAGATTTCCGGCGTCAATGACCAGCCCGCCCTGGGGGTACTGTCCGTCCGGTCCGGTGAAAGTGTGAACGACGCTGAACCTGCCGCTCGTATCCACTCTGAACACGACCCCGCAGCCAAGATCGTTATTGCAGTTTCCAGCGCCAGCATAGGGTGTGGTGCCATAGAGGTTGCCCTCGCTGTCAGAGACAAGCGGCGAGTCGGCACAGCACCCGTCGTCGCGCCCAGTGAAGGTGTAGAGCACGGTCAGTTGCCCGCTCTTATCCAACTTGTAAACGGTGGAGGGCGAGGCGGTGAAGCCGTTACCCTCTGTAGTGCCATAGAAGTTGCCCGCGGCATCTCGAATTGGGCGGGCAAGAGGAAGAGCTCCATCGCTCCCTCCCGTGAAGCGGTAGAGCACGGTCTCGTTGCCGTTTTTATCAATTTCGAATATGGTGCCGCAGCCGAGGCAGGAGCTGTCGCCGCCCCCCTCGGTGGTGCCATAGAGGTTGCCCGCTGCGTCCAGGATGGGCGCCGAGTTGGGAGTTGCCCCATCCGGCGCGTTGGTGAAGTCGTGCAGCACTGTGAAAGTCTGCGCTTGCGCCGCCGGAGCGGAGACCGCCGCCACCATAAGCACGATTGCCAACACATGCGATAGCGCTCGACTACCTCGCATCTTGTCCGTCATAGCGAACCTCCCGACCTGGATTTCACGCGACTGTTAAGCCGGGGGGAACTCTATAAACAACTAGACACTTGGGTGTCAGTGCGGCGTTAAGGTTTTGTCAAAAGATTGTCACGCGATGAGGATCACTAAAGTTGGTAACTCAGGTTAGTGGGCCGCCGCGATCCATACCTGGTACACCACGACTGCCATCATGAACAAGAGGTAGATGCGGAGCGACCAGAGCACGAGCAGTTCGGGGCCTTTGAGGTGCCGCCTTGGGATAAGGTGCTTCTTAGCCTTCACCAGTTGATCGTGTTCGAGCGACGATAAAACCAGCTTTTGATCTGCGCTGGAAATCAGGACTTGTGATTCTTCTTTTTTTGTCATTTATGGCTTCCCTACTTGCCACCCAAAGCCGCAAAAATGTTGGGGGCAATGATGCTGATGCCAAAGAGGACACCTGCGGCGGTGAGGATGAATACGACCGCAGTGGACAATACGTTCGCCCACACCGGACTGACCAGATCTCCCGTGATTTCTTTGTCATTCACCAGCATGAACAGGAACACCAGCGCTGGCGGCATGGCCAGAACCGCCACAACGTTTACGACTAGAACCACGTACACCAGAGGCAACCCCGGGATGAGAACGATGGCTGCCGCCGCCACGGCGCACAACGTCAGCACAGAATAGAAGGCCTTGCCTTGTCCCATGGGGAGATTCAGGCTGTGCGGTTTATGGGTGACTTCCCCGAAGGCGTAGGCCGAAGAGGTTGAAATCGTGATCGAGGCTACGATGCCGGCCTCAACCATGCCGAGGGCAAAGAGAGATGCGCCAAATCGGCCGATCAAGGGTTGCAACGCTTGTGCAAACTCGGCCGCTTGAAAGGTGTCAGCCGTCATCTGATGGGCGAACAACGGCGCCGTCGCAAGAATTGTCGCCACTGCCGCGGCGGTGGCTAATGCGGCTCCGAGCACCGTGTCAATGCGGCCGAAGCGAATGTCCTTTGTGGTCATGCCCTTGTCGACGGTCGCGCTCTGCTGAAAAAAAAGCATCCAGGGTGTAACTGTGGCCCCAATGTCGGCGAGCACAATCAAAAGAGTGTCTTTGTTGAAGCCGGGAAGCGGCTGCCAGGTGAGGAATGCATGGCCCACGGAATGCCAACTCGGATGGGTCATGAGCGCAACTGGAATGAACACCAGGTTGAATAGGGCGGCGGCCAGAGTGATCCGTTCCCAGGTCCAGTAGCGGTGGCTTACCAGCGCCCCGTATAGGATGACGAGCGCAATTAGGACTGCCAACCAGGGAGGAACTCCGAAGAAACCCAGGCCCGCGCGGATCGCAATGAACTCAGTGATGAGTGTGAGGAAGTTCCCGATGCCGAGATCGATCATCGAAAACCATCCCCAGAACGGTCCGAAGCGCTCGAAGATCAACTCGGCGTGTCCGCGATGGGTCGCCGCACCAAGGCGTACAGTCATCTCCTGCACAACGATCGCCATACAGAAAGTGAGGGCCACGAAGGGAAGGAAGAACCCGATGCCAAACTTCGCCCCCGTAGCCGCATAGGAGAGCATGCTGGGGCCGTCATTCTCTCCCAGCATGACCAAGACACCCGGCCCCACCAGCAGCCACAGCAGCTTTGCCCGAGAGGAGAAGCCGCGCCTGGCGCGCGCTGTCGACACCCGGACGCGGTCATGTGCGCGGTCGACATCCTCATGAGTGATGACGACGGCCTCACCGCCGTTGGCGATACGGGCCGGAACAGGCTTGATGTGTGGAGGTTGGGAACCTACGCTCATGGTCGCAGTTAGCGTCAGTATACATCAGCTAGTAAACTATGGTTAATTACTTTTGCGCGGCGGATGGCGAGAAGTGAAGCTAGGCAGAATTGCGTTTGGAACTGCGGGCATCAGCCTTGACCCAGACTCGCTCCGCCGCCGAGCGGCCCAGGGCGACGGTACCGGCATCGGTGGCCAGAGTCAGGGTTTGATCGTAATTTCGTCCGGACACGTGCAACCGGGCGCCGGGGCGTACGCCCCGGTCTTCGAGGAATTCAAGCAGGTGGCGATCACGCTCGTAGATGCCGCTGACCACATAGTGCTTTCCTGCTTCCGCGTGGGCCAACAGCAGCAGGCCACGGCGGCGGCGGCTGGCAGGACTCTCCATCTCGCTGAGATTGCCGTGTGGGCAAGCTCCGGCGCGCCCCAATCGCGCCAGCAGTTTGGCTTCGAAGTCGGGTGAAACCGCATGTTCCAGGCGTTCGGCCTCGTCGTGCACCTTGTACCACTCCATGCCGAACATCTCTGCCAGCATGCGTTCGATGAGATGATGCCGCAGCGTAAGCTTCCGGGCGATCTTGCGGCCGGCGGGAGTCAGGGCGACGTGGCCATCCGCCTGCACGCGAACCAAGCCATCTTTTTTCAGGCGGCGCAAGGCCATAGTGACTGCGGGCGGAGAGACGGCCAGCCAGTGGGCAAGCGTGGCGGAGATCACGGTCTCACCCTCGCTCTCGGCTTCCAGAATCGCCTTGAGATAATCCTCTTTGGAGCCGGTGATCATTAGAGGCGATTATACGCAGTTAAGCGTAGTTAAATACAAACCTCACCACAAAGACACCGAGTCACAGAGAAGAATAGATATTCATGATTGGGATGTCCGCAGCCGCCCCTGATTTCCTCTGTGACTCTGTGCCTCTGTGGTGAGTTTTGCTTTGGTTTGACATCGCGCGCGGCGGACACCTACCCTTAGTGTCTCCCCACTATGAAGGTTCTCGTCATCGGAGGCGGCGGACGTGAGCACGCGTTGGTTTGGAAGCTGCGCCAGTCCCCGCGTGTCTCGCAGATTTACTGTGCTCCCGGTAACGGAGGGATCGCCTCGCAGGCGGAGTGCGTTCAGGCTGATTTAAAGAGTGTGCCTGCCCTGCTGGCGCTGGCGGGGCAGATCAAGCCTGATCTTACTGTGGTTGGTCCCGAGCTGCCGCTGACCCTCGGCGTGGTGGACGACTTTACCCGGCAAGGTTGGAAGACATTCGGCCCGACGAAAGCCGCGGCGCAGCTGGAGTCGAGCAAGAGTTTCGCCAAGGAATTCATGCAGCGGCACCAGATTCCGACGGCGCATTACGCCATCTGCGATTCCATGGGTGAAATCCGCGATGCTTTGCATCACTTCCACATGCCCGTCGTGGTCAAGGCCGACGGCCTTGCTGCCGGCAAGGGCGTGGTGATCTGCAAAACGAAGGAAGAGGCAAGTGGAGTCGCCGGCGAAATGCTCAGCGGGAAGATGTTGGGCCCGGCGGGAGCGCGCGTGGTGCTCGAAGAATGTCTGCAAGGTGAGGAGCTATCTTTCCTGGTATTGAGTGATGGCGAGCGTGTGGCTCCGCTGGTGGCGGCCCAGGACCACAAGCGCGTGGGCGATGGTGACACTGGCCCGAACACGGGCGGGATGGGCGCTTACTCGACTTCCACCATGCTCGATGACCAGATGCAGAACTGGTTGATCCAGCACGTTGCCCGGCCGGTGGTGGATGGTATGAAAGCCGAGGGCGCCGAATACAAAGGCGTGCTGTACTGCGGGTTGATGATGACGGCGCGCGGGCCGATGGTGCTGGAGTTCAATTGCCGCTTTGGCGATCCCGAGACCCAGCCCATCCTGATGCGCCTGGAGAGTGACCTGGTCGATGCACTGGAGGCATCGATCGAGGGCAGGGTCAGCGCCGGCGATTTTCGCTGGTCGCCGGAAGCGTCGGTTTGCGTGGTGATGGCGTCGGGCGGCTATCCGGGGACGTTTGAAGCCGGCCGGCGAATCACCGGGCTGGCGGACGCCGAGAAAGTTGCAGGTGTGCAAGTCTTCCATGCGGGAACGACAAAACATGAGGACGCGTATTTCACTTCCGGCGGACGGGTGTTGGGCGTAACCGCCAGAGCCGCGGACCTGAAGACTGCGGTAGATCGAGCGTATCAAGCAGTCGCGAAAATTGGGTTCGAAGGTGCGCACTACCGGAAAGACATTGCGGCGCGGGCGTTGAAGAAGTAGAGGGACACCGGGAACCATGGAAACCAAGGTATTCTTGGTGACAAATCTGCTGTCTGCAGTAGGCGCGCTGATAGTCGCGGGACTATTGTCCGCTGCGGCTTTGGGAAGATGGAAACGTGGCAAAGCTTTTCGAACCATGGCCTGGTTATCAGCGTTGGGTGGATTGCTTCCCTTTGTACTATTGCCGATCTGGACATACGTCAACCGGCATTTCGCTTTAGAGATTCAAATTGGGTTCGACAAATTTGCTCTGGTGTTGTGGCCAAGCTCGCTGGGACTCATGGCGCTAGAGGGGCCGGGAACGGCTGCTTCGAGGCTGGTTATTGTTTGCATGCTGGTTCTGATGAACATGGGGCTGTATGGACTTATCGGATTGTGTATTGGCATGGTCTGGGAGAAACTGGCCTAGATAAACGGAGTCGGTTGGTTGCCAACAAGGAGAAGAATGAGCAAACCACAGGTTTCCATTGTGATGGGCAGCGATTCTGATCTCGACATCATGCGCGAGGCCGCCAAGTCGCTGGAGGAATTCGGCATCGCTTATGAGATCGATGTAACTTCCGCCCACCGTTCTCCGGAGCGAACGGCGGAATACGCGCGCAAAGCTGCGGGCCGCGGTATTCGGGTGATCATTGCCGGCGCGGGCGGCGCGGCGCATCTGGCGGGGGTGATCGCAGCACATACCACCCTGCCGGTGATCGGGGTTCCCATTCCTTCGACTGCACTCAATGGACTCGACTCGCTGCTGGCGACCGTGCAAATGCCGGCGGGCATTCCGGTGGCGACAGTCGCCATCGGCAAGCCGGGCGCCACCAACGCCGGAATTCTGGCAGCGCAGATTCTGGGCCTTTCGAGCGCGGCGGTGGAAAAGAAGCTGGACGCGCACAAGGAAAAGCTGGCCAACGGCGTGGAGGAGAAATCAAAGAAGTTGAGGATCACGCTGGGGACATAAGGATCCGCGATGCTTACAGCTTCAGGCTCTTCAGGTACTCTCGCATCTGCTGCCCCAGGTCCGCGCGCTTCAGAGCGAACTCTACCGTAGCTTTGAGGAAGCCCAATTTGTCGCCGGTGTCGTGGCGTTTGCCTTCGAAGACGTATGCGTACATTTTTTCTTTCTTCAGCAGTGCTCTCATACCGTCGGTGAGTTGGAGTTCGCCACCGACACCGGCTTTGGTCTCGGCGAGCGTGCCGAACAAACCAGGCGTCAGGACATAGCGTCCAATGACGGCCAAGTTAGAAGGCGCGTCTTCGAGCTTTGGCTTCTCGACCATATCTAATATTTCGTAGAGACGACCCCCGAAGCTGCCGTCGGCAGGCTTGACCTTGAGCACGCCATAGGAAGAGATGGCCGGACCTTCGATGACCTGCGCGGCCAGCACCGATCCATTCACCTGGTCGAAGACGTCGATCATTTGCTTCAAGCAAGGAACCTCGGCATCGATGACGTCATCGGCGAGCAGCACGGCGAAAGGCTCATTGCCAACCAATTCGCGCGCAGTGAGTACCGCGTGACCCAGGCCGAGAGCTTCTTTCTGGCGAACGTAAGAGACATGAATCATGTCAGAAATGTGGCGGACAATGTCGAGCAGGTCGGTCTTTTTGCGGTCTTCAAGCATGCGCTCGAGCTCGTAGCTCACGTCAAAATGGTCCTCAATCGCCTGTTTGCCGCGGCCAGTGATGATGATGATCTGATCACAACCGGAGGCCAGTGCCTCCTCAACACCGTATTGAATGATGGGTTTGTCCACCAGCGGCAGCATTTCTTTGGGCTGGGCTTTGGTGGCGGGCAGGAATCGCGTACCCAGTCCGGCTGCGGGAAAAACGGCTTTGCGAACTCGCATGGTCAATTCCGATTGTACATTTTGCGATTGCGGGATGACCAATGTGGCGCACCGAGTAGAGGCGGGCCACGGATTTACGCGGACCAACACGGATCGGCCAAAAGCCTTATCGCAGAGATCGCGGAGAAGAGCCGCAGAGGACGCAGAGAAGAGCTTAACCACGTGTTAGAATTTCTGGGAATCCCGTGTCTCCGGAGCTCCACTTGATTGAGTTGGCACCTTCGATTTTGTCGGCCGACTTTGCCCACCTGGCAGAGCAAGTCCGGGCGGCTACCGACGGTGGTGCCTCGGTCATCCATGTGGATGTAATGGACGGGCATTTCGTCCCCAACATTACGATTGGGCCTCCGGTGGTGCGATCCCTGCGCAAAGTGACAGAGTTGCCGCTGGATTGTCATCTGATGATCGAGAATCCCGACCAGTACATAGCCGACTTTGTGGAGGCTGGGGCGGACTGGATTTCGATCCACCAGGAGGCCTGCCGGCACCTGAACCGAACCCTGCATCTCATTCGTAGCCACGGAGCGCAGGCGGGTGTGGTGATCAACCCGGCGACTCTGGTTGACACTTTGAGCGAAGTGCTGGACATCATCGACTATGTGCTGGTGATGTCGGTGAATCCCGGCTTTGGAGGGCAGAAGTTTATTCCGGCAGCGGTGCATAAAATCCGCAGACTGGCGGACTTGCGGGCAGACCGCCGGCTGAACTACCGGATCGAAGTGGATGGTGGAATTGCCCTGGACACGGTGGCGGAGGTAGTACGCGCCGGAGCTGAAATTCTGGTGGCAGGCAACGCCGTGTTCGGTGCAGGCGATCCAACTAGCAACGCCCGAAAGCTGCTCAAGGCAGCCACTGAAGCTACATTGCAAAAAGTCTAAAATCAAGTTTCTGGTTTCCAGTTTCCCGAGGTCTCATGTCACGTCGCATTGCGGTAATCGTGCTGCTGGCCGGGTTGGCTATCACCGTGGGCTGCACCAACAAGAAGGCCACCAACCCTCTGGCGGATGTGAGTTCGAAGCAGCCGGACAAAGTGCTGTTCGACCGCGCCATGGACGCACTAAAGCACACCCGCTACGACCTGGCCCGGCTGACCTTGCAGACCCTGATCAACACCTACCCCGATTCCGAATACATCGCTCGGGCCAAACTAGCCGTGGCCGACTCCTGGTATGACGAGGGGGGGGGCACGGCACTGGCACAGGCTGAGATCGAGTACAAGGACTTCATCACCTTCTTCCCCAACATGCCGGAAGCGGCGGAAGCTCAGTTGAAGATTGCGAATATCCATTACCAGGAGATGGAGAAACCTGACCGCGACTACACTCACGCCGTACGCGCTGAGGAGGAATACCGTCAACTCATCATGCAATGGCCGGACAGCAAGTTGATTCCTGAGGCCAAACAGCATCTGCGGGAAGTGCAGGAGGTCATCGGCGAGCGTGAGTTTGGCGTAGGGCGCTTCTATTATTTGCGGGAGGCGTATCCCGCGGCCATCGCCCGGTTGCAGTCCCTGGTAGACAAATATCCCCTGTACAGCAAAGCCGACGAGGCCTTGTATCTGCTCGGGCAATCGTACGAAAGCGAGATTACGAGATTACGTGCGCGTGTGACATGTGCGGGGACTCTGAATAACCCGCCGGGATGCCTGCCGGAGAATGTGAAGGCCTACTTTGTTCAGGAGTTCACCAAGCATGCTACTGATGCCTACTCGCGCATCATCACCCGTTATCCGGTGATGGAACGGGCTGACAGCGCGAAGGCACGACTGGAAGCGATGCACCAGCCTGTACCCAAACCTACCAAGGCAGCGGTTGCAGAGAACAAGGCCGAAGAGGATAGCCGGCGCGAAAACACAACACTCTCCAAAGTGATGAGGGCTTTTGCCAAGCACCCGAACGTGGCCGAGGCCGCTAAAGTCGGCGAGCCTACGCTCGTCGATCCGACCCCGATGAACCCCGGCGTCGTTGCTCCGCCAACCGCGCCCAAAACGTCCGGGGGTTTTGGCGGAGACAAGTCGGTTTCCATTGAGACCGTGAGCGGCGGTGCGCCTGCACCGAACGAAAACGCTCCACGTTCTGATGCCCCGCCGGTGGCGGACGCCACCGTGACCGCGGGCACCTCCGCTGCCCCAGCCGCTGCACCTCCGGATGCCAACGAACTTCAACCCAACCCTGCACCCGCAGACGCCAACGAATTGAAACCCAACGTACCCGCCGACGCGAACCAGGCGCTACCCCCACCCCAGCAGGTGAATGAAATCCAAGGGGGAAGCCACCCCGCCGCCTCCGGCACAAATGCTGGCGCGAGTACCAGCTCGGCCTCTTCGACCGGAGACCAGGACACCGCCGACGACACCACTGTGGCTTCCAGCAAGCATAAGAAAAAGAAGGGTATTCACAAGATTGTTCCCTTCTGAGTTGCATCTGCGGGAAGAGTTCTGATTTCCTCAGTGAACCACCCCGGCAAGTCCGTTACAGCCGGTGGATACTGACCGCTCGTAACCTGCTTAATAGGTCTATTCTCATTGACTTAGGGTTCCGGACACGTTACCTTCGGCCTATCCTCCGATTGCTCAAAAGGACATCGCTTGGCGCGCAAAATCCTGCTTGCCGATGACAGTGTGACTGCCCAGAACATGGGCCGGAGAATCCTCAGCGATGCCGGCTACGAAGTCACCACGGTCAACAACGGCTCCGCCGCGCTCAAGAAAATCGCAGAGTCGAAACCTGATCTGATTGTTCTCGACGTCTACATGCCGGGCTACGGGGGCCTGGAAGTCTGCCAGCGTCTGCGCGAGTCACGCGAGACTGCACGCATTCCGGTCCTGCTGACGGTCGGTAAGCTGGAGCCCTTCAAGCCTGAGGAAGCGCGCCGGGTGCGGGCTGATGCATTTATTGTCAAACCTTTCGAAGCCAGCGAACTGCTCACCGCCCTCACCAAACTGGAAGACCGGATCGTACCGCAGCCTGCGCCCTACAAGCCGGGCCGCTTTGCCAAAGCGATGTCGGCGCTTGAACCAGACGCTCCGTCCAATGAATACGGTGATCTGGAAAGCGGATGGAAGAATCGTCTGAAGATTCCTGTGCCCCAGAGTCACGGGCCGGACGTGGAGATCGAAGAGCAGCCTGAGCAAGCTGAGACACGGAAACCGGCCCACAAAGAGCAGCAGCCGACCGACGCGCCCGCGGTGGTGCCACGGGATATTACGCCGGAGGAGATTGCTGCCATCAATGCTGCTGCGGCGGCGGCATTCGGAACCCAAATCGCGGAACCGACAGTAGAGCCGGAACTGAAGACTGTGGCTGTGAGCGAAACAGCTATCACAGTGCCGACTTCAATAGAAGAGGCAAGACCCGAAGCGATTGCGGATGCGGGAGACGAGGTTGCTGCGACCTTTGCAACTGCCGCTTCTGTCGAAGAAACCCAAGCCGAACCTGTCCGTGTGGTGGCGGAGCAGAAAAACGAACCGCCGGTCGCAGAGGAACCAAAACCCGAAATTGTGGAAATGGCGACAAGTGCCGCTCTTGAACCCCGGCCGGAAACGCAGGCCCCGGTGGAAGAAGTCGCGAGCACCATTCCCGCGGAAGCGCCGCCCAAGCCAGAAGAACGAGATGACTTTGCAGCCGCCTTGGAAACCCTGGGACCCTCGAATGGGCATGGGGTCTCACAGCAATTCACCGGGCCGCGCTGGACTGCGGAGTTAGTTGCAGTCACGGATGCGGAATCGGCGCTAATCCTCGAGCAAGAGATGCAAAAGGCGGTCGCGGCAATGGCGGCCATTGCCGCCGAAGCCGAGCGGCCATCTGCTGCGATAGGATCCGAGGCATCGAGCAGCGAGGAAAACGCGCATCAGGAAGCGGCAAAGGCATCCACAGCAGAGCATGTGCTTGGCGGAAGCCTGGACGTCGGCCATGAAGCTTCTACCTCGTTAATAGCAGCCATGATCAATGAAAGCTCGCTGCCAACCTTGTCCGACCTGGTGGATTCAGTTCTGCCTCGGCATACTACCGAGGCTGCGACACCGGAACCTGAAGGAGCGGCATTTGCCGCGGCCGCATCGGGTAGCGGCGATGCCATTTCACAATCGTCGGTGCCGACTGAAGTTCCGGAGGCCACGCCTTCTCCCAGCAGCACGGACGAGCGCCAGCGCGAGTCGGAGCTGGCAGCGGCGTGGGAGAGCTGGAAACACATTCGAGAATCAGTGGTCGAACCACAGTTGAAGTCACAGGTTGCCGATGTCCCTGCCGAGATACAAATACCCCAAGCTGAACAGGCTTCGAGTTCGCAAACTGAACTCGAGGACGAAACTAGTGCACAAGAGGAATCCGTCGCCAGCATCGTGGACAGCGTACTGGCCGATCTCAAGCCCAAACTGATGGAAGAAATTTCCAAGAAGATGGGCAAAGAGAAAAAGCGCAGATAACCCCGTCCGCATTTCACCCCGTTTTACGGTATCAACTTCGTCGGCGGATCAACTGCCCCTAATCTGGTATTCGGAGTAGCATCCTTCCGCCTTATCGGCGGTAGACCGAAGAAGCAAGGTATCCCACGAAGCGACCGACGATGCAGTTTCCGCTTACGCGAAAGCCGCTCCTGGAGCGGGCGGTGGCACGCTCGCGAGTGAGAAAACCTGTAATTTCATCACTGTTTACTTTTATGTACTTTCGCTCGAGTGCCGGCGGGCGCTTTCTTCTTCAATTTGATCTGATTGTATTCAACGGCGGCACGGACGAGATTCTTTAGAGCACGCTCGTTAATCTTGTCGCCTTCGAACAAATCGATGGCTCGCCACATGTTGCCTCCGAGGCCCGCGTTGAAGAGCTTGTCTGGATCGGGGAGGCTCGCCCCGTGGGAAAAAGTAAGCTTCACCTTATCCTTGTGGGCGTTGCCAACCGCTATCATTCCGTCGCGAGACCACACTGGACTTCCCATCCACTTCCATTCCTCGATTATCTCTGGGGCGGCGTCGATGATGCTCTTGCGAACGCTGGCGAGCGTTTTGCCACGCCAGTCTGGGAGTTCTGCGATCATTTCGTCGATTAATGCAGAGGCAGATTCCACCGGGACGGGTCTTTTCATGACAGCTCCTCCGCACCTAATTTAGCTGCGCTCAATGTAACCCTGCAACTCCCGCAAATGTTTGGGGGCCATGCGGACATGCAAATGGAGTGGGGATGCTGCTGGCGGCAACCCGCTCTTAACGATGAATTGAAAGCTGATAAATCAAGAGCCCGATAAACGCAATTGCACCGAGCAGAACAATCGCGAAAATAATTGCTAGAGGCCAGAAAACCCAAGACCATGGTTGTCTTTTTCTGACCTGTTGTATGGCGTTGCGCAGTGAGAAAGCCGTGGCGATTGCTCCAACCGGAGTAAGAAAGAAGGCGGGCATAAAGGCGTCGCCCTCGGGTCCCCTGCATCCGTGCTGGAGACAGTAAATAGCAGGAGACAGAATCGAAAGGATGTAAACGCTTGCAATGAAATACGTAATTGCGAGACCTAGCTTGCGTAACATGGACCGATCCTGAAATCTTTTTCGTTGAAGTACAGATAGCCAACCTAGCACAGTGGGCGTTAGCAACTCTGTGGGCAATTCGATCTTCGCGATTGATTCTTGCGATGCATCAAGGAAGCAGTTGGAAAACGGTTCCGCAGGTAAAGGGAAATGCGCAGGTTCCGCCACCGTGAGCGGTCGTGCCGAGCAGCGATCGCTTGCCGAAAATGACAGTGTCCTGCGGGCCCTGTCCGTCCAAACCGCCGGTGAATCTGTACAAGACGGTTTCCCGCCAAGCTCCACCGGAAACCGGGGGCCGGAGGAGGAATACGATGCCGCACCCGCCGATCCCCTCACAATTTCCGCCCTGTGTTCCTCCGTAGAAAGTCGTGCCGTAGAGATTGCCAGCGCCATCGGCGAGTAGGCCCGCATAGGGGTATGCGCCGTCCGCGCCGTTAACAAAAGCGTATAGAACTTTCTCGGTCCAGGCGCCTTTTCCGGATGGCGACAACTCGAACGCCGTGCCACAGCCGACAGGGCACGCGGCGCCGCGAGCGCCGCCCTGATTGGTTGTGCCGTAGAGATTGCCCCGCTTGTCGAAAATAAGCCCGGCATAGGGAGTGATCCCGTCGTTCCGCGAAGTCCCAAAGGAATAAAGAGTAGTTTCCGTCCAGCCGCCGCCCTGAACGGGCGGACTCAATTCGAAAGCTGTTCCAAAACTCGCGCTTTGATCGCCGGCGGTCGTGCCGTAGAGATTGCCCTGCGAATCGAGAATCAGACCGGCCATGGGGTAGTCATTAAAGGGAGCAAAACGGTAGAGCACGGTCTCCGTCCAGTTGCCGACGTCGGCCGGCGGTGTCAAACGAAAAACCGTGCCACAACCCGGTTCCTGGTAAGAGCCCACGCAGGAATCGCCGCCACCGAATTCCGTGGTTCCATAAAGATTGCCCTTGGTGTCTAGCACCAGGGGAGCGGATGGCACCGCGCCGTCGAGGCCAGCAAGAAAGCTGTAGAGGGTATTCTCGGTCCAGGGGTCGCCCGGCTTGGCGGGTGGTCTCAACTGGAAGACCATACCGTTGTCGTAGGCGCCGCCGTAGGTTGCGGTACCGTACAGATTGCCGGCGTCATCAATAATCAATCCAGCGAGAGGGTGGGCAAAAGGGAGGAATTCATAGATCACAGTTTCAGTCCACGGCGCACCCGATCGCGAAGGCGGCTTCAATTGGAAAATCGTCCCGCAGCCATCGTCCGCCTGACACAGTCCCGACTCCAGGCCGCCGACGTTGGTGGTGCCGTAAAGGTTTCCGTTCTTGTCAGCGACCAATCCCGAAGGCAGCGCCCCATCGGTCCCACCCTGGAAGCGGTACAGCACTTTCTCTTGAGGAGTTACGGCGCCCGCATGAAAACAGAAAATTGAGATGACGAAAAGAAAGGCTGGAATTCTCCAAATCATCTGAGGAGCGGAAGGCATGCACGCGGTGGCAGCAGGAAACGTCAATTGCGACGGGAAGCCAAGCGAGTGATTGCGAAATTCGGTGGGAACAGCGGGTTTCATGGTACCTCGGGGAGCAGAAGTAGGCCCACCGCCGCGGGTCTGGCGAACGCCTTCGGCTAGGAATCATACTCCAAATAACGCTGCGCCAGTCATGAACGGCTTCACGCGCGACGACATCCTCGACAACATCAGTGTCAAGGGCGCTTCCCTCCCAGTGGCCGTGAGCGTCTTTCCTGACGAGCTGTATCAGGCTCCACGGAGCTGGGCAGAGCAAGCATTTCCCAAGCTCATTCACTTCAACAAGCTCCCTAAGGGCGCGCACTTTGCAGCCTTTGAACAGTCGCAACTCCCTTTCAGAAGAGCTTCGTGCCGGCTTCAGATCACTGCGCTCAAATGTGGCGAAGTCAGATGTGGCCTTCGCCAGAGCTGGCTAGCATTTCGCAAAACAGCAGGAGAGCTTCGCGGGTAGAAGCTCTCCTGTTTCGACTCCGGGCATATCTTAAGAGAGCGTTGACGCGGCGGCGGGTTCGCGGCGGCGTCCCGCTACGTCGATCTTTTCGACATAAGCCGTCGAACGACATGGCCTTTCCACATCCAGAGCCCCGAAAGCACCAGTATAGGAAGAAACATATACCTAACGCTGAAGGCGTAGTTGTGAGTATCTGAAGGCGAATCATAAATATAACCAAGTATCGGAATGCCACAGACGAGGTGAATCCAGCGAAAAATCGAGCGTTTGCTGACATCTTTCATGACTAACTTTGTCCTCCCGTTTACGCAAACTCCTCGACAAAAACTCTCTCAAACAGCCCAACAATTTCGCGCAACGCCTTGCAGGAAATTGTTAAGCCTAACCACACCAACCACGGGAATTGCCAGCCGGGAATCAGTGGACCAAACAATGCCCATGCCATCAGCAGAGGCAACGCCGTTCCGGCGAACCAGACGAAGGGGATTTCGACACGTTGAAGCAGGCGGCCGGTTGCGGCACACGCGAAGGCAGCCAATGGCAGTGCCGCATGCTGCGGGATAAGCCACCCGAAAAGTGCGGCGAGCGATAGACCCAAAGTGATGCTTGGCAACAGCGCCCTCGCCCGTGAGGTCGGAAAAAGGCGCTCCCCGGCGTACAGACTGCAATAGCCGGCCACAATCGCAGCGAAGCCGAACACTTCCCGATGAATATCCCGCAAGTTCGACATGATCGACGTCGCGGTAAAAATCGCGGCGATCGACTGCAGGGTGCCGATCACAAGAACCACGGCCACGGTGGACACAGTCACCAGAATGACCGACTGAAAAATACGTTTCAATAATCGTTCCGCTGCGTAAACTGAAGCGAATGCTGCGGCGACCTCCTCCGGCTCACCAAACCGCATCCTGACGATCCGGGCAGCGGCCTCGTCATCATAGCCCTGGGATCGCGCCTCCCTAGCGAGATCTTCCAGGTGGGCTCGCAATTCCTTCTCCACTTCGCATCGGCGTTTGTTGCCGGGAAGCTTCGCCAGCAGAATGACCTGGGAAACGATGCGATCGGGATGGGTCACGAGTTGGCCTTTGAAAGTATGGCGTTCACTACTTTCGTGAAAGAAAACCATTCTTGTTCACTGCGGCGTGCAGCTTTTTTGCCGGTGGCTGTCAAACTGTAATACTTTCGCTGCTTCCCGTTCTCCCCCGTACGCCATTCCGAGCGGAGATAGCCACGCTTGTGCAGCTGGTGCAGGGCTGGATACAGCGTGCCCTCCTTGAATTCGAATGCGTCCTGGCTGCGGCGCACTGATTCCTGGATGATTTCGTATCCGTACATGTCGCGTTCAGATAGGAGCTTGAGTATTAAGAGCGCGATGCTGCCTTTCAGCAATTCTCGATCGAACGGCACTCTGTGCACCTCGTGAATCAGTTACATCGGTTAAAGAGGTAGTGTACCCGAGTACTAGCGTGGAATGAAATGGGTGAATTGTCACAAATGTTTGATGTGCATTGGGATTAACTCTGATCAGGTTGACAACCAATTCGACGAACTCGTAATCTTATACCTCGTAAAACACAGTATCAGACTATGGAGATGGCCATGAAAAATGAGAGGGTGCTGCGGCTAACGCTTTTCCTAATCCTAGTGGAACTGCTGTTGGGGGGCCTTGCGGCTGCTCTGAATCGGACATTAGTGGAAATGCCTGCGTGGCACCACCTCGGGGCCGGAGCTTGGGCCGCATTCAGCCGACTGGCGGATCTCGGAAATGGCAAGATTCTGTATCCGCTCGCGGGCATCGGCGGAACGGCGTCGATCCTGGCGGCCGCAATCGCCTTTCGCTTTAGTTCGAGAAGACCTTGGTCCGTGGCTCTCCCTCTTTATGGGGCTGTCCTGATGGCAGTTTGTGGCTTGCTGCTTACTACTCAAGCTGCCCCCATCATGCTGAGCCTGCCTCGAATCGGCGACGATCCTGCCGCGCTGAAACAAGCTTTTGATAGTTTTTATCGATGGGATTCGATCCGAGCTGTTTGTGGAGCACTAGAGTACTGCGCAGAGATATGGGCGCTGGTAGCACTTCTTTCCATACCGGTTGGGAATCAAGTGCCCGCACACCAAAACATTCTTTCATCCGAGAAGTCGTAAACAGTACGTCATTCGATCGGTGGAACTAGGGCCTACCAGCCCTTCAACTGGGTGAGCTGGATCAGATTGCCGCACGTGTCTTTCAACATCGCAATGGTCGAGCCGGTGACGTCGGTGGGCGGCATCGTGAACTCGGCGCCGCGGGCCTTGATCCGCTCGTAGTCGCTCTTAACGTCATCGGTGAAGAACGTGGCGGCAGGCTGGCTCTGTTGAAACATCGCCTGTTGATACGCTTTGGCCGCGGGGTTGTTGTTCAGCGCCAGCTGCAGCTCAGTGCCGTTCGGCTCCTCGGGTGAGGCCACGGTCAGCCAGCGATATGGCCCCTGACTGAAATCGGCCTTCTTGGCAAAGCCCAGTACTTCCGTATAGAAGCGCAGGGCCTTGTTCTGGTCGTCGACGTAGAGGCTGGTCACTTTGATTTTCATTCGTTTCTCCTTTGTCACCTTCGCGGTTTGGATCGCGTCGTCTTCTCTTTGGTTTTCCTTTTCGTTTGTGTTGCTGATCCATGCGGACGTGGCTCCATGCGGTCGAGGTGGCGTTCGAGAGCATCCACGTGAGCGGACCAGAAGCGGCGGAACTGAGCCAGCCAGGTATCCATCTCTCGAAGTGGTCCAGGTTTCAGCCGGTAGAGACGGCGCTGTGCGTCCACCGTGGATTCGACGAAACCGGCGTCGCGCAGCACTCGCAAGTGCTTTGACACGGTCGGCTGCGACATACGAAGCTGCCGTTCGATCTCTCCCACCGACTGTTGTGACGAGACCAGAAGGCTCAGTATCGCGCGGCGGTTCGGCTCCGCAATGATTTCGAATACAGATTCCATTCTCGCAATATACCGTACCACGTATATACGTGTAAAGGTATATATTAACGAGAGCGCGGACAACAGTTTCAGTCGGACTCCTGGAGGGGCACATTGAGCTTAATTGGGCCAAGTATCTTAGGTTTGATGGGAGGGATTCAACTTCTCAGGTTTGCCTCCAACCCCCAGGATTGGGGCGTAGGCTTTTGGAGTAGTCTGCCACTGGCTAATAGCGTCGGAAAATCAAAGGGTGCTATGGCGATATTAGGCCGACTGTTTCACCAGCGATTTGCCAACCAAAAGGAAGGCTTAGTGTTGCCACTCTTCAGCTATTGAGAGGCACCGAAGAGAACCGTACTTACCATAGTCTCGATCTTGGCTGCCATCTCCTCGGCAGGGACACGGTTGGGGGTCTGAAACCAGCGGCGCGCGGCTCCAAAAACCGCCCAGGCCGCAGTGGTCGCCAGCAGTGCCGCATCGATCCCGGGTCCCGTCCCATGAAGAGCAAGACCCTCCTTGAACATACCCTCGACCACCGGGATGATGGAGCCTTCGAGCGACATCCGAGCCAACTGAGTGGGACAGCCTGTGCTTTCAACGAGATAGTCGCAGACGCCAAGCGCGATGGCGCGCAGCGCTCCATGGCAGTCGCGAAAGGTGATGCTGCGGCGCTGTATCAGATCGCGGAAGCGAACCTCTGTCATGGCCTGAAGCAGCGCGTTCTTGTCTGGATAGTGCAGATAGAAGGTGGCCCGGTTCAGGGTCGCGTCATCGGCTATCTCCTGGATAGAGATGTCCTCGAACTCCTTCTTTTTCAATAACCTTACGAGTGAACCCATGAGCATGCGGCGGGTGCGCAGAATGCGCGGATCCATTGTTCCGGTCTGGGGCGTTCCGGTCTCGGACTGGAGAAGTTGAGCCATACCTACGTAAGCATACCCCTTTCCGGACTAAATCGACACTTGTTTATTTTCTTGAATCGACATATGTCGATTACTAATCATATGTTGTGTAGGAGGAATTATCAATGACAACGCTGCTCCATATCGATTCCAGCCCACTCTACGGTCGGTCGGTCTCCCGCGAGTTGACAGCTGCGTTCGTCACCCAATGGAAAACTTCACACCCGGACGGAAGGGTCATTGATCGCGACCTTAACGCAACCGCGATACCGCCAGTTAATGCGGAATGGGTGGGGGCCGTCTACACGCCGGAAGCAGCCCGCACTCCGCAGCAGAAGGAATTGCTTTCGCTCTCCGACTGCCTGCTCGCCGAATTGGAGCAAGCCGACGAGTACGTCATCGGAGTACCGATGCATAACTTTGGTGTGCCCTCCGTGCTCAAGCTATGGATCGACCAGATTGCGCGGGTCGGCAGGACCTTTTCCTACGGCGACGGAGGACCGAAGGGCCTGATTACCGGCAAGAAGGCGACCTTCATCATCGCAACCGGCGGCATCTACGACGCCCAGACGCAGAGGGCCCCGTTCAATTTCGTGGAGCCGTATCTGCGGTCGGTATTTGATTTTCTTGGCGTGACGGACACCACCTTCCTCACCGCAGGCGGGACCAGCGCGCTGAACCAAGGGCAGGACCGGAACGCGTTTCTTGCACCACATCTTCAGGCCGTGCAGACGCACGCGCAGACTTTCTAGAGAGGACACTTATGAAAACTACTTCAATTGTTGCTCGCTATCTACTGGGCCTTATGTTTACGGTCTTTGGGCTGAATGGATTTCTCAACTTCATCCACCAGCCGCCCCCGGCGAATCCGCTGGCAATGCAGTTCTTTGTTGCCGTCAGCGTATCGCACTTTGCTGCATTCTTTTTTCGCGGCGCAGGTTCTTGGCGGACTGCTGCTGCTCTTCGGTTACCTCGTGCCACTTGCGCTGACAGTGTTGGCGGCGGAGCTCTACAACATCCTGGCGTTTCACCTGACGTTTGCGCCGGCGACCATTGCCCCGGCTCTGGTGGCTTCGGTACTGTGGGTACTGGTCTTCCTTCAGTACCGCGAGAGCTTCAAGGGCATCTTCAACGCGAAGCCTGCGACGCAGTCATGAACTGCGTCGCGGCAATCGCCGCGATTCGTACCGCGTGGGCTCCGATCCTGCCCAACCCGGCTCGTCCAGCATGGGAGGGAGCATTTTGCCGGGGGTATACATAGACCCTTCTGTCGTTTGACCACTTTTTGAAACCGCCTGTAAGATCAAAGGCAGCACTCAGCATTCAGCACTTAGCATTCAGCCCTAAAAGTTTCGGAGCGATCCTCCGGAAACCGGCTGGCTGAGTGCTGACGGCTGAGTGCTGAGTGCTTTTTCATGCCCCACGATCTCCCCAAATCCTACGAACCGGGCGCGATTGAAAAGCGCTGGGCGGAGTATTGGATCAGTGAAAAGCTGTTCTCGGTCAAGACGCCTCCGCCGGGCGAGACGCGCCCGGTGTTCACGCTGCTGTTGCCACCGCCGAATGTGACCGGCCGGCTGCATATGGGCCACATGCTCAACCAAACGCAGATGGACATCATTGTGCGCTGGCATCGCATGCGGGGCTTCATCACGCTGTGGCTTCCCGGCACCGACCACGCCGGCATCGCGACACAGATGATGGTCGAGCGGCAGTTGACCAGCGAGGGCAAGAAACGCCGCGACCTCGGGCGCGAGAAGTTTATCGAGCGGGTGTGGGAGTGGAAGCAGCTCTATGGCAACGCCATCCTCGACCAGATGAAGCGCCTAGGCGCGTCGGTCGATTGGGAGCGGGAATATTTCACCATGGACGAGAACCTGAATCGCGCGGTGCGCGAGGTTTTCGTCCGCCTGTATGAAGAAGGCCTGATTTATCGCGGAAAGTACATCGTCAACTGGTGTCCGCGGTGTGAGACTGCGATTTCCGATCTCGAGGTAAAGCACGAGGAAGTTGCGGGCAAGCTGTATGAGATTCGTTATCCGGTGGTGGGGAGTTCGGAGTTCATCACGGTTGCCACCACGCGTCCTGAAACCATGCTGGGCGATACTGCGGTTGCGGTGAACGCGGCCGACGAGCGCTACACCCATCTGCACGGCAAGAAAGTTCTGCTGCCGCTGATGAATCGTGAGATTCCCATCATCACCGACGATTTGGCCAAGCCCGAGTTCGGCACGGGCGCGGTGAAGGTCACACCGGCGCACGATCCCAACGACTTTCAGGCGGGATTACGTCACCAGCTGCCGCAGATCGAAGTGATGGATGAAAACGCACACATGAACCAGAACGCCGGGCCGTATGCCGGACTGGATCGCTTCGCGGCGCGAAAACGGGTTCTGGAAGTCTTGCGTGAGCAAGGTTTCCTGGTGGGCGAAAAGGACTACACGATTGCGCTGGGGAAGTGCGACCGCTGCGGCGTCGTGGTTGAGCCGCGGCTTTCGACGCAATGGTTCATCAAGATTGCGCCTCTGGCCAAGCGTGCCGTCGAAGCCGTGGAAAGCGGCGAGATCACCATTGTCCCGGAGAACTACAAGACCATTTATCTGAACTGGATGAATAACATCTACGACTGGTGCATCTCGCGCCAGTTGTGGTGGGGACACCGAATTCCGGCCTGGCATTGTGCCTGCGGCGAAATCATTGTGGCCCGGGAAACGCCTGCCAACTGCACGAAGTGCGGCGGCTCGAAGCTTACGCAGGACAGCGACGTTCTCGACACCTGGTTCTCGTCAGGTTTGCTGCCATTTACTACACTGGGATGGCCGGAGAAGACGAGAGATCAGCAGGTGTTTTATCCGACCACGCTTTTGATTACGGCTTATGAAATTCTGTTCTTCTGGGTGGCACGCATGATCATGTTTGGCTGCCACTTCATGGACGGTCATCATCAGGACCCGAAGATCAAAGCTGGAAGTGGATGGGCGGACAAGAAAGACGACAGCGTTCCTTTCCGC
>Ga0207064_1046_pt1 | contig 21145 bp, 23 predicted proteins | sample Alteio_BWMinCont_26_FD_153488 | JGI IMG/M metagenome (GOLD analysis project Ga0207064, IMG submission 153488) | Enriched cells from forest soil in Barre Woods Harvard Forest LTER site, Petersham, Massachusetts, United States -... | ecosystem: Environmental > Terrestrial > Soil > Temperate forest >...
TCGCAATAAATCATAATTTGCGTGCTGTTTCCGAATTATAAATCCTATTCAAAAATGAACCACAACCTGAAGAAATTTTTAGGGTTGATGTGCTGCTGCGTTATCGCATTTCCTGCATTCAGCCAAACCGGCAAAGAAAAGATCGCTATCATACCTGAACCGGTAAGCGTGATCCAAAACGAAGGTGAATATGTTCTGCCAAAAACTATCGTCATCGCCGGGAGCACCAAACCCGAAATGAAGGAAGTTATCGCTACGCTTAGGGAACGTTTCTCGGTAGCGACCGGGGCACATGTTACTGTTTTGAACAGCGCGGCAAATCCCACCATTAAATTGGTGCTTAATAAGACCGCCGATACGGCGATCGGTCCGGAAGGCTATTATCTGTCGGTTACTAAAAAAGGCATCGCGATCAGGGCCAATGAACCGGCAGGTTTGTTTTATGGCGCGCAAACGCTTGTGCAATTGTTCCCGAAAGAAATAGTAAGCGCCACTCGTGTCAACGATGTCAAATGGGCCGCGCCATGTGTGCAGATCACAGATTACCCGCGCTTCAAGTGGCGCGGACTGATGCTGGATGTTGCCCGTCACTTCTTCACCAAAGCCGAAGTAGAGCGATACATCGACAACATGGTGAAGTATAAATACAATATACTGCACATGCACCTGACTGACGATGAAGGCTGGCGCATCGAGATCAAAAGCTTGCCGCGGCTGACAACTGTTGGTGCATATAACGTTAAAAAAGTCGGTTATTTTGGCGAATTCAGCCCTCCGGGACCAAACGATCCACGCGATTACGGCGGTTTCTATACGCAGGATGATATCAGGGAAATTGTAAAATACGCACAGGACCGGTTTATGAATATCCTGCCCGAGATCGATGTTCCGGGGCATAGTCTGGCTGCTGTTGTGGCGTACCCCGAACTATCCTGTACCCCGGGTGCCGATCAGTACCATACGAGGTCGGGCGAACATTTTATGGAATTTACGAAAGACGGCATTAAAGCGGGTATAGATAATACGCTTTGCCCTGCCAATCCAAAAGTTTATGTTTTCCTGGATAAAGTATTGACCGAAGTAGCGCAGTTGTTCCCCTTCGGCTACATCCACATGGGCGGTGACGAGTGCGCCAAAAATTTCTGGGAGAAAAGCGATTCAGTAAAAGCCCTGATGCAGCGCGAAAACCTCAAAACACAGGAAGAAGTGCAGGCCTATTTTGAAAAGCGGGTTGAAAAGATCGTAGAATCAAAAGGGAAGAAATTTTTAGGCTGGGATGAGATACTGGAAGGCGGTTTAGCGCCAGATGCCATTGTGATGAGCTGGCGCGGTATGAAAGGCGGTATACAGGCGGCTAAAATGGGTCACCAGGTAGTGATGAGCCCAACCACATTCGCCTATTTAGACTATATGAACGGCGATCCGGCTATAGAGCCCCGCGTATATTCGACGTTGCGTTTGAGTAAGGCATATTCTTTTGAATTGGTACCCGATAGCGTAAACTCCAAATTGATCATAGGCGGGCAGGCTAATTTATGGACCGAACAGGTTTATAATACGCGCCATATGGAATATATGACCTGGCCGCGCGCATTTGCCATATCTGAAGACCTGTGGTCGCCGAAATCGAAAAAGAACTGGAACGACTTTTTTGACAGGGTTGAAAAGCATTTCGCACGTTTCGATGTGGCCCAGATCAAATACGCCCCCAGCGTTTACGAGCCAGGTTTCACGGTCCGCATGCAGCCCGACAGCACTATGCAGGTTGAATTGCAGACTGAGGTGCAAGGCCTGGATATTTACTACAGCTTTGATAATTCGTTCCCGGATAACTTCTATCCAAAATATACCGCACCTCTATTAGTACCCAAAGATGCTTTCCAGCTAAAGGTGGTCACTTACAAGGATGGTAAGCCTGTGGGCCGAATGGTCACGTTGCCTGTTACCGACATGAAGAAAAGGGCCAACCGAAGAAATGACGATGATTAATCAACTAAATCTCTAAATAGAAGAGCCCCGTATGGGGCTTTTTTGTTGGGTAATTTTTCATTATGATTAGTAAAAAATCGAACAGATTATCCCTGCTGAATAAATATATTTGATATTCCATTTAAACCCGCCAATCATGAACCGTCTTAAATTATCGTTGTCAATCACTACAATATTTTTCTGCGTAAGAGTATTCGCTCAAACCGATACGCTTGGGGTATTTACCGATCACATGGATATCGGCAACCCGAAAAATAAAGGCAATTCGCAATACAATAAGGAAACGCATACCTATACGATGAGCGGTTCGGGTTATAATATCTGGTTCAACAGGGACGAGTTCCAGTTTCTTTTCAAAAAGATCAAAGGTGATTTTACCGCGACCGCAAACTTCCAGTTCCTCGGCCCAACGGGCAATAATCACCGCAAAATTGGCTGGACGATAAGGCAATCCACCGATGATAAATCTGTACACGTCAGCGCTGTGGATCACGGGGACGGGCTGACCGTAATGCAATGGCGCTCATTAACAGGTGAGAATATGAAGGACCCGGAAGGCGAGATATTTTTCCCGGATAAAAATTTCGAGGTGATCCAGTTGCAGCGTATCGGCAAAAGGATTATCATGCGGGTAGGGCATGTGGGTGAACCATTAAAAGCTGTTGGTTCGCATGTGATGAGTAACATGCCCGATGAAGCGCTTGTTGGCCTTTTTATCTGTTCGCACGATCCAGAGGTGACCGAACAGGCCAGGATATGGGACGTGCACATCAATATACCATCTTCCGGCAAATAGTAATATCTTAGCGAACCTAAGATAAGATCAATGAAAAGTTTATTTCTTTCCTGCACAGCGGTACTGCTTTGCGCATCACTTACCCTGCACGCGCAGGTGATCAATACAGATCCGAAACCAGTAGCGGGTGTAGATTATACCCGCTTAAGCAGGATTGATAGTGTGATCAATGATTGTGTTAATAAAGACCAGGTGAATGGTGTGGTTACTATTGTGATTAAGGACAACCACCTGGTACAATGGAAAGGCTATGGCTACCTGGACAAGGACAGCAAAAAGCCAATGCCCAAAGATGCCATTTTCCGCATTATGAGCCAAACAAAGGCAGTTGTGAGCACTGGAATTATGATATTATATGAACAGGGAAAGCTTTACCTGGATGAACCGATCGCTGATTTTATCCCCGAATTCAGGAACCAGCGTGTTTTGGACAAATTTAACCCGATTGATTCAAGTTATACTACCGTTCCTGCAAAAAGGAATATTACCTTCCGCGATCTGCTGACACATACATCGGGGCTTGATTATACAGATATAGGTACTGCGGCCGGCGGGGCAATTTACGCCAAAGCGGGCATTCCTTCGGGTCTGGGTTACTTTAATGCAAACTTGCTTGATAAAATGAAGGCTTTAGGAAAATTGCCTTTACTTTTTCAGCCGGGCGAGAAATGGCAATACAGTTTAGGGTGCGACTTATTGGGCTGCCTGATCGAAGTGATCAGCAAACAAAACCTTGAAAATTTTCTGCATGATAATATTTTCAAGCCGCTTGGGATGAAGGACACCTATTTCAATCTCCCACAGTCAAAGGCGAGCCGTTTGGCGACGGTTTACACGGAAGATTCGCTACACCATGTGATCAAATGGAGCCATACTTTCAGGCATATCGATCCGGATTACCCGCTGATGAATAAGGGCTACTTTTCGGGTGGGGCGGGCTTAAGTTCTACCGCGATGGATTACGCCATATTTATGCAGGCGATGCTGAACGGCGGCATTTATAATGGGCATCGGATATTGGCACCGCGTACCGTTCAACTGATGACCAGTAACCAATTGGATTTTACCTATAACGGCGCAGACAATTTTGGATTAGGTTTCGGAATTACAACACCCAAATCTGCTTCTCGTAATCCGCGAAATGAAGGTTCATTTAACTGGGGAGGCTACTATGGCACTACTTATTGGGCCGATCCGAAAGCACACCTGGTATGCCTCATCATGACGCAGCAAACGCCGGATAGTCATGGCGACTTTATGACGAGAGTTGAGGACGTGATCTATTCGAGCCTGACGAAGTAAAAACGACATTACTAAAACATTCGGCTTGAATGTATTATTTACCTTTACGGATCAAACTGAAGAGCTTTGCTGACAGATAACCACGGAAGAAAGATCAATTACCTGCGCCTGGCGGTGACCGACAGGTGCAACCTGCGCTGCTTTTACTGCATGCCTGAGGAGGGATTGAACTGGCTTTCCCGGTCGGAATTGATGACCTACGAGGAAATGCTGCAGGCTTGCCAATTGCTGGTGAAGATGGGGATCGAAAAGATCCGCATTACGGGTGGCGAGCCATTTGTGCGAAAGGATTTGATGAAATTTTTTGCCGCTCTATCCAAAACCAAAGGCTTGAATGAACTGACCATCACAACAAATGGCGTGCTTACAGCGCCGTTGGTGCCTGAATTGAAAAAATTGGGTATACGCTCTGTAAATCTAAGCTTAGATACTCTGGATCCTAACCGTTTCTTTGCGATAACCCACCGCGATGAGTTCGGTAAAGTAATGGAAACGCTGGAGCAACTACTAAAACACGATATAGAAGTCAAAATCAATGCGGTGATAATGGATGGCAAGAATACGCAGGACATTATCCCGATGGTTGAAATGACCAAAGAATTGCCTGTCAGCGTGCGATTTATTGAAGAAATGCCGTTTAATGGTGAGGGACATGTTTACAACGGTTTGATATGGGATTATGTACGGATTTTGGATGAAATAAAACAGGTGTACCCGGAAATTAAAAAACTAAACGATGGTCCGTATTCCACATCGTCCAACTATCATATTCCTGACCATAAAGGCGATGTTGGAGTGATCGCTGCCTATTCCCGGACTTTTTGCGGAACTTGTAATCGTATCCGCATAACACCGGATGGCGTTTTGAAAACATGCCTATACGATGAAGGCATAATGAATATTAAGGATCTGATGCGGTCGGGTATTACTGAAACTGACCTGCAAGCAAAACTACTTGATGCGTTCGGCAATCGTCCGAAAGATGGCTGGGAAGCGGAACGCAAACGAAATGTGAACGATCCCGCGCATCAATCTATGGCGACAATAGGGGGGTGACCGGCCCCCTCTAAATCTCCTCCTGTAGGGGATACTTTATAGTTGAGGTAAAAGAACATGACAACGGTTGAACAGGCGGAAAAGTTAGTACTGGCAGAAGTCAAAGATTTCGGTACAGAGACTATTTCGTTTGAACAGGCTCTGGGCAGAGCGCTAGCAGAAGATATTATGGCCGATCGTGACCTGCCTCCGTTTAACCGGGTGACAATGGATGGCATCGCCATAAATTATAAGGCCATTGAAGATGGCATTACTTCTTTCAGGATCAAGGCGACCCAGGCCGCGGGCGATACACCGGTCGAAATAAAAAGTCACGATGAATGCATCGAGATCATGACCGGCGCGGCATTACCGGCTTCTGTTGACACTGTTATTCCCTATGAACACATTGAGATCAAAGGCGGCCATGTAAACCTTTTAAATAATGACATAAAAAGGGGGCAAAATCTGCATTCAAAAGGCGCCGATAAAAGGCGCGGAGAAGTCATTATTTCTGAAGGAAGAATAATTACTCCTGCGCTGATCAATACCATTGCATCTGTCGGTAAAGCGCAATTATTGGTAAAAAAACTACCGAAAGTGGTTATCGTTTCATCTGGTGACGAATTGGTTGGCATACGCCAGGAACCTTCATCCACCCAAATTAGAAAATCCAACAGCTATGCTATACAGGCCGTATTAAATCAGCATCAAATCAATGCCGACTTATTGCATATTCCCGATGATCCTGAGATTACCCGCGAAAAGATCGGTCATAGCCTTGAAAATTATGATGTGATATTGATGACCGGCGGCATCAGCATGGGTAAGTTCGATTATATACCCAAAACGCTGGAAGAGGTGGGCGTAAAAGCCATTTTTCATAAAGTCAGCCAGCGGCCGGGTAAACCGTTTTGGTTCGGTAAACATGAAAATGGCGTGCTGGTCTTTGCATTTCCGGGCAACCCGGTAGCAACGTTTATGTGCCTGCACCGTTATTTTTTGGCCTGGCTAAACGCAAGCCAGAAACTCCCGGAAAAGCCTGCAGCTTATGCGGTTTTAAGGCAGAATTTTACATTCAAACCCGATCTGCAATATTTTTTACAGGTGAAATTGCGTTTTACTGATGAAGGTAAATTATTAGCTGAACCTGTTGAAGGAAATGGTTCGGGCGATTTTGCTAACTTAGCGGATACGGACGCTTTTATGGAATTGCCAATGGAGCGCAACGAATTCAAACAGGGCGACGCATTCAGAATATGGCCATTTAATCATTACTGGGTATGACATTCTCGCATTTAGATGAAAAAGGACAGGCCGCAATGGTCGACGTGAGCGAAAAACAGGTTTCACGTCGTAGCGCCACCGCGCGCAGCATTGTTGTTTTGCCTAACGAGGTGTTGAAACAATTATCTGACGGGGACATTCAAACAAAAAAAGGCTCTGTATTTCAGACAGCGATCATCGCGGGTATCATGGCGGCGAAAAAAACAGGAGACCTGATACCGCTTTGCCATCCGCTGGGATTGGACAATTGCGGAATAAATATCCGGGTAAATGATCAAAATGAGGTGGTAATTGACTGTACAGCAACTATTACCGCCAAAACCGGTGTAGAAATGGAGGCGCTGGTTGGCGCATCGATCGCTGCACTAACAGTTTATGATATGTGCAAGGCATTGAGCCATGATATAGTAGTCAAAGAGACCAAATTAATGGAAAAGACAGGGGGTAAACGTGATTTCAGAAGGGCATAAAAAGCATACCGACCTCAAAAAACCCGCAATAGGCTATTTCGGCAGAAATGAATGGGCGATAGTGGGTGCGCTATGCGTTTATATCAAAGCTCTGGCAGATAAAGTTATCGCTGCCTTGTCGTCTCAATATAAATGCGCTTACGTGGATACCTCGCACAATGATGAGATCATAATAGCGCCGGGCCGAATAGCCTATGGGGCTTATTTAGAATACACCGATCAGATCAACTATCAGCAATTCAATTATAACTCTGTTTCAAAGCCATTTGGATTAAGACAACGATTTTCGGATGCTGACCTGGTATTGGTGAACGGCAATCACCAGCAAGCTAAAGCGCAGGTGGTGATCATTTATGAAAACAAAAGGGCGTCGCTGCAAAAACGACTGGAGCAACTAACTAACGTACAGCTTATCTTATTGGCTGAAAATGTGAATGAGCCGTTTGATTTCATAAAAGAAACTGTACCTAACTGGGAGAATATTCCACTTTACCGGCTGGAGGAAGTAGAGAAAATCATCGCGTTCTTTCGAACCAAACTGGAGCAGGCAAGACCCCTATTAAACGGGTTGGTGCTTGCAGGAGGTAAAAGCCAGCGGATGGGTTTTGATAAAGGAGCTGTCAACTGGTTTGGCAAGGAGCAGCGGTATTATATGGCCGATATGCTGAAGCCGTTATGCAATGAGGTCTTTATATCCTGCCGGGAAGATCAGCGCCAGCAAATACCTGTTGATTATAATGTGTTGACCGATACTTTTACCGGTCTGGGCCCCTACGGAGCAATACTTTCGGCATTCAGGGAGCAGCCTGACACCGCCTGGCTTGTTATTGCCTGCGACCTGCCTTTACTGGATCTGGGAACCATTCAATACCTTATAGAAAGGCGTGATGTATCGAAGATCGCCACGGCATTTAATAGCCCGGATAATGAATTCCCTGAGCCGTTGATCACTATCTGGGAGCCAAAAAGCTACCCGGCATTGCTATCATTCCTATCGCAGGGGTATTCTTGCCCGAGGAAAGCGCTGATCAATAGCGATATTAACCTCCTTCAAGCCCCTGACCCGAACGCATTGACCAACGTAAATACACCCGAAGAACTGGAAAAAATAAAACGGGTGATCCACCAAAAAATAGCGAGTGCGTAATGGATGCTGATTGGACACGGTACAGTTGCCAGATCGCATTACCCGGATTTGGCGAGGCTGCGCAGCGACTGTTACAGCAAGCTAAGGTCTTGGTAGTTGGCGCCGGCGGACTGGGCTGCCCGGTTTTGCAATATTTGGCTGCGGCAGGAGTGGGGACGATAGGGGTTGCCGACTATGACATCATATCTGTAAGTAATTTACACCGTCAAATTTTATACAATCCTTCGGATGCAGGCCTGAAAAAAGCTATTGTCGCCTGTGAACGCCTCCAGCACCAGAATCCCGACATTAAACTGATCCCTCTCGATATAAAGATCACATCAGGTAATGTCATGGACATTATCGGGCAATATGATATTGTTGTTGATGGCACGGATAATTTTGAAACACGTTATTTACTGAATGATGCTGCCGTGCTAACAGGGAAACCGCTTGTTTATGGCGCGATCTACCAATATGAAGGACAGCTTGCCGTTTGGAACGTAAAAAACAGCGACGGCACATTTTCGCCGAATTATCGTGACCTGTATCGCGAAGTGAACGCCGCACAAATACCCAATTGCGCCGAAGGCGGTGTAATACCCACATTAGCAGGCATCATCGGTTGTATGCAGGCCAATGAAGTGATCAAGTATATCACTAAAACCGGCGAATTGCTTTCAGGTAAAGTATTAATATTCGACGCACAAACTTTGCAAAGCCGGGTAATTAATATAGGCGCAACTACCAAAACGAATATTGAAAATCTTATCCCAACAGAGGAAATTCCTGTCATATCACTGGCGGATATTAACCAGGGTGATTTTGAACTGATAGACGTGAGGACACTACAGGAGCGTGACCTGTTCGATATTGGCGGGAAACATATGCCATTGGAAGAAATAGAAGAAAACCTGGATCATTTCGCTGATAACAGGAAACGGGTATTCTATTGCGCTACAGGTAGGCGCAGCGGTGAAGCGGTAAAGATTGTCTTAAAAAAATATCCTGGCACAAAGGTTTTCTCACTGAATGGCGGACTAGAAGCGAATCATGGATGAGCGGCCACCCACACCTCACCATCCTCAAATATTTCTTTTTTCCAGATCGGTACGGTTTGTTTTAAGGTATCGATGACATAGCGGCAGGCTTCGAAAGCCGCGTCACGATGCGCGCAGGAAACAGCGATGATGACGGGCGCTTCTCCGACTTCTAATATGCCTGTGCGGTGATGCATAAGCAGCTTTTGTACGGGCCACTTTTCAATAGCTTGAGCGGCAATCTTTTCCATTTCTTTGATAGCCATAGGTTCGTAGGCTTCCAATTCGAGTCGGATAACCCGTTTGCCTTTGGTCGAATCACGCACGGTACCAATAAATACATCGATACCGCCTGATTGCGGCGACATGACCCAATCCACACAGGATTGAATATCGAGGGCCTTATCTGATATGATGAGTTGTGTTTCCATAATATATTATCCGCCACTTACAGGTGGGATCAGGGCTATTTCATCCGTTTCAGTCAAAACTCCGTCGTCCAACGCGTACTCATTGTTAACCGCGAGCATATACGATCTCAATTGTTTTAGGCGAGGGTATTGTGTTTCCAATGAAGTTTTCAAATCTAGAATTTTGTTCCCGCTAGTTTCAATTATTACTGATGATCCCCCGAAAATGTCCTTTGCAATACCAAATGCCAGCACTTTTACCTTCATACGACAAAAATACAGAAAGTTTAAGCAGTCTGTCTTTTACGGAAGTACCAAAACAATGGAATTCCAACAGCCACCAGCACCAGCCCAAAAACTGAAACGATGATATGCGACCGTCCGGCAACGTAATCGTTTATGTCATTATACAACGTGATCACTACATATAGCGATGAAAATAGCATAAAAATAATGGGAAGAATAGGATAGCCTTTTAACCTGTATCCCGGCTTTGCACCGGGTTGCTTTTTGCGCAGGATGAAAATACCATAAGCCGCGAATCCATAAAATATCCAGGTGATGAACACGAACATATCCATCAGCATATCAAAAGACCCGATCAGCACCAAAATAGTTCCCCATGCCGCCTGGAACCATAGCGCGTTGGATGGGGTGTGGTACCGGGGATTGACCTTACCTGTAAATTGAAAAAAGCTTTTCTCTTTCGACATGGCAAATATCACGCGGGCACAGGGTAGTATGTTGCTGTTGGTTCCTCCTGCGGTTGAGATCAACACCAATACTGCAACCAAGCCGGTGCCGCCTATCCCAACCATTTTTAATGCATCTGTTGCTACCAGGGTTGAATTTTTCATCACGTCAACCGGAAGCATGTATAAATAAGCCTCAGTTGTGAGCACATAAAGCAAAATACAAATGAGCAGGCCAATAATCAGTCCGCGCGGGATATTTTTTCGTGGCTCTTTGATCTCACCAGCTATAAAACCCAGGTTGTTCCAGCCGTCATAGGCGGCAAGAGCACCGGTGGTAGCGGCTATAAAAGCTGTCAGTTGGTGCCAAAAAGAACGGTCGTAACCAGGCGAAGCTGTCGTTAGGTTGAGTATATTACCCTTTCCTGAAAAAAAGATAACGCCGATCAAAAATAACAGGGCGATAACTTTAATTACCGAAAAGAAAACCTGTACCGCGCCGCCTGTTTTGAGACTGCGGGCATTGATCCAGGAAAATACCACGATCAGTAAAACAGCCATTGCCTTAACCCCAACGTTTTCGAGCAGGTAGAACCGGCCGATGTAAGGGATCACTACCGGAACAGCATGTTCAACCGAAGCAGAAAACCTGGGCAGGTGAACGAAATATTCAAAGTACTGCGCAAATACGAAGGCTATTGCCGAGATGGAAGCGGTATCGATCACCACAAATGATGACCAGCCAAACAGATACGCGAAGAAATTGCCGTACATGTATTTGAAATAAACGTATTGGCCACCAGTTTCCGGTATGGCACAACCCACTTCGGCGTTGATCATTCCGCCAAATAATGACACCACACCCGCCACGATCCAAACAGCCAATAGCATCAGCGGTGAACTGAGATGTGCCGCCATGCTGGCGGGCTTCATGAAAATGCTGCTCCCGATAACCGAGCCGATCACAATGGATACAGCTGCCCACAGGCCCAGTTTACGTTCGAGGTGAGCCATCCCTTATTTGTTCATAAATTCTGATAGAATTCTATGGAAATGGTGCGTTCCCTGCTCACGGGTAACGGAATAACGCCCGTGCCTGTAAAACCTCGACCGAACACCGCGCTGCACGTTCTCGACGATCTCTTCATCTTCCTGCTCTACTTTATCTAACCCGGAACCAGCACCTTTATCTAATTTGTTTTCATCCCACACGTAGGATAAGAAACGGACACGGCACTCGCCAACCGATACAGGTTCTACAATATTTACCGACAAACCCCAGGGATAAAAATTGAACATCATGTTAGGGAACACCCAGAAATAATAGGCGGCTACGTTTTTACCATAGTCGGGCGAAGTCGCCGGCAAGGCAAAGCAATCCCGACTAGTTTTGGCCAAACCCAGCTGCAGGCTGGAGTAGGGGAAAAACAGCTCTGTGGCGTATTCGCTGAAGTCTATCACAGCGTTCAAGCCTGCATGAACAAAGGGGATGTGAAAGCCTTCCAAATAATTCTCGCAATACAGCGCCCAATTGGCTTTTATATGGAATGTCCGGGATAGTTCTGTTTGAAATTTGAATTCGTTCAGGGGCATCCAATCGACCCGATCCATCATGTCCCTAAAAAAGAGTTCGGATGAATAAACAGGGTTAACCGAAGTAAATAACCACTTTCCCCACTCAAACAGTTGCAGGCCAGGTAGATTATCCTCTTTGGAAGGAAAATTCTCAACTTCTTTAAACTCAGGCATCGACACAAATTTGCCATCCAGCCCAAATAAGCGCCCGTGATAACGACAACGCAGGTTATTGAGTTTACAGGCTTTTTCGGTCACGATATTACCCCGGTGGGTGCAAACGTTGGATAGTATATTTGTAGCCCCCGTTTTGTCCTTTGTCAGCAATAAAGGCTCATCGAGGTAATCCGGCAACAGGGTAAAGGGATGGACATGACCTGCTTCCTTAACCAGTTCATTGCCTCCGATAAATTGCCATGACAGAGCGAATATTTTCTCACGGCATTGCTCGAAAACTTCGCTATCGGTATAAAAATCGGCATCAATAGTTTTGGCCCTGGCAATGTTTGGGTCGACAAAAAAACGGGGCATGTTCAACAATTGGATTTAATGCTGTAATTTAGAGGATATGGAAGACAATACCAAGAAATATGATAACGGCGAAATAACGGTGATCTGGAAGCCGGACTTATGCGCGCATTCGGCTAATTGTGTGAAAGGGCTTCCGCAAGTGTTCAACCTGGCTCAAAAACCGTGGATCAATGTGCATGCTGCGAATGCTAAGGCCATTATTGATCAGGTAGACAAATGTCCATCGGGAGCGTTGTCATATGTGTTGAACGATACAGCAGCGAAGTGATCCTGATAATTCAGAACGATAAATGGCCTTTAGTAATAGTATCCAGGTAAACCAAAGCTCCTGTAGCTAAAATAAGGCCAACGATCTTCCATGCCGTCAGGTTCTCATAATTTTTATTAATAGTTCTGATCGGATCTTTCACATTACTGATGTAGCCTGTTACGTTCCCGTTGGAGTCAAAAGTAAACGCCAGGTATTTATAGTATTTAAACTCACTGCCGGCACCGGCAGAGTCTGCTTTTTTTACGAAGGCCCTCCCGGTAACGCTGTCGCGATGACTGGCTAAATTATATATCCATTCGGTAGTAGGGCCGTTAATCTCTTCACCGGGCAGCCCAAAATGTCTTGATACGTCATCCCGGGTACGACAGCTTTGCAGCGTCTTTAGATGGAAATTACGCGAACAGCTCTGCAATGATAGCAAACCGATCACCACGATCAATATGATACGGGACTTCCTCATGTGAAAAGGGTTGAGTACCTGTACAACGTTTTGATCATTAAAAACTGACTAATTGTCAAAAGCGCCATCTTTATATAGCTCGAGCGCCACGAGCGCTGATATTACCAATACAGCCCCGGTAATATTGACAAAGCTTTTCCCAAAGCTGTCCTTTTTGTTCCTTGTAAGATCGACACCGTCGGTTTTATAGCCAACGACATTGCCTTGTGCGTCGAACATAAACTTCGCGTAGCTGGCGTATTTATCCGGCTTAACATATTGCAGTGAGTCTTTAATTAGCGTATCGGGCAGAATTTGCGGAACATCGTGCTTTTTAGATTTTTTTACCGGTTTCTTGCCCATATCATAGGTCCATTGTTCTACACCGATACTGGGATTAATTTCATCCGGCGGCCCAAATTGCTCCAATACATCTTGTTTTTTGTGGCAATTTTGCAATACCTGCTGGTGCGTATAAAGCGTGTGGGTGCAGCTGCTGAAAGCCAGTAAGCCCAAAAGGGCGACGAAAAGGAACTGTGATCTTTTCATACGAAAAGGGTTTTAGTCCCAATATAACGTTTTGATTACTAAAAACTTATAAGCGGCTGATTATTTTGTTTTGAATTTGTAGATCGATTGCGTTTTATAGGTTTGCCCCGGTTTAAGCACGGTTGAAGGAAATTGCGGCTGGTTTGGGGAATCGGGAAAATGCTGGGTTTCCATCGCAAACGCTGTGCGGTAATCATCCTTTTCGCCATATTTCATAGTATTCTTATTTTGCATAAAATTACCGCTGTAGAATTGCAAGCCAGGCTCTTCGGTATATATTTCCATCACGATACCTGTCTTATCGCCTTTTACCAGGGCAACCGGTATTTTTATGTCGTGTTTGTTCAGCACAAAATTATGATCGTAGCCTTTACCATTTTTGAGCTGCTGGTTATCATCATTAATGCGGGCCCCGATCGTTTCCGGTTTGGTAAAATCGAATGGAGTGCCTTTTATCGGTTCAATTTCCCCTGTTGGGATCAATGTTGAATCTACCGGCGTATAGTTATCCGCATTGAACTGAACCAAATGATTTAATATCGTTCCGCTGCCTTCGCCATTGAGGTTGAAGTAGGCATGATTTGTTAAATTAACGACGGTAGTTTTGTCCGTAGTAGCTTCGTAATCAATTTTTAAAGAATTGTCGTCGGTTACCGTGTATGTCACTTTGATATGCAGGTTACCCGGAAAACCTTCTTCCATATCCTTTGATAGATAGGTAAGCTCGAGGGTTTGATCGTTCAGCTTTTTAGCGTCCCAAACCACGTCCTGGTAGCCTTTTTTACCGCCGTGGAGCGTATTGGGTGCATTGTTGATTGCCAGGGTGTATTGTTTGCCGTCAAGTGAAAAATGGCCTTTAGCGATACGGTTGCCATAACGACCGATAGTAGCCCCAAAGTAAGGTTCAGCAGATTTAACATAATCTTCAACACTTCCCATACCTACCGACACATCGATCATTTTACCCGCACTATCCGGTACCAGCAGGTTAACCACGCGGCCGCCAAAATTGGTCATGGTCAGCGTCATGCCGGCCTTATTCTTTAATGTATATAAATGCGTTTGTTTACCGTCGATAGTTTTTTCAAATGCAGAATCAGGTGGAAGATGGCCGTAGGTAATACTGTCTTTCATTGTGGTGTTTGTGGTTGTTTTGCTGCCGGAATGCGTACATGATGCAAGCAAAAGTACGCAGGCAGGTAGTAGTGGCAAAAATAAACTTCTCAGGTTCATATTTGGGTTGGCGCTAAATTGACAAAAAATGTCCGAAATACAATTATTTTGGTTGCAATATTTTCTTTTAGCGGTTGTAAGGATACTCATTTATCCAATGAAATCCACGGCGGACCAACAGGAATTTACTGACATCATCCCGGTGGAACATGATCTTCACAGAATCCTTTTTAAACTTGCCAACCAGGTAAAGCGAATCTTTCTTCGGCTTTGAATAGCTGAAATAATATTTATTAAGCGTATCTGTGAAGCGGTACATCACTATCTTTCTCTTTATGGTATCTATTTTCATAGACATGTACTCAGTGGTATCATTCATGTATTTAACGAAGGAATAATAAGGATCATCAAAGGCAATTTTGTTCCAGCGGACAATATCTGTAGTAAGCGGTTTTAAAGTATCCTTATTAACAATGAATTTTTTCACATTGTACAATCCATACAAAGGCGACTTAGGTGCGGCTGAACCGTATTGTTTTTCAGCTTGCGCGGCGTTATAGAGGTCGAAGACCAATGTATAAGCTATCAGCGCATACTTGACCATATTGAGCGTTATGTTTTTCCATTTCTTTTTAAAGCGATGCGGCGTAAGATCGGCCGGAGCTGCCTGCTTGTTGAAAATAAAGAAATTGCTGAACCGTTTCGCATCCTTCAGGATCATGAATAGCGCCATGATCACCAGTGTTGTTGAAAGCAGTTTTACCGGCACATCGAAACAATAATTGATAGCCATAATATTGCCTGCCACTATCAGGGTGGCAATAGCCCCCCAGGCGCTTGTTTTTCTAAAGAATAACAGGACGCCACAGCTTAATTCGGCTATACCTGTAAACCAATTATAGCCGGTCGAATACCCCATAAACGTCCAGGCCAGGCCCATGGGCGACGAATTGCCGTAGGGTTCCATAAGCCGTCCGAACGAAGGAAAAGGGAACTGTAGTTTGATCACCTTATAAAAACCATAAGATAGCATGGTGATGGCTACGTAATACCGCAGCACCACAGTAAGCCAGTAGAACAATTTGCTGTAGCCCGCGCTCTTCCTATCCGCCACAGACCAGATAAGCGTTCCAACCACAGCCAGGAAAGCCATAAAAAGTATAATGATATTATCATAAGTGGTATCACCGCTGCCATTTGTGAAAACAGTAACCGGGGTTTTCAAGTGCAGAACATGTGTACCGAGCCATACGACCAGCTTATGAAAAGGCTGGATATACCAGTTATAGACATCGTCGATGTAGGGCAACACGCCGTTAGGATTGAAGAAGATATAGAGCAGGAAATAAATGAAAAAGAAGCGGAATGCCAGCTTTTTGAATAGCGGCCAATTGGCAGTTACGGTTGTTTCCATCGTTTACAATCGGATTGTGACGGAATAAATATAGAAAAGTTTGGCTGGAAAAACCTAATGATCAGAGATCAAGGCCGCTAAGGTCGACAACGGCAGAATCGCATATATAGGTCGGCATGATGCCTGCAGAAATAATGCGGTTTTCGTAATCTTTTGCCTGGGTATTACCTGTAAGGACTAACACTGTGTCCAAACCGAATTTATTTCCGCCCAAAATATCAGTATTCAATGTATCGCCTACCATCACGATATCACTTTTGCTGATCTGACGGTATTCGCGTATTAGATCGTAGGTGAACATGAACATTTGGGAATCGGGCTTGCCGAAGCGGATGAACTGCTTGCCCACCACGCTCTCGATCATAGCCGCAATACCGCCAATGGCAATAGAGACGTTGGTTGCGGTTAGGGGATAGGCACGATCGGTATTGGCAACGATGACCGGGATAGGCTTTTTGCGCAGTAAGTTGACAGTTTTGTTTAAGTCACCGCACCAATCAAAGCCCTCGTCGTCAAGGAAAATCATAACGCTTACTTTGTCTATATTGCCTTCATGAACCTCGCTCATAGGTAAGGTCTGCAAGCCTGATCTTTCGATATAATGGGCGGAGTCCGGTGTACCCAAATAAGCTACGATACCGTCGGGCACTTTCAGGTCGAGGAACTCTTTGGTCAGCATACCCGATGAAACAATGCGCTCCGAGGTAATAGCCTTCAAACCCATTCTATGATAGGACTCGGCCAGTTGTTGGGGGCTGCGCGAAGCATCATTGGTGACGATATAATATTCTTTTCCTTCTTTCTCTAAATAATCAAACGTTCTTTCGATGCCGGGTAGCAGGCCGGAATAGGTTTTTATTACGCCAAATGCATCGAAGAAAATGATCTTATACTTATCAACTATGGATTTAAAGTTGTCGATTCGTTTCATCAGTGTGCGGTGAGGGCTACGCTTTTGGGTTCCAGTTTTAGTGCATCAATAATTTTTTCGGCATCAAAGTCACGGTCAACCGATGGCAAATAAATATCAAAGGCTTCGGCCTGCAATTTTTTGGCGTACTGCTCGCTGAAGAAATGCTTACCGTCTTTAATGACGTAATTTAAGATAAAAAAGCGATAAGCTTCTTTCAGGAAGCGAATTTCGTTTGCTGTCAGCGGGTTTACCTTATGGTATTCCTGGAGAAAAATGATAAACCGGTCCTCCATCAGCGTATTGATACCATAACTGAATACCGTGCGATCACCTACATCGGATACTACACGACTCAGGAAATAGAAATCCAGTACGCGGTAGCTCATCCTGAACCAGTCATAATCCCAGCGTGAATACAGCTCTAAGTCTTTCGTCACCGAAAAGTTGCCAATATTCCAATCGATAAACACGGGAATGATCTCGAATGATTTCATATCATACTTTGAACGGTTCTTGAGGAACAGGTCGCAATGATATTTCAGAAAATCAACCTGCATGGCCGTGCCGAATTGCTTCCCATTCTTTTCCAGTTGCTGCTGAAGCGTGTAAATATCGGTGCGAAGCGTTTTGGACGATTTTGGCAGTACATTTTTTACTCTCGAAGATGCTTTATGGAATTTACCGATCTGCTGGCCCAATTTGCGGATATGTTCTTCATCCAGCCGGCGGGGCATGCGCTCAGCAATGCGGGTCGGGTTATAAAATACCACCCAGGCATCGGTTCTGCCATGCCGGTAGCGGTAAATGTATACCCGGTTATTTTTCAACAGCGATTTGGACAAAACATTCTCGAAAGGGTATAATAGGTTATTACATAGACTGTGGATGATGCGGTGATCCTCTTTGAAATATTCGTATTTCCCAAAATGCGACAGTTTGGCTATCACAATATCATCGTCATCAAATGTGATCTTGAATACATGGTTAGTTGACACCATCGCGCTGATATCTTCAATATCGCGAATGGTTTTAGAAGCATCATAGCCTTCCCAGGCTTTTTTTAATATAAAACTATAGTCCATTGTTTTTTAACCACAGAGGTCACAAAGATAAGGCGCAGAGATTCACAGAGAACCATTGATTACTCTTTTTATGCCATCTTTTAATTTTACAGTATTGAAATTTATAAGCAGACCTAACTTGTAGCCGCCGAGTTTCATATATGTCAGTGTTTGCGCTAAATGAACGTCATTAAGCGCTTCTACACTTTTCACCTCTATCACAACTTTATTTTCCACTAGCAAATCGATCCTATAGCCGCATTCCAATACTACCTCTTCGAATACCAAAGGCATAGCCTTTTCTTTCTCTACATTTAATAGTTTATAATATAAACATTCTTTGTAAGCACTTTCGAGCAAGCCAGGTCCCAATGCTCTGTGAACTTCAATTGCAGCTCCAATGATATGGCCCGAAATCTCATTTTCTATCATAATTTCTCTGTGCCTCTCTGTGAAATCCTCAGTGAACTCTGTGGTTAAAAATATCAGATGACTTCGAAATAACGCTTCAATTCCCAATCCGTAACCGCTTTTGCATATTGTTTCCATTCCCATAAACGGGTTTGGGTAAAATGCTCCGTAAAATCAGCGCCAAACAATTCAGTGGCAATAGGAGAGTTCTTTATTGCCATGGTAGCTTCATACAGGTTAGGCGATAGTACGCCATTGCTCTTATCCTGGTAACCATTGCCGGTAGTCGGCTTGATGTTTAACGGCAATTTGTGTTTGATACCGTAAAGGCCAGACGCCAATGCCGCAGCCATCGCCAGGTAGGGGTTACTATCTGAACCAGGAACACGGGTTTCCAACCGGGTATATTTTTCAGAAGGATGCAAGATGCGTATCGCGTTCGTCCGGTTATCAATTCCCCAGGTAATGGTAGTTGGCGCCCACGCGCCTTCAACCAAGCGCTTATAGCTGTTGATTGTGGGGGCGTACATGGGTAAAATGTGTGGTAAACAATACAACTGACCGGCCAAGTAATGCTTTAGCAAATCGCTCATATTATTTTCATTATCAGCATTATAAAATAAATTATTGGATTTACTTTTATCCCAAAGGCTTTGATGAACGTGCCCGCTGCAGCCAGGCAAATTCTCGGTCCATTTAGCCATAAAAGAAGCCATTATGCCGTGCATATTGGCAATCTCTTTTACCGCATTTTTAAATAAAACCGCTTTATCAGCAGCAGCTAAAATATGATCGTGAGCGATAGCCGCCTCGTAAACACCGGGGCCGGTTTCGGTATGTAAACCCTCGAGCGGAACGTTAAATTCTTTTAAAAGATTGAACAGATCATAATAATAGCCGCTCTGCTGCGATGTTCTCAATATAGAATAACCGAACATACCAGGCGTAAGCGTTTGTATATCTGTGAAACTTTTTTCCTGTAAGGTTAGTGCGGTTTCCCTGAAGTTGAACCATTCAAATTCCTGTGCGAATTCAGGATGATAACCCATTGCTTCACACTCGGCAGCGATCTTCTTTAATAGACTACGCGAACATGCCGGTACAGTATTACCATCTGCCTTGCTGAAATCGGCAATTAAGAAAGGGATATTATCCTGCCAGGGGATTATCCTGAAAGTAGAAAGATCGACACGAGCCGGTCTGTCTGGATAGCCTGTATGCCAGCCTGTTAGCTGTACATTATTATAACAGGCATCACTGCTGTCCCAGCCAAATACGACGTCGCAAAAGCCATAGCCATCCTGCAGGCCGTCGGTGAATTTTTCGGTGCTAATGATCTTTCCCCTCAAAATCCCATCGATATCGGCAAAGGCGAATTTTATTTTATCAACATTTTTCTCCTTTAGATAGGATATGATTTGTTGTTTATCCATAACGAGTTAATACGAAAAAAATCCCGGCAAGTTAGCTATAATATCATTTCATAGTATTGAAATATCAAATCGGATTGGTTATATTGGTGAAACAAGGCATAAAAAAATGAACGATAAACTTTTTGTTTACGGCACCCTGCTCGATGAAGATAATAAATATGGCATCTATCTGCATGACAACAGCAGGTTCCTGGCCACAGGAAAGATAAGGGGGAAATTATATGACACTGGCGAGTACCCCGGAGCCGTATTGCTTAGTGAAGGCAACGAATATATCTACGGCTCCATTTTGCAAATCGACGATCCCGGCGAGGTGCTCGCTGTTATCGATCTGTATGAAGGTTTTGGTGATGATCAGCCTCAGCCCAATGAGTTTGTGCGTGTCCTTACCCAAGCCGAAAACGATGCCGGTGTGGTGGACTGCTGGATATACCTTTATAATTTACCCGTAAATGGTTTGTATTCGATTGATGATGGTAAATACATCAAATAACCGAATTAGTGTAACATTTGTAATAGGTTTCATGTCGTGTTAATCTTTTTTGGTGCACTATATCAAAGATTTAAATAAACCTCTTATATTCATTTATTTAAATCACATGATCAATGAAAAAGCTACTTATCCTTATCCTGGTCTTAAGCGCCAGCTACTCTGTTTTTGCGCAGCAAAAGAGTAAAACCAATTACATGAGCATTTCAATCAGTCAGCAAGCAGCTCGCATTTCTAATATGATCGTCACCCGTACAGATTCAGCTCAGAAAATTATCGACCTTAAAGTTAGATTGCCGCTGGGCAGTACATCGTATTATGCCGGACAAGATAGTGCCCTTTTACAATTATTAAAACCATATTACGACCAAGGATGGAAACTTGTAAGCTTTGCGATAGACCACTCAATCATGAACGGGAATGATTACGGCCAAACATTTAAATATTACCTTTCAAAGGACGAATAGTTCGTCGGATTGAACTGTAAACAATAAACCCCGCGGAAATTAATCCGCAGGGTTCGGTTTAAATTAATTAGGGATTAATTTATAGAGCTGATTTTACAGTTTTGATGATTCGTGCAGCAACTTTGTACGGATCGGCGGCCGAGTTCGGGCGACGATCTTCCAAATAACCTTTCCATCCTTTTTGTACAGTATATAAAGGTATACGGATGGAAGCGCCGCGGTCAGATACCCCGTAGCTGTAATCGTCTATGGAAGCTGTCTCGTGCTTACC
>Ga0207064_1047_pt1 | contig 20535 bp, 15 predicted proteins | sample Alteio_BWMinCont_26_FD_153488 | JGI IMG/M metagenome (GOLD analysis project Ga0207064, IMG submission 153488) | Enriched cells from forest soil in Barre Woods Harvard Forest LTER site, Petersham, Massachusetts, United States -... | ecosystem: Environmental > Terrestrial > Soil > Temperate forest >...
CTAAAAAAGAGTATGGACGCGGACATTATTACACCAATGGAATTGAGGGTTGTTCATCGGGGAAAGCTTTTATTAGCTCTCTTATTGATTTAAACTCTATATTTATCATAGTCGCAAAGATTTAATAACACAAAGATAGTACTTATTTACACAAATCCAAATTTATTTGGTGTAAAATAGTATATAGTTACCATGATTATGCGTCTACAGGTTAATGTTCTTGCTCAACCTCAACCCTGCCCGCCACAAAGCTCTCACAATTATCCCTCCCCGAAAGATAAACCTGGTGAAAATTACATAACCCGTCGCGGTCGCGGACGGAGGCGTAGCCCGAACTCATGGTGGCGAGCCCGGGGTAGGTTTGTTCGATGAGGGCCGGGTCGCTTTGGAAATGCGCGCAGTTCTGGCAGCGCGGCCCGGTATGATTTAGCGTGAGTGATTCAAATATTTTCATGCTCAATGCGTAACGATGGCGGCCCAGTAATGACCGAAAACAATAACCGACAGGAAGTAGCCCAAAATGACGTTGGCGATAACCCCCACAGTAAAGGCGATAACCGGTTTGCTGCCAACAGCAGCCAGCTCGCGGAAGCGCGTGGTGAGCCCGATGCTTAAAAAGCTAAAGGTGAACGCCCAGGTGCGCAGCGTGATGATGGGTGTGATGAGCACGGGTTTGACGGTTTTGGTATAATCGCCCAGCGTATGGTTATACACGATAAAGGTGATGAGCGCGGAAGCCACTAAAAACCCGATAACAAATTTGGGGAAGCGCCACCAGATCTGCCCAACCTGTACTTTGGATTTGGTTTCATTACGTTCCCAAACGGTAACGGAAATAAGCGCCAATACCAGCGACCAGATACCGATCCAAACATCGCGCCCGATAACCTTGATGAGCGTGTAGGCCGCGAGCGCCTGGTCGGGCGTACCGGTGATACCCAGGTGGTGCCCTGCCAGTCCGCCGTAAGATTGTGCGGCGGCCAAACCTGCGGCATCAGCAAATTCAGATGTACCGATCCATGCACCGGCTGTGCCGGTGGGCAGGCTAAGACTGCGCGAGATGAGCGGCAGCGCGAAAACAAAAATAATGGCCCACAATACCACCAGCGTAATGGCGATCGGCGGATCTTCTTTTTTGGCCCGTACTGCACCGGCAACCGCGATAGACGCCGAAACGCCGCACACAGCACCACCGGCGCCCAATACCGCCGCGAGACGGTGATCCAGCCCCAGCTTGCGCGCTACGAAGAAGATAACCAGGAAGGTAACGACGGAAACGATTGAGGCCTGTAAAATAGCTACCGGTCCGGCCCAGATGATGAGCGTGAAAGGCAGCGTGGCCCCCAGCAGCACGATACCGAGCTTGATATAAAACTCGACCCGGAAACCGGCATCCAGCCAGCGCGGCAGGCCGATGACATTGGAAATGATGAGGCCGACTACGAGCGCCACCAGCGGCGGTTCGAGGTTGTATTTACTGGCCTGGTCCCAGTTGCCCAGGGTATAAATAATGGCCGAAAGGATAAAGATAAAAATGAACGACGGGATAAATGCCTTTGGCTTTTGCCCGATGAACGAGACGACGATGCTGAACAGCACTGTAAAAGCGCCCAGCAGGGCGAGGTACTTAACGCCGTTCCTGGCAAATTGCGCAGTGAGCTGTGAAAAATTCGACCATTTGGCCGGGGCCACCGCGATCCACGAGATGCTGGAGCCGGAAAGGTAAAGCACCGCGGCCAGGATAACGATACCAAGGCCAAGCCACACGGCCCACCAGTCTTCCTTCGACCAGAACTCCTGCCAGCCGGAGGGTTTTACAGCCGTTGTTTCTGTGTTATTTGTTGTCATAATGGTTGTTAGGTTTAAAGATTTACTAAACTGTAAAACGAAAATAAGTAATTATATTAATTCTACCAAATTAGTAGACTATTTTTTAGAAAAATCAATATTATTTTGATTATCAATAATTTATACTCGATATTTATATTGAAATAACCTAATTGATCTTTCATTTCTCTCAACCCAAATTGCACTATGAAAAAGTTGATCCTTTTGTTGCTATGCTTTTGCGCATGCTCAGCATTCGCACAATTAAAACCGCCTGCTACGCCAACCGTGGACAGTACCGACACCTATTTCGGCAAAACCTATAAGGACCCTTACCGTTGGCTGGAGCATATCAAAGATACTGCCGTAGTCACCTGGTTTAAGCAGCAGGCCGATTACAGCAAAGCAATGCTCAACAATATTAAGGGACGCGATGAACTGATCGCCGAATGGAAAAAATTGGATAAGCTGCAACCCGCCCAGATCAATGAGAGAACCTATATGAAAGGACGGATATTTTACCGCAAAACCCTGCCCGGCCAGTCTGTAGGTAAATTATACTACCGCGAAGGGGTCAGCGGCAAGGAAGTGCTGCTATTTGATCCCCTCACCTACATCAAAGGCAAAACCTTATCCATTCAAAATTTCACGCCCAGTTTCGATGCGAAACGGGTAGCCATCGCCTATTCGGAAGGCGGTGCGGAGGTATCCACCGTCCAGATCATGGATGTAGCCACAAGGAAGTTTCTGAAAGACAAAATATACCCTACGGCGGGCGTTGAAAGCTGGACCTTTGATAATAAGTCTGTTTTATACATGTGGATCAAAAGCGCGGACAATAAGGATCCCACGGCGCGTCTGAACCCCAAAACCAAATTGCATAAAGTAGGTGGCAGCACCAACGATGACCTGGATTTTTTCAGCAATGGAAGTTACCCGGACCTGAAGATCGACGCCAAAGCTTATCCTTATGTTGGGCTGTCTAACGACATTAAAAATTACGTTCTTGCAGGGGAAGGGACCGTTCAGCCCGAACTGAAATTTTACTATGCACCGATCTCGCAATTTTATTCGGGGAAGATACAATGGAAAACATTATGTACGCCTGCAGACAAACTGGTGCGCGGAATGGAATTTGTTGGCGATAGGGTATTTTCTATTACTTACGATGGCGCGAAGAATTACAAATTACTGGAAACCAGCATAAAAAACCCTGATTGGAAGCATGCCAAAACGATAGCCGAAGAAAAAAGCGACCAGACGCTTGAATACATCACCCATTGCAAGGATTATGTGCTGATGGTTTACAGCGACGGGATCAATAACCATCTGTTAAAATACAACGTGGCCACCGGCAAAACATCGGCCATAAAACTACCGCTCTCGGGTACGGCCAACGTATTTTGCATTAACAACAAAACTAATGAATGTACAGCAGGGATCACTTCGTGGATCAAGCCTTATACCGAATTCGAGTTCAATGCGGCTACCGGAGTTTTTACCCCTGGCGTATTTAATAAGCCCCCTGTTTATCCCGCCGCCTATAAAAACTTAGCGGTTAAAGAAGTGGAAGTGAAGGGTCATGATGGCGTGATGATACCTTTATCCATTATTTACAGGAAAGGAACTAAACTTGATGGTAATAATGTTTGCCTGATGGACAGCTATGGCGCATACGGCATCAGCATGGCACCTTCTTTCAATACGCTGGAAAATGCACTTGCTATAAAAGGGGTGGTTGTAGCGATACCGCATGTGCGGGGCGGCAGCGAAAAAGGTGAAGCATGGTACCGTGCGGGTTATAAAACCACCAAGCCTAACACCTGGAAGGATTTTAATAGTTGCGCCGAATATTTAATTGCGCAGGGATATACGCAACCGTCAAAATTGGCGGGAACGGGCACCAGTGCCGGGGGCGTTTTGATCAGCCGGGCTATTACCGAGCGGCCCGACCTGTATGCTGCTGCGATATGTAACGTTGGCTGTGCCAACGCCATGCGGCTGGAGTTTAGCGCAAACGGACCCGTAAATATCCCCGAATTTGGGACGGTAAAGGACAGCACCGAGTGCAGGGCGCTGTATGAGATGGACGGCATGCAGCATGTAGTGCCGGGCACAAAATACCCTGCCCTTATTTGTATTTGCGGGTGGAACGACCCTCGGGTTGTGCCGTGGGAACCCGGAAAGTTCGCTGCGGCCGTGCAAAATGCATCGTCATCCGGAAAACCGGTAATGCTGAAAGTTAACTATGACAACGGGCATTTTACCGAAGACAAAAACGTAACCTTCGCCAATTTTGCCGATCAGTTTGCCTTTGCGATGTGGCAATGCGGGCATCCTGATTTCCAGTTGAAAAAGTAACCGGTATCGGTCGAAATATAATGAAAGCCCCCGGGAAAACGCCGGGGGCCTTTTTTATGTGCCCGCAGGGTCCCCTAACGGGGACGTAGGGATCCCGCACATTAAAAACCCATAGCCCTCAAACAAATTCCGAAGGCTATGGGTCGTTGAATTAATCAGGGGCAGGCAAACTTAGTTGCCGATCTTTTTGCTGTTCTTATCCAGTTGCTTGTTCAAAGCTTTATCATCAGCTTTGGTGAGGTGGCCATTATCCTGTTTGCGCATATCCTTCTTCTCCTGGTTGATCTCGCTGAGGTTTCTACGGTCCTGGTGAGCTTGCTTTTTGGTCAGGTCGCCGTCCTTGCGCTGGTCGGTGATCCTTCTTTCCTGCCTGTTTTCCCGGCGGTTTACCTGGTTAACCCGCGGATGATGCGCGATATGCGTACGCTGGTGGCCGGGCCCTTGTGCAAATGCTAAAGTTGCTAAAGCAAATGATAATACTGTTAATATTGTCCTTTTCATAACGTTTGGGTAATTGTTTGTTTTATAGATGCTTACTGCGCTAAAAGGTTTAATGCGGTTAGATATTTTTCCCCTGTTTCACATCGCCGGTTTACAGCGTACAGTAAATAAACCACCTGTATCCGTTATCTTTATATCAGATCGTATTGATGAAATATCTTTCCCGCGTGTACATTGCTTTACTGGTTGTCCTAACAGCTTCATGCATCAAGGGTCCCCTCCATCTGGACGTCTTCCGTATTAAAGCTAACCCCGGTAAATTTGAATGTTATATCAACGGCGAGGATTTTGTGCCAGACTCGAACAGGCTGACCTTTTTCGGCGGACCGATCACCACCTATGTACAGAATTCGAACAGCGGGCCTTATGACATTATCATAGAAGCGCACATTAATGGTTATGGCATTCGCGAAAACCAGGAGGTTTCCCTGTACATACAAAATGTTACGGGAACGGGGTTTTACGAATTCAATGACCCTAACTATCAACACGCCGAATATACGAAGTACCCTATTTTAGATTCCATCACCGTAGCACAGCAGATACAACCTACTATTTACAACGCACCCTCACCCGGGCATGGCAGTTTAACACTCACGCGGTTTGATGTAAAAAACCAGGTCATTGCCGGCACATTCTGGTTTAACGGTGTCAATGTGCACAACCCGGCTGATTCTGTAAAGGTTATCAGCGGGCATTTTAACATCACCGATGCTACTTTCAGGTAGCAGGATCGAATGATCGGTCAATATCAATTAGTGATATATTCAAAAGTAGCCGTATAACTAATAGGATCCATGGGATCATTATCTACCGCATTGGCACTCACAGGAAAACCCGCGCTATTATAAGTATAGGCATAGGTATATGAATTGGCTGTAAGCGGGTTATTGACATTGGTTTGAGGCAGAGATAAAAGGAAGTACATCATGTCAATATTGTTAGTTCCGATCATCGATAGCGGGTTCTTTTTATCATCATAGGTATAATCAAAATTTAAACCCCCACCAATATTAAAATTGGTGATATTCCCACTCTTGTCATAAGTGCAGGTAAAGCTGGTCGTCTCGTTATCTATATAATTACTATAACTTTGAACCTGCCCGCTTGCGCTCAATGTAAGGTTTAAAATATCTATAAAAGCGCCGCCTGTAAAAGTAGAATCAACGACCTGATTACCAGAATAAGAATATTTGTGGGTAAATTCGAGTGTCCCATCCGGGTAATACCAGTTTGCAACTGATAAGGTATTATTACTATTATAACTATAGGTAATGTTCAAGCCCACATACTGCGAATTTAGCGTGGTGATTCTGTTTTTACTGTCGTACGTATATGTATCCACATAAGTGCTCTTCGATCCGTCCACGTGCGTAAGGTTATAAGTGATCTTGCTTAGCAGGTAGGTTTTAGTGGAAGTATTAGCCGATTCTTTTTTGCATCCCGCAATTAATAACACCACGGCGATGGCGGCGATCGATAAAGTTTTCATAGATTAAATCTAAGTAATTAATTAGACTTTATCAAGGTGAAAAACATACTTATTTACGCTCAGCAAGAGGACAAAGAATGGCCGGATACTGCTTGCAAATCCGGCAAAAATTGCGTATATTTAAGTAGAACCGCCAGCTCAAAAACAATAAAAAAAAATTCTCAAAAAAAATGAATTTCCCCAAAAAAGCGTGAAATATGAACGTGAGGGCAGTTTTCAGCAAAAACCATGGGGTTTATAAAGGGTATAATGGGGGATTATGAGGGTTTTGGGGGTTAAAAAGTGTACCGTAGAGGTAAGAATGGGGCTTAATCGGTGTACTTTACCGTCCGTTTCTCCCGGCTGCTCTCAAAAGCCAGCTCGATGATGCGGATGGTGGTCCGCGCCTGTTCAGGTCTCACGATCAGTTCTTTGCCTTCGGCGATAGCCTCATATACGTTTTGGAACAGGCCCTGGTAGCGGCCTGGTTCGCTGGGGATGGCTTGGGTGATGGTTTTGCCGTTATCATCCAGGGTCACATGACCCCAAATAGATTCCGGTTCAACGCCCCAGTTAGGTTCGGTAGGTTTGTGGCCGGCCTTCAGCGCTTCCTCCTGCACATCCATCCCATACTTGATAAAGGTGCCGTTATAGCCGTAAATGGTGTACACCGGGCCGGGTTCCTTCACCAGCATGCCGCCTTTGAGGGTCACTTTCAGGCCGGGGTACCACAGGATCAGCTCAAAGTTGTCTTCTACCTCCAGTCCGCCGGGGCGCTGGGTAGTCATCATGCAAGTCAGTTCTTTGGGTTTGCCGAATAGGTCGAGCGAGGCATCGATCAAATGCGCGCCGAGGTCGTAAAAAGTTCCTGAACCTGGGAGCAGCTTCTCGCGCCAGGCCGCGGGGCGGAGGCCCAAACGATAACGGTCGTAATGCACTTCCATCTCGACCACCGCACCCAATACGCCGCTTGCCAGCACCTTCTTCACGGTATTGTGCCCGCTATCGAAACGGCGGTTATGGTGTACGGATAGCACCCGGTTCTGGTGTTTGGCCAGGGCGATCAGTTCGTCCGCTTCATCGGTGGTAATGGTAAATGGCTTTTCAACCAGCACGTGCTTACCTGCCAGCAGGGCCTTTTTGGTAAGATCGAAATGGGAAGTATTGGGCGAGCCGACAAGCACCAATTCAATCTCAGGGTCATAGATGATATCATCGGCGGTTTTCACCACGTCAGCACCGGGATAAGCTTCGTTCGCCTTTGCTGCTTTCGCGGGATCAGATGTGCTGATCTTTGACAGTTTGAAACCCGGATTAGCCGCGATGAACGGTGCGAAAAACGTTTGTCCCGAATTGCCGAAACCGATAAGGCCGGTGCTGATGGTTTTCATAGATATTTCAAATTTTACAAACCGATTAAACCGGATCGCATTATTAATAGGATATTGCCTTCAATTCCTGATAAAAATAACATTACCATTTATGAAATACAGAACTTTTTCAATAAACGAGCAGCTATCCGCCATAGGCCTGGGCTGCATGAGCATGAGCCACGCCTACGGCGTACCCGACGACCCTGAATCCATCCGCACGCTGCACCTCGCTTTGGACCTCGGCATTAACTTTTGGGATACCGCCGATGTGTACGGCAACGGCAAAAATGAGGAACTAGTATCCAAGGTACTCACCCAAAACCGCGGCAAGATATTCATCGCCACCAAATTTGGTTTCCGCACAGATGCCAATGCGCGGTTAATGGGCTTCGACGGCAGTCCGGCTTATATGCGTCAAGCGGTCGAGGCCAGCCTGAAACGCCTCAGGGTCGATACCATCGACCTGTACTACGCCCACCGCATCGACCCGAATGTACCCGTCGAGGAAATGGTTGGCGCCATGGCTGAACTGGTGAAGGAGGGCAAAGTGAGGTATTTAGGGCTATCCGAGGCATCCGCCAATTCCATCCGCAGGGCAAATACAGTACATCCCATTGCAGCATTACAAAGTGAGTATTCCCTATTGACTCGCGATGTGGAAACTGAGATACTTCCGGTTTGCAAAGAGTTGGGGGTTACATTTGTGCCGTTCAGTCCGCTTGCACGCGGATTGATGACCAATACCCTAAAGCTGGATCAGTTAGCCGATAACGACTTCCGCAAGAACCTACCCCGCTACCAGCAGGAGCACCATGAAAACAACGAGAAACTGGCGGCCGGGTTTGCTGAGATTGCGAAAGAAAAAGGCTGCTCACCGGCGCAACTGGCACTGGCCTGGGTACTGGCTCAGGGCGATAATATCATCCCTATCCCCGGCACCAAAAAGCAGGACAAGCTGCGCGATAACGCAGGAAGTGTGGACATTGTAGTGACCGATGAAGACAAGCAACACATCGGTGCTTTGCTGCTTAAATACCCGAACGTGGGAGACCGGTATAGCGAGGGGAATAAGAAGTTTGTGGATAAGAGCTAGCGAGGTGCATGGCGGGTGGCGCATGGCGTTGCATACGTTATGCGGCAGTGAGGTTTTGCCCACACGTTCACTATGAAACCATCTTATATGATCGCTCACAAATAGCGCCAAACGCCTTGCGCCCCGCGCCAAACTACTCCGGCAGTTCCCGTAAATAAATATCGCGGTAATACACATGCGTACCATGCGCCTGCAATTCGATCTGTTCTTTAGGGAAGATGGGTAGTTTGCGGTCCCAGTAGTTGTCTAAAACAACACTATCAACCACCAGCACCCCGTTAAAATAAACGGTCACCTTATCATCTTTCATAATGATATGAAAAGTGTTCCAGTCGCCGATGGCGTTGTCGGCAAGCTTTAATGGTTTGCTCTCATGAGCCTGGTTGTTGTATAACCCGCCGGAGCCCACCTGCGCGCCTACGTCAACCCGTGAAGTGTCCCATATCTGCACCTGCGGCGAGCCGCGCAGATAGATACCAGCATCGCCTTTGGATTCGATCTTCCAGTCGACGTACATTTCAAAATTGCGGTATTGTTTTACGGTACAAATGTTATCCCCGTCGCCGCTGAAGTTCAAAACGCCCTCCTTCACATACCAGCCCTTACGCATGATCGAGTCGGCTTTTTGCTGTTCTTTGGCTAAAGTTTGCGCATCCATCTTGGCGCGGGTGATCGGGTTGCCGACCAGGCCTTTCCAGCCGGTAAGGTCGGTATTATTAAATAGTGGAACTAACCCCGGATCATTTGGCATTTCGGCAATAAACTTGCGGATGGCTACTTTATCGTAGTCACTATCGCCGCCCTTTTTGATCTGCATGGCTTCATTCAGCCAGAGTTTTACATCTTCGCCGTAGAAGTTCTTATCGGATAAAGCGATGGAAGAGACATCGTCCGCGGCGATATCCTGCAATTGGGTATCATCCAAATATTTGCTGACAAATACCAGCGCCGGGAAGGTCTTGTCATTGCCGATCTCTTCCAGTATCATTTTCTTCTGCGGAACGGTTTGCGCCGCTTCCATAGCATCCCGCAGGTAAATCACTTTTTCATCATCGGGATATGATGATTTGCTGATCATCTCAACATAACCGTAGAGGGCCTGACCTTGTAAATTTGTATCACCGGCAGTTTTACTGATATTCAGCAGCACCGGCGATGCGCTTATATCTGCCCACTGAGTTAATGCTGTTACCGCAGCTTTTTGCGTTGCGGCATCGCCTTTATCATATGCAGCAGATACAGCCTTCAGCGAAGATCTATCGCCGATAGCTGCGAGTATATTGAAATAACGCAGCTGTTTATCGACAGGTTGTTTATTCATCTGGGACAGGACAGCTTCGCTTTGAGCCGACTTGTCCTTAGCCTGTCCCACCACTGATATAATCGCCGATTGCAGATTGGCAGTCTCCGAGGGCTTATCCGAGGATGCCAGCAGGCTGAACAACTGATTAAGATTGTCTGCACCTGAAAGCTGATCCAATGCCCCATAAGCTGCGGCACGAGCATTCGGATCGGAGCTGTTGAGCAACGGCGTCACTATGTCGATCTTGCTATGCGCCTTTCGGGCAGCCAAAACAGCTATCAACGCAGGTTTAGCTTGATCCGGTGCATCAGGCAGCGCTTTGGCTACCTTGTCAACCACGTTGGCTCCTTTCATCACAAGCAGCGCATTTTGTGCCGCTGTTATTTCGTCAGTATCTCCGGTTTTCATAATTACCAGTAGGTCATTCAATGCTTTGTCCTGGCCGATCTGTTGCGAGGCTTTGATAGAAGCCAGTATAACGTTTTTATCAGCACTCTTCAGTCCATTTAGAGCCGAAGGCAGTGCTGCTTGCACATGGTTATTACCTAGCATAGTAATGATCTCGGCTTTTCGGGTAGCATCGCTATGCGCCAGTTCCTTGAGCCATGAATTTACCGCTCCGGGATTAAGATACGGCCCCGCGAATTTCAATGCAGCAGCCCGGTATTGCGCATTAGGATCTTTCATAGCCTCAATTAGCCATCTCATGCTTCGATCGTCGTATATATCAGCCAGTATCTCAGTCAGCAATTTTAATGCGGCAATATGAGTTTGAACCTGGCCGACCAGTAATGCATTGGCTTGCAGCTTTCTAGCCATGCGAACACCGTCCGGTCCGTCCCCGCCTTTAGCCACGTTTGCGATGAATAACACATACGACGAGGTGGCGTTCGTTTCGTCATAGGTGAAGCCAGCCTTTTCAGCAGCGGCCGCCATTTGCTTCGAGGTCGACATACTAGCAATATTGGCCAGCGCATACAACGACACTTTGTCCAATTTTTTGTCCTGACCCAGCAATGCCGAAATTTTTTTGGCAGCATCCTCAAAATGATTATCGCCCAAAGCCTCAACTACCGAAAGCCGGCTGTCACCCTTTACGATTGCCAGAGCGCGGAGCAAAGTGTTTTTTGAGAATGGTGTATTTATCTTGACCAGCGCTCTGGCCGCAGGATCGCAAAGCTTGTCATCATCGAGATACCTTGATAAGGTGGAGACTGCGTCATCTTTACCAACGATCTGCAGCTGGCTTATTAAGAACGCCTCGTTATACGGATCGGTTATTTTATCCAATGCCTTGCTGTAGGCCTTAACAGCCATTGCCCGCCAGGCTTCCCTGCCGGTTTGCGTGATATAATAAGAAAACCCGCTGATGACGTCATATATTTTGGTATTATCCGCCGCACCGTTAGGCTGCAGCATCGCCAATAAATTGATAATGCCAGCTTCGCCAAGGTTGGCCACAGCGGTAGCATTGGCGTTCAATTCGGCAGCGTTGTTCGCCGGTTCTTTATCGAGTATTGCTGATATGCGGCTGTCAGTTTGTGCGTTTGCCAGTGAGATGCTTAGCAAAAAGATAAATGGTATAAATATTTTCTTCATTTCCTGATGCTAATTAAATGGTCCATGGGCCCCTCAACGGAGGAAAGATCAAACGGTTGGCGCCTTCATCGCCGATAAATTCCTGTTTTGCCGGGTCGAATTTCAGCGAGCGTCCTAAACGCAAAGCAGCCAGTCCCATATTGACAATGGTACATGACCGGTAACCATTTTGCTCATTCAGCGCAAACTTTTTGCGGCCCTTTACCGCTTCGATGAAATCGGTTACCTGTGGCTCCGGATCAGGGAATTCGGCCAGTTTCTTTTCCAGGTCGGGTATATCCGATTTAAAACCAGGGTACAGCTTACCTTTTGGCCCTTCGATATAAGGCACACCTTCTATAGCGCCTTCACCGTCGAGAATGATCTTGCAGCCGTCAGCATAGGTATAAGTGATCTTGCGCCAGGTTCCTACGGCGTCCATATTCTGCTGCGGGGCATCCAATTCGACACTAATTGGACTATCATCATCCTTGCCTAAGAAGTATTGTATCGGGTCGATATAATGCTGACCCATATCGCTCAAACCGCCGCCATCATAGTCCCAGTAGCCGCGGAAGGTTTGATGTACCCGATGCGGATGATAAGGCTTATAAGGCGCCGGGCCAAGCCAGGTTTCGTAGTCCAGTTCGGGTGGAACCTGCATTACCGGCAGGTTGGTTTTGCCAACCCAGTAAAATTTCCAGTCGAAGCCGGTATGTTTACCTACAGTAACCGTCAAAGGCCAGCCGAGCAAGCCGCTTTCCACGAGTTTTTTGATCGGCTTTACCGTGGTGCCCATCCCATAAAAGTTATCCGTAAAACGGAACCAGGTATTCAGCCTGAAAATCCTCCCGTTCTGCTGCACCGCTTCCACTAAGCGTTTGCCTTCACCGATGGTGTGCGTCATGGGTTTTTCGCACCATACATCCTTGCCTGCCCTTGCTGCGTCGGCGGCAATAATGCCATGCCAGTGCGGCGGTGTAGCCACGTGTACTATGTCTACCTCTGGTAACTGGATCAGTTCGCGGTAATCGCCGAAAAGCTTGGCGCCGTTGTTGACCATATTGGCAGCTTCCTGCAAGTGGTTCTTATCTACGTCGCACAGGGCAACTACACGCGTATTGCCGTAAGGGATGTGATTCTTACCCATACCGCCCACGCCTACAATGCCCTTGGTTAGTTGATCGCTTGGCGCTACATAGCCTTTGCCCAACACAAAGCGCGGGACTATGGTGAACGCAGCAGCGGCTATAGCCGATTTTTTGAGGAACTCGCGGCGGGAGTTTGGTTTGTTTTCTTGCATGGATATTGGTCGATATAAAATGTATTTAGTCAGGTTGGACGTAGTACGTTATATGTTCTACGTTTTTTGACGTATAACGTACCACGTCTAACGTACAACTTATAACTACAATTCCTTTATCATCAAATTCTTATAGTATATCTTACCGGCTTCGCATTGCATCGTGATCAAGCCGGTTTTGGCCTGGCCGTAGTCAGGATAATCTTTCCATTTTCCTGCGAGACGTTTTTTATTCCAGTCGGCATCCCAGGCGTTAAACTCCACTATCTTTTTGCCGTTCAGCCAATGTTCGACGTGATTGTGATTAAAAACAAGGCGACTGGTGTTCCATTGTCCTACAGGCATCAGCTTTTTCTGATCGTTGGCAGGATGCATCCCATAATCGGCGCCTGCTTTCTGCCATTCTTCCAGTTTTTCGGGGAAACCGTTATCGTCAATGATCTGGTATTCAGGACCGGTTTCATAAGGCGCATGATGTTTCGCGTCCTCCTGTACATGGTATATCATGCCGCTATTGCTGCCTTTGTCAACTTTCCACTCCCACTTCAGTTCAAAATTTGCGTATTTCTTGTTGGTTGCAATATAACTGTGGTCCCCTTTTTTTGCTGGATCCTTGCTAACGAGCGCGCCATCCTGAACGGCCCAATCGGTGATAGGCCCCTTCCGGCCGTATTCGTGCCAGCCTTTCAGCGTTTTACCATCGAACAGGCTTACCCAGCCGTGCTTTTGCGGAGGATTGACCGTGCTTTTAGTCAATGTAAATCCGGCCAGGCAAATAACCGCCGGTATCAAACAAAATTTGAGCAAAGTTTTCATTAGAATAATTGGTTAAAACAGGTTAATAGAACTATCTCAGGTAAATTTAGAATATTCAATAAACAAAACAAGCATGAACGCCGAAGTACTTCGAAATTCGAAATTGGATATTCGATATTATCTCAGATATTCCACCAATACGTCCATTTGATGATCAACTGCCTGTTCTTAGGAGTATAAGGCGATGGTATTGAATTCTCGCCATAGACAATAAAGAAATCCGACGCCGGACGATAACGCCACTGGAAACGGGTGTTGATGTTCATGTTCTTTTGCTGATCGTCATACTGCACATAGGTGGTAAAATACAGCGTATTGGTAAAAGTGACATCAATCTTTGGCCCGATCAGCGTAAACCGGGTATCGCCGTAAGGGAGGGGCAAGCGCAGATCGGTATAGTTGGCATTAAAGGCAATATTGACATAGGGCTGAAAGCGATAGCCTATGGTTCCGCTGAAAGTCAGCCGGTGACCGTTATCGTAATAGCCGCCGCCGGTTGCTTCTATGGAATAGGTGAATACGCTTTGCGGTTTGGAATTGATCAGGATGTCCAATGAATTATAGTGGTTTTGCGTACCGGTAGCCAGGCTATCCTTCCCGGTATTGGTGGGATCGAATGGCTGCTGCAATTGCACAAAGTCATTAATGCCCGATACGGTGATCGAACTGCGGTCGCGGAAAGTAAGGATATAGGACAATACGCTCTCATTATCGGTCCGCTGAAGGCTTTCGTTAAAATAATAGTTGGATGTGAATTGTATGCCCTGGCTCAGTATTTTACCCTTTTTCGGAAAGAAGTTTCGGAGTACCAGCGGGTTCAACTTCACATAACCTACCCTCGGCACAAAGCCAACGGCGGCCGTGTAGTTTTTCCCTACATACTCCTCCTGCAAATATAATTGCCAGTATTTGCTGAAGTATTGTACGTGGTCGGCTAAAACCAGGTCGTGACCATTTTTGCCCGGAGTGAATGATTTCAGTCCGAGCAATTTGCCTGTCCACATGTTGCTGGTGGAAGCGAGGTTAAACTCAGCGCCTATATTGCTGTTACTCAAATTGGTTACACCCGGCAGCGACCCGGTAATATCCTTGTTAACGAAAATAAAACCGATGTTCGACCGGTCGAGTATGCGCCGCTGCAGCGTGATCACGCCGTAGTTGGCCCCATCGATGCTATTCGCGCTTGAGTTTTCTGTCTGGATATCCATCGCGCCGATGCGCCAGTCTTTATTTAATTTGCCCGTGAGCCTTGCTCCGAAATCTATGGGTTGCTCCAGTCCGATCTGCCGTGAAAAGAAAGGCCTGATATCCGAGTATCCGAAATTGTAAAACAAGTCACCGTTCTCCAGGAAGAACTGCCGTTTTTCGGGAAAGAAAAGCTGGTATCGGCTCAGGTTGATCACCTGCTGATCGACATCGACCTGCGAGAAATCGGGATTCACCGTAAGGTCGAGATTGAGTGATGGCGTGACCGATATTTTGGCATCGCCGCCAAGCTCTTTTTTGACCTGCGGCGGCGTACCGGCCTGGTAATCTTTTGTAATGCCGGTCAACGCATAAGGAATAACAGATACATTACTTGATGCCGTCGGCGGGTCCTCATCCCAAACTAAAGTCCCGGTATAAGCCAGAGAAGCCGTTGGGAACTGGCGCGGCACCGGCGCCCAGGCCGATTTTTCAGTAGCTTTCAGATCATTACGGCTAAAGTTGATCCCCCACTCCCTGATGCCCTTTTTATAGCGGATGCTTTTAAAAGGGATCGAGGCTTCGAATATCCATTTGTTGGGATAGGTCTTTACCGCCGAATACCATTTATTGTCCCAGTTCAGGTCGACACTGCCGCCCGCGTACATGCTGCCGTCCCATTGCCCGCCCGCCGCGTTAACACCGAATGTAAAGCCGTCAGTACGTGCGTCAAACGGGTCGATGAAGAAGATAAAATTATCGTTCTTCTGAAAGCTGAAATCGCGTTTCATCGATTCTACCATGTACGGCCCCGCCAGCAGGTTATAGCACACAACCAGGATGTATAGGTTATTGTCATCATAGGTCATCCTCACCACGGTGTGCACTTTGGCCAAACTCGTATCCATGGGCAGAACCATGTGGAAGTTGGTGGCCGAATCGGCGGCGAACCAGGCAGGCTCGTCCATTACCCCGTCAATAGAAATATTCGAAGTGGCCCGCCTGATATGGTACCGGTAATTGGCGTTGGCTTTTTGGGCGAAAGCATAATTCCCCGCCAGGCAGGAGAGAATGATTAGCAGGAGCGTTTTTGCCGTTCGGCGCGTATAATTTGGTCTCAATACGTTAGTGCGGGGTATTGTCGACCTAATATAGGGGCAAAAAAGATATTATTTGAAAAAAGTGTTAATCCAACAATTTATTTACAAAGAGCACAGCGCGGGGCGGTTGGCGCATGGCGTGTTTCAAGTGTTCAGCAGTTGCGGTTGTGAAACGGTGAAACGGGTGAAACACGGAATGAATAAGATTGCCCTATCGGGGCTACCCGTTTGTAGAAAAACAACGTAACCAATTTTGCCCCGTAGGGGTTACCCCCTTAACCATCGGGCATAAGCGGACAAAGGGTAACCCCTATGGGGTAAAATGGTTGATGGATGATATTTTCTACAAACGGGCAGCCCCGATGGGGCAGCGAAAGCCTGGTTTTGTTTCAGTGTTTCAGTGCTTGCAGGTGTGAAACGGTGAAACGTGCTCAATCCTTACCGGCCGCATCATCAAGCCGGGAAGCGTCGGAGAAACCGAAGTTATTTGCTTTATCCTCGGTAATTACAATTCTTACCCGCTTTTTACTATCCGTCCAAACGTTGTCGCCGACCTTCACATAGCCGTCATCGGACATTTTTTTGATGATCATGTCTTTGAATATCAGCGGGAAGCGGCTCCTGGAACCATTACAAACATTGTCCGTATAGTAAAATATCGTCTGCATACCGGCCTGAAAATTCAGCGTATCACTGTTTTCGCCGGTAGCCAGCTTAAAAGTTGGGGTGGCCCGTACCATGTCCCTGATCTGGTCCCTGGTTTTTCCTATCGTCAATGCCTGGGCCAGCAGGCACATTGGCGCGCCAAGCAGCAATAATAGTATAAATGTTTTTTTCATTGTATTAAGGTTTACCTAAGGTAATGAATTTTGGGGTATGTTGTTTCAGTTGTTGCGGGTGTGGAGCGTGAAACGGGTGAAACGCTTTGTAATTACCAGAAGCGAGGACGCTTGCGGGAGCGGGGGGATGCTTGCGGGAGCGTAGGTATCGCGGTTATTCCCACTCAAAAAAATTTGGATACCGCATCATCTCTTCGGCAAACTTATTTTGAGGTCGCATACCAAAATTTGCCAAGGGAAGCGGTAAATTATGTATCATTCTATATTCTGTAAAGAATCCTTCGGATATCCAATCGTCTCCAAAAAGAGCAAGTGCATTGTAGTAAAGCATTATTTGCTCGAAGTCTGATAATTGTGCTCGAAGCGATCTTAAATAATCCTTCTTTTGCTCTTTGGTTATGACTTGTTCATCTTGCTTGGCCACAAACTTCACAGTCTGGAATAGGTGCCGGTAATAGTGGCCTAAGTTACTCTGATGTCCTTCCCATAGTCTGTATTCTATTTTATTATCTGTAACAATAGCTTGATCGTCATCATAAAATGTTCTCGAGTTCAATGCGCCCTGTTTTACACTGCTTAAGTACCATAATACATCACCAAATAATCTGGTATTGAAGCTTAGTCTAGGGTTTTGGTTCATTGCGACGCTAACGACATCGGACTTGTCCTCAACACCGCAGTAAAAGAAAATATAAGCTAATCGTATAAGTTGTTCGGGAGTATACAGTACACCAATCTCATCTTTTGCATATAATTCGTTTTGTCTATACTGACAGCAAAAGAATGTGTATTTAAATTCATAAAACATTGATACAAAGGAATTTCTTCCGCTTGTAATTTGGGTGCGATCTCTGTTCTTTATTTGAATCTCATTTACATTACTTTTATGTAATCGCAAAAGTTCATAGAATTTATTTTCAAATCGTTCGATTTTCCAAGATCTTTCTCGTTCAGCATCGTCAACTTCTTGTTTCTTAAGCTCCTGGTTGAACTGTTCCCTTTGTAAATTATTTGCTTTATACTGAACATAGAACGCAAGAAATGTGAGTATGGCAGCTAAAATTCCAATAAACGGTGCTGATATGCCACCAATCGTATCTCCTATTTGACCAGTCGATGTATAATCTACCCAAGATAATTTCGTCAATAATAAGGGTATGGCAATGGTAGATATCGCACCTAAAATAGTGATAAACCACAGACCGAACTTCAGATATTTTTTTTCTGTCTTATCAAGTTGACTCCATATTTCTGATATTATCGGAAATATTTTGAACTCCTTTTTTTCTCGTTTAGGCGAAGAATTAGGTTTTTGGTTATCCATGATTAAATTTAAAGATATTGCCCTCACTTTATCAACCCGTTTTTTCACGGTATTTTAATCCTTTCTGCCTCACTTTCAATTAATTATTATCATTAATAAAGATTATTCTTTTATTTTAAATAAATATCTTTATATTTGAAATCCCAACTGCAACAACTCCTCTTTGTTTCAAGTTTCATTTCATTGCGCCCTGCAACACGTGAAACGCATGAAACAGGTTATACGTTCGACGTTATACGTTTTACGTTCGCTTACCGGCACGTACAACGTAATACGTATAACGTACAACCTAACCTCGCAATAAGGGAAAACCACCATTAAAAAATCAAATCTTATTCATCATGGAAGAAAAACCTCCGCACCTGCGGCAAGGCGAAGCCGCGGGGCCACCCACCCTATCGCCAAAAATTGATCTCTCTGATCTTACCATCCCTACTACCGTGCCTGCACGTATTTCAAACCTGTTCCGCGAAGAGCTGCTGCGCGACAACGAAGAATACTGGGCACAGGAAAACGAGGTTCGTGGCCTGTTCCTCATCCGCCCGGTTAAAAAATGGATAGACGAGGCCAAAAACGAGCCTATCCCCAAAATGCTTTTCTCGGAGTTCTGGCACGAGGGCGAGCTGTGCATCCTGTTCTCGGATACCAACCTGGGTAAATCGGTACTGGCCATACAGATAGGCAACAGCATTACAAGCGGCACGCCGATTCCGGGCTTCAGGATGGACGCCTATGCGCAAAAGGTGCTTTATTTCGATTTTGAGATGAGCAAAAAGCAGTTGGAGGTACGCTATGCCGCCGACTATAAGCAGCATTACCAGTTTCACCCGGATTTCTTCCGCGCCGTGATAGACCCGGATTGCGACCTGCCCGAAGACAGCACCGGTTATGAGCAGTACCTGGCCGACTCGCTGGAGGCTACGGTGCAGGCTTTCGGCGCCAAAGTGCTCATCATTGATAACCTCACTTACCTGCGCAACGAGACCGAAAAGGCGCACAGCGCCCTGCCGCTGATGAAGCAGTTGAAGCGGCTGAAAACCAAATACCGCCTCAGCATCCTCGCCCTGGCGCATACGCCTAAGCGCGACAAAAGCAAACCCATTACCCGCAACGACCTGCATGGCAGCAAAATGCTGATCAACTTTTGCGACAGCGCCTTTGCCATTGGCGAGAACCCGAAGGATAAGGATGTGCGCTACCTGAAACAGATAAAACAGCGCAACACAGGGGAGATTTACGGCGCGGAAAATGTATGCGTATGCGTGGTGAACAAGCCGCACAACTTCCTGCAATATGAGTTTACAGGGTACGGTCGCGAATGGGAGCACCTGAAGGAACCGGCAGATGGTAGCCAGGACCATTTGCTGGAGCGTGTGCGCGAGCTGCACGATGTGGGTATGACGCAGCGCGAAATTGCTGCTGAGCTGGCTTTGTCGCCATCAAAGGTAAATAGATTGCTGAAGACGTCACACTAATGTTTCAGGTGTTTCAGTGCTTGTTGGTGTGAAACAAGTGAAACGCTATTTTATAAATTACTCTCCTAAAAATGACCTTCATCACTATTTAACTTTCATTGTAACAGTATCTTGCAGGAGCAATCAAATCATAAATTTAAATCACCGAAGTCATGGATTTTAAACAAATAATATTGCTGTATGTGGTGCACGCCATCCTATTTGCCGTGGGATGCGGATTCATCGGTTCTCAAAAGAAAATGGGTGCTACCCTGGCCGCTGCATTAGGCGCGTTGCTGGGAATTATCGGACTTATTATTGTTATTGTTTCGCCGCGAAAAGACGTATATGCCGTTGCCGGTCAGTTGCAAAAATATAAAGTGTTATTTGAGAGTGGTTTGATCAGCGAAACAGAATACACCAATCTGAAAGGGAAGCTGTTGGAAGATAACAGGTAAACGTGAGGTTGGCAGGGATCGGCTATCGGTAATTGAAGTGTTTCAGGTGTTTCAGTACTTGTTGGTGTGAAACGGTGAAACAGTACGTTATACGTTCGACGTTGTACGTCTTACGTAACCGGAACCTAAACGTATAACGTAATACGTATAACGTCCAACCCCCTCCTGCCTCCTGGTTCTTGTCTCTCGGCTCTAACACGGCCTGCCAAAAAGTCAACCTGAAACACATTTTGTAACAACGGTATGGCTTTTGTCATCAAAGATTGTAAATTCAACTTTTAAATCATTAAAAGAAAACATGAAAACTTCGTACATAGTAATAGGAGTAATAGTATTTATTCTCTTCATAGGCGGATGTGGCTGCGTTGGCAGCTACAATAAAATGGTAGCGCTTGACGAAACCGCGCAATCAAAATGGGGCGTAGTGCAGTCCGACTACCAGCGCCGCGCCGACCTGGTGCCTAACCTGGTAGCAACCGTAAAAGGCGTAGCCAATTTTGAAAAAAGCACTTTGGTAGATGTGACCAATGCACGTGCAAGGGCCACTTC
>Ga0207064_1048_pt1 | contig 20336 bp, 18 predicted proteins | sample Alteio_BWMinCont_26_FD_153488 | JGI IMG/M metagenome (GOLD analysis project Ga0207064, IMG submission 153488) | Enriched cells from forest soil in Barre Woods Harvard Forest LTER site, Petersham, Massachusetts, United States -... | ecosystem: Environmental > Terrestrial > Soil > Temperate forest >...
ATAAGAGCCGAGCATTTACCACTCATGCTTAATACAAGCACAATACGAATGCGCCCAAAAGGCGATCGGATGGGACGTTGGTTGCTGAAGCATTATATGCTCTCACACTACTTTCAGGATCAGGCCAAGTCCTTTGCCATCGGCGCGGCACAGGCGAATTTTGGGCCAAGCCATTTGAAGCAGATGCGAATCGTTGCGCCTGATAGCAACATCGCCGCAGAATATGAACGCCTTATCGAGCCGCTAGAGCTGTATGTGATGGCGCTGGCCAGCCAGATCAGGAACCTTCAGCGAACACGCGATCTACTCCTGCCGCGACTCATGTCTGGTCAAATAGCAATTCGCCTAGAAGACGCAGAGACAGCCCTGAATGGTCGGACCGCTTCAACAAACGCCGTACTATCGCCGACACCGCCATTACCATGTAAGACAACTACCTCAACCCCCGTACTGGAGGCGAACAACACTGCTTTCGCGTCAGCATCTGAACGCCGGCTGAAGATTGACGAGACTAATCGCACAGAAGTGCTTTGCGCGATTCGCACGTTGTTTAACGACAATCATGAGCGTGATCGCGATACTGCAATCCGCGAGTTGGCGCATGCACTGGGCTATCAGCGGACAGGGTCGCGAGTGTACGACGTGCTGAGTACCGCACTTCTTACAGCAGTGCGACGAGGGGTCATCGTGAATGTTGGCCGCATCTACCGACGCGGTTTTCTTACACTGGCGGATTGTACCCGTGATTCTTTGAAGGAGGATTTCGAGTCCGCTATTGGTCGGGGCTGGATCGGCCGCGACGACGCAATTCGCGCACTGGCTCGGTGGCTCGGCTTCGCCAGAGTGGGGCCTGTTATCGAAGACACGACCCGATCGGTAATTAATGGTTTGATCCGGGAGGGGCGGCTCGAGGTGGATGGGCCCGAGCTAATTCGAAGACGATGATGGTAGCGTGAAACCGGCAGGGCTTTGAGCGCTCAGATGCGCACATGGAGCTAGATCATTGTGTTGTACAAAATCAAGAAAGCCGGCGATGAAAAGCCCACTTCATTGGAGAGTTCGGAGCTTTCTGATCAGGGATGGACAGAGAAGGACCTCGAGAACTACCTATTCAAGCATCTTCGGGATTTCCTAAGCGCTGATTTGATGGTGGTTAGCCAATCAAAGCCGGGCGAGCAGGCAGATCTGGTCGCGCTTGATAGGGAAGGTGACCTTTGGCTGCTTGAACTAAAGAGGGGGTCGGGGCATTCGGAGAATCTCTTGCAAGTCATGCGTTATTCGCAACTCTTTGGGGAGTACGAGATTGGCAATCTTGATGCCCTATATCGAGGTAGCCATAAAAACGTCAAGCAATCGTTAGTCTTGGCCTTCTGCGAGTGGTTTGGGTATGGCCGGAATCGTGCTAGCGAGTGGGGCGAAAAGCTGAGCAAGAGACATCACTTGGTTGTCGTGACGAATGGGACAGATGACGCAACTTTAGCCGCAGTGGCCCATTGGCAACGGCACGGCGTTGACATCCAACCCTGGCCCTTCCGCATTTATAAGGGAACGTCGGAAGCGTTCTATTTCGATCTTCCCGAGCTATTCATAAAGGGCAAGCGGGTAAGCCGAAAACCGGGGCGTTGCTTCTTCGTTAATACCTCGCGTCAGGGAGATCGTAGCCCATCTAGCCTTGAATCATTCATGTTGAAACATGAGTGCGTGTTGACAACTGGGGATGCGTGGCTGGACAAGATCTTCGCAATTCCCGCTGGCGCCCGGGTCATGCTCTACGCAAACGGCGTGGGCATTATCGCGTATGGCATAGCTACACCAGCGCGATGGATTGACAGTCCGGTGGAGTTTGGCGGTGAAAAGGCTCATATCTTGAAACTACGTGAATTCCGGAAATTAAAAGAACCACTTAGCGTTCCGGAAGTATTCAAGGCGGCCGGGAAGAAGTATCGTGTCTCATCGGTTTACGAGCTTCATGGTGAACCAGGCGTTCGTGTTTGGGAGGCAGCCGGTCGGCAACTCTGACGATGTCACACGCCTACACCGAAGACCAGCTCGTCGAGCAACCCGCTATCGGGCTCTTCGCGCGAATTGGTTGGCAGACGGTGTCGGCGCGTGAGGAAGTCTTCGGTTCTGGCGGCACGTTGGAACGGGAAACGTCCGGCGAAGTCGTATTGGTCGCCCGATTGCGCGAGGCGCTGACGCGGCTCAATCCCTCCATTCCCGAAGAAGCAATTGCATCTACTTGCGATCAGCTATTGCTGGACCGATCCGCGATGATTCCAGTGGCGGCGAACAGGGAGGTCTACGACCTGCTTAAGGTGGGAATTTTGGTTTCCCTGCCGAATCGGGAGGAGGGTGGCCAGAAGTCCGAGCGCCTGCGGGTTGTGGATTGGGAGACTCCCGCCAATAACGATTTCTTGCTGGTCAGCCAGCTCAGCGTCACGGGTGACCTCTATACCTGCCGGCCGGATCTGGTCGGTTTTGTCAATGGACTGCCGCTGGTGGTCATCGAGCTCAAGAAACCCGGGGTACCGGCTCGGGCGGCGTTCGATGAAAACCTGACTCACTACAAAGAGCAGGTTCCGGCGCTGTTTTGGTACAACGCCTTGATGATTGCTTCCAACGGGACGGATAGCCGGGTGGGGTCGCTGACGGCGGATTGGGAGCGGTTTTTCGAGTGGAAGCGGGTCGAGCGCGAGGACGAGCCACGACGGGTATCCCTCGAAGTGGTCATTCGGGGCACTTGCGATAAAGGCCGGCTGCTCGATCTCGTCGAGAACTTTACTCTGTTCTCTGAGCACAAGGCGGGGCTGGTCAAGGTCATCGCTCAGAATCACCAGTTCTTGGGCGTGAATAACGCGATTGCGTCGATGTTGGACGCACGCAAGCGCGGAGATGGTCGCGCTGGCGTTTTTTGGCAGACGCAAGGCAGCGGCAAGAGTTTTTCCATGGTGTTTTTTGCTCAGAAGGTGCTGCGGAAGCTGGCGGGCAACTGGACGTTTGTCGTCGTCACAGATCGGGTTGAGTTGGACGATCAGATCGCCAAGACGTTCAAGGCAGTCGGGGCGGTCAGCGAGGCGGAAGGGGATGAGTGTCATGCCGCAAGCGGGGCGCAGTTGCGGGAATTGTTGCGCGGGAATCACCGCTACGTCTTCACGTTAATACATAAATTCCAGACGCCAGAAATGCTCTGCGATCGACGGGACGTGGTTGTGATGACCGACGAGGCGCACCGCAGCCAATACGATACGCTCGCCTTGAATATGCGTGCAGCGCTGCCGAAAGCCATGTTCTTGGCATTTACCGGCACTCCGCTCATCGCTGGCGAGGAACGAACTAAGGGCATTTTTGGCGATTACGTGTCGATCTACGATTTCCAGCAGTCGGTTGAAGACGGGGCCACGGTGCCTTTGTTCTATGAGAACCGGACGCCTGAGCTGCAGCTTGTCAATCCGGATTTGAATGAGGATATCTATAACCTCATCGAGGATGCAGATCTTGACGAGGAACAAGGCGCTAAGCTGGAGCAGGTGCTGGGTCGGCAGTATCACATCATCACCCGAGATGACCGACTCGATAAGGTTGCGCAGGACGTTGTGCGGCATTTTTTGGGGCGCGGCTTCGTGGGCAAGGCTATGGTCGTGTCCATCGACAAGGCCACGGCGCTCAAGATGTACACGAAGGTGCGGAAGATCTGGGACCTGGAGCGGGAGAAAGTTGAGAAGGAGTTGTCGGCGCCTGCTCTGACGTCCGAGCGGAAGGAAGAGTTACTCAAAGGGTTCGAGGTGCTAAAGACAACCGACATGGCCGTCATCGTCTCGCCTGGTCAGAACGAAATATCCCAAATGAAGGCGCTTGGACTGAACATCGAACCGCATCGCCGGCGGATGAACGAGTCGGTACCTGGGCTTGATGAGAAGTTTAAGGATACAACGGACCCGCTGAGGCTGGTGTTTGTTTGCGCCATGTGGCTGACCGGATTTGATGCGCCGAGCTGTTCCACCCTGTACCTCGATAAGCCGATGCGGAATCACACGCTGATGCAGACCATTGCGCGCGCCAATCGGGTGTTTCCGGGGAAGTACAGCGGTCTGATTGTGGACTACGCGAATGTATTTGCTTCGCTGGAGAAGGCATTAGCCATCTATGGAGCGGGTAAGGACGGTAAGACGCCGGTCCGGGATAAGCGGAAGCTCGTCGAGGAACTCCGTGCGTCTATTGTTGCGGCAACGGAGTTTTGCATTGAGTGGGGTGTGGACCTCGCGGCGATGGAGGCGCTACCGGCCGCAGGCCTGGAGCGGCTTGCGGCTCTTTCTGACGCTAAGAATGCACTTATTTCGCCGGACCCGTTGCGGCGGGAATATCTAGGACATGAGCGATTGGTCCGGACTCTGTACGGGGCGGTTAAGCCGGATCCCGCAGCACTCGAGTTTTTCAGTCGGGTGGCATCATTGGCAGCGATCGCGGGAGCCATTCGGGCAACTCTTAACCCCAATCCGGTGGATCTATCGGCGGTCATAACGGGGATTCACAGGATACTCGATGCCTCAGTATCGGGAGTTGAGATACCGACTCAGCCAGGCACGATCCTCGATCTGTCCAAAATCGACTTCGAAACGTTGGCAGCGCGATTTAAGAAGTCGAAAGCAAAAAATACGGATTTGGAGGTCCTTAAGGCAGCAATTCGGGCGCAGCTAGAGAAGATGATTGAGCTCAATCCTACGCGCGCCGACTTTAGGGATAAGTTCGAAGAGATGATTGAGGAATACAACAACGGCAGCCGCAATATCGAGGATCTTTTCAACGAACTTGTGAAATTGACCAAATCCTTAAGTCAGGAGGAACAGCGGCATGTCAGGGAGCAAATGACTGAGGAAGAGTTGGTCATTTTCGATATTTTGCTCAAGCCAGCGCCCGATTTGACGACGGACGAGCGGACGGAAGTGAAGAAGGTAGTGAGGGAGCTGCTGGCGCGACTTAAAGCCCTGCTGGTCCTGAATTGGCGGCAGAAGTCGTCGGCGCGGTCACAGTTGAAGATTACGATTGAGGATGTCCTCGACTCCGGGTTGCCGCGGAAGTTTACGCCGGAGCTCTACAAGCAAAAATGCTCGGCGCTGTTCGAACATATGTATGAGAAGTATCCGGAAAGGGATGTCGGGGTGTATGCAGGGGCGGGGTGACCGTCGTCGGATCTTTTCGCATCATAGTCGCCAAGGGAAAATCATGGAGACAATCACAACGACTCTTAAGCGCGAGTGGTTCGCCAAAATCGTAGATGGATCCAAGAAATTTGAGTATAGGAAGATAAAACCATATTGGACTTCGCGGCTAAGTAAGGTGAGTGCGCCGTTTCGTCTGGTGCTACGCAACGGAATGAATCATCCAATTCCAGTGTTAACTGTGCGCATTGATCACGTAACTCCCAACCCGAGAGGAAAGGCGCGTAAGGGTACTTATGCGTTGCGAATAGGGCGTGTAATAAAGGTTGAACATTGGGATAGAAAGAAAAAGAGGCCGAAATGAAGGGACCGCATCCACAGATTAATGCGATTGAGTTCTCGCAATCCCACGATCGCCAAAAATACGTTCCGTATTCGCAACTATTAGATCGAATTGGCTGCTTGACCTTGAAGGGTGTGGCTTGAAGAGCAAGCGAAGCCTGATCCTTGTAGTTGGAATTTCGGGAGTGGGAAAAACAACAATGATTGATCGATTCGTCGTTGGCCGTTCGGATTTTGTTGCGGTGAGGGCGAGCCACGTAATCGGCGAAGCTTGCGCGCGCAGCAGAGATCTCGCGTCGAGGACGTCTAATATTATTTTCGCGAATCCTGTTCCATCAGACACTTAAGTAAGACGATCAAGTGAAAATATTAGACATTGGGCGAGGTACTTACGAAGCGTAATCAATATTTTAGGCTCAATTTGCCTGAGGACTGAAAATCCGCGTGTCGGGGGTTCAATTCCCTCCCTGGCCACCAAAAAATCACTTATTTTTCCTATAGTTACGAGTCGAGCCGTTTTTGCGACTCTTCCATGTCCGAGTTACCGGTTAGGAAGCGTGATCTATGAAAGAGTTCGAGTTGACGAGTGAACGCCTTCTGAAGCCCGAGAGGCTGTGGTCGCGCGCAGAGATTCTGACGCGCCCCTGTCCAATTCCGAGCGAGCCCGGTATTTATGCCTGGTACTTTCGAAGGATTCCCCCCGTGGTGCCCATCGACAGATGCCACATCTTCGATGGTATGCCGCTCCTGTACGTTGGCATCTCCCCATCGCCACCGCCGGCGAATGGAGGGAAGCCGAGCCAACAAAATTTGCGCAAGCGACTCAAGAACAATCACTACAAAGGCGATGCCTACAGCTCGACATTGCGCCTGACCCTCGGTTGTATTTTGGAAAAGGAACTCAGTATCACATTACGCATTCCGGGACCCTTTTCTCGAAGAATGACATTCGGCAGCGACGGTGAGAGGAAGCTGTCTGAGTGGATGGGAGAGCACACGCGAATCGCTTGCGTCGCCTGCCAGAATCCATGGGATGTCGAAGAGGCTTTGATTGAAAGGCTGTCGCTCCCGTTGAATCTCGATCAGAACGGTCGTCACGCTTTCCGAGCGACCCTCCGCGCCATACGCAGTGATGCGAGGAGGCGGGCGCGGGAGGCTGTCTAGCGACTAAGCTGTGAACCAGCGTTGAAATATAGATCGGGGATTGTTTGCATCGTGCACGCCGACAAAAAATTGCGGCGTCCGCAGGCGTCCAATCTGATTGCTACCAAATGAAATGAAACGGGTACACCGCACAGATATAGCTCTCGATTGGCTGATTGCTGTCCAAGATTTCGATTGTGTGTGCAAAGTCGGCCGCGTAACCGTTCAAGCATCGCAGCCTGCTCGGCGATGGGCTTCAGCGTCATCTCACACTGCCGTTCTCGAAGCGATCTACCCATCGTAGGCGGATGTTTATGTTGGCGGGAACCTTACAAGCCAGTTGAGCTCGACGAAGTCTCCAATTCACTCCCCGGGTAATTACTCGCGGCGGCGCTCGGCGGCGTCTCTTACCGTCGCCTGCTCGACGATTATGGGGGCTTGGGAATGTCAAACACCAGCACAGTCAGAGTAAGCTCGCGGTTCTTATCTCCGGGATGATGAAACACGAATCGAAATCCGCTTTCGTGCGCCCAGGCAACAGTCCGCTTGTAATTGCCATGTTGCTCACTGGTCGTTCGGACTCCGGCGAGCACGGTGCTCGTCGATGTAGACCGGTTGAACACAAAGATCGCGGTTTTGGTATCTCGCCAAGATGCATAGCTCATGAGCTGATCGATTGCCTCTGCATACTGCTTAGGCCCATTCCAGAATTTGCATTCCGCGATGAAAACATTTCGGTCGCCTGACCTCAACAAGATGTCGGTCTTACCCGCTGCGTTGAATGTCTCGCCGGTGGCTTGTCCCTCGAAATGTCCGTTCAACTGCACCAAAAAGTGCTGCCGCAGCGTCTCTTCGTCCATCGATGCGAAGGCCGAAGGGCTTCTTTCCATAACATGAGTCATATTCTGTGCAACCTTCAAGATATGGTCGTAAAGCTCCGTGTCGAGGGCCGGCTCTGGTGTATAGGTTGCGGAACTCGCAGCCGGCAGCGTTGGCACAACTTTCCGGCGGACATTCGGCGCGGCAATGGTTGTGGGGGCGTCAGCGCGCGCCCGCACGGGAATGCCCAAATTGGCAAGCCGCCCTTGATTGGAGAGCAAGCGCTTCCGGCGATCCTCAATCGAAGCGGCAGCCACTTGCGGTAATGATCCATTGAAGGCGCTGACGTCGTTACAAACCCAAAGTAGGTGTTGCTCGATCGCCTGCACGGCGCGTTCGATCTCGGATTTCAAATCTCTAGAAGCGTCGTGGGGCAGGTCCCAGGTCAAAACCACGGAAGATTGCTCGATGGCGCCACGCGGTGGGGATGAGGTGAACGAGCCGGCTCGGCAGTAAAACAACTCACTATCGCCCTCGAATGGAATCGCCACCCGGATTCTCTGTCCATCGATGTAGAACGGACCACGGTGATCCATGCCAAGCATCCTGTCGTGGTCCCGGCTCACGTCGATCTTACATTCGGAGTCAGTGGCGTGCATTTGGTCGCGATGCAGGACCACCGGATCGATCCGGTACTTATCGACCAAGTAGGCCGTCATATCCGCGGGTGCGGTGTTGAGTACCCGATTTGCGTCGAGCCCGTCGACTTCTTTGGACAGTGCCGCGCGTATGCTTTCGGTAACCTGCCGCAACTCACGGCTGGCGAACAAATACCCGTCTCCCTTAGACATCAGGCGGTACACGCTGTACTCCACTCGCGGTCGCAACCGCAAGTACGCAGTTTACCCTTCACCGAACCTTGCGTGGTACGCGCGGAACTGATATTCGTACACCCACGAATTCTGCCACTTACTATGACGCCCGATGCAAAACTCGTGAGGTGCCACCGGTGCAAAACCCGAGAGGCGAGGGTGCAACTCCAGTCGGGTCGGGCAAGGGCGGGGGGGTCGGGTGCCAAACCAAAAGCGCATTGCGGACCCCTGCAACGATTGTTAGGCGGCGCCCTCGACTCGCGGGCTTGAGGTATGAAGGGGTGCTATGTCTATCTTACGGACAAGGCGGCGGAACGACTTTTTCGCAGCCGGTTGACGCGCAGGCTAGGCGAGGAATCGCGCGCCAAGGTAGCTGAGTCCGAAGAGCCGTACGGTATACATCCGGACTCGAGCGATCCCTGATGCGCTTCTGGTGGGTCAACCAAAATCAGACCTACCGACACGAAGTAGCGGGCGGATATTTGTGGTCTCCAAAGCGTAAGTCGAACGGTGGAATCAACCCATTTTATGAATCAATGCGCGAGGTGGCGCCTGGCGATATTGTCTTGTCATTCTCCGACACGCGGATTGCAGCTATCGGAATTGCCCGATCGCATTGTTACGAATGCCCAAAACCGTACGAGTTCGGATCGGTCGGCATGAACTGGAATGATGTCGGCTGGAAGGTCGAGGTAAGGTTTACCGAGTTGGGAAATCGCATACGACCAGCCGATCACATCGACTTACTGCGCCCCCGACTCCCAAAGAAGTACTCGCCGCTGCTACAGGACGGCAGGGGAAGCCAATCGGTCTATCTCACCGAAATTCCACTCCAGCTATTTGAAACCCTTAGGGACCTTATTGGATACGAGGCACGGCAAACGCTCAATGTGGCCGAAAGTTGGATGGATGTGGATTCAGCCGATGACACGCCTCTGAGGGACGTTTCGGAATGGGAAGATCAGGTCCGACATTCGATTGAGCTTGACTCCGCTATGCCAGACACACAGCGACAAGCAGTTATTCAAGCCCGTCGGGGCCAGGGGATATTTCGCCAACGAGTTTCGATGCTCGAGAGGCGATGCCGGATTACTGGGGTCGAGAATCCGGAACATTTGCGCGCCAGCCATTGCAAGCCGTGGCGAGATAGTTCCAATGAGGAGCGTCTCGACGGCGAAAATGGGCTGCTATTAACCCCCAGCATCGACCATTTATTTGATCGCGGCTTCATCGGATTCGAGGGAAGTGGTGCGTTGCTGATTTCGCCGGTCGCACATGCCCCATCGCTTGAGCGGATGGGCGTGAGGACCGGCGAGCGCATAAACGTGGGGGCATTTGCAGAAGGGCAGCGCCGTTATTTGGAGTGGCATCAAGAATACGTGTTTCTCCAGTCGCGCCTGAGCCGAAACGAATGATCGGTACGGTTGCATGGGAGGAATGGCGTGGAACTGAGTGGACGGATGGCGGAGTGTCGGGGGTGACCAAAAGGGAGCACAATGGCTGGACGGTATGAAGCCTACTGGTCCGGAGGCCGAATTCGAACCCGGATCGCGCGGCCGAGTACTCCGCAACCGGCTGGGTATCACGTCTGTGCGAGCCCTCGAGCGGAGGGAATCGGAAGCGCTGCTGGCAACGACCCAGCAGGTAATCGATCAAGTGACCGTTGACCAAAATTTCACCGCCGCTGACGTTCGCTGGCTGCATCACCTGTGGCTCGGAGAGATCTACGAATGGGCCGGCGAATATCGCAGTGTGAATATCGCGAAAGGAGAGTTCATGTTCGCCGCCGCCGCGCAGGTGCCGCGGCTGATGCAGCAGCTTGAGCAAGGGCCGCTACGCCTGTACACGCCGTGTAGGATCAAGTCCACAGAGCAGCAGGCAGTGGCACTCGCAATCGTGCATGCCGAGTTCATCTTGATCCACCCCTTTCGAGACGGGAACGGACGCTGCGCAAGATTACTCGCCATGCTAATGGGATTGCAGGCAGGGTTACCGGCTCTCGACTTTGGCGGGATTCGAGGCGCGAAGAAGCGCAGCTATATTGCTGCCGTACACTCCGCGCTGGATCACAACTACGCGCCGATGACCGAAATATTTCGGGACGTCATAGCAAGGACGCTGAAATCGGCGACTAGGACTTCTTAGACTTCACGCGGCTGCCGCTCGCCTTTGCACGTCGTTTGAAGATCGTCCGAATGCCCTCGATGGCAGACGAGGTCTCGACGGACCTGATTACCGTCCGTTCTCGGACCTCACGATCTCGCAGGTAGGGATTTGTAGAGGTAAGTTTCGTGCTCATCAAATGATTCTAGCAGCAGAGCGACGAACTCGGCTCCCAGCCGAGCCCGCCGAGCCTTGTGTCAGGAACGTGACCAACTGAGATTGAGTGTGCCAGGATTGTGCCTTGGTGTGGCTGGGAAGGGGTCGGTTCCGTTGCATTAAGGGGCATTGTCGTACAACTCGGGCGTCGACGAGATGCGCATGATTCAGCACCTATCTGGCCAGATATTCTAAATCTGGCCATAAAAAATATTTGTCAAAACAGTGAGTTAGATTATATCTTGCCAAATAGGGTTCCGTTGCATTAAGGGGCAGTATCGTACAATTCTGGCGTCCACGAGATGCCCAAATGACCAGGCCTATTGCCCGAGATCCCATTTACCGACGCCGCCGCTTCGATGCCGAGATTATCGAGCTGTGCGTCCGCTGGTACATCACCTACCGGCTGAGCTATCGGGATCTCGTGGCGATGATGGCCGAGCGGGGCGTCAACGTGTCACACACGACGATTCATCGTTGGGTGATTCGCTATGTGCCGGAGTTCGAGAAGCGCTGGAACCGCTTCGCACGACCCGTCAATAACTCTTGGCGCGTGGATGAGACCTACATCAAGGTCCAGGGCAAGTGGAATTATCTCTATCGGGCTGTCGACAAGCACGGAAAGACGGTGGATTTTCTGCTTCGCCCAGATCGCAGTGTCGCCGCTGCACAAGCATTCTTCCGCAAGGCACTGTCGAGGTATTTACCGCGGTGGCCGCGCAAGATCACCCTCGATGGCCTTAAGCAGAGCCACCTCGCCCTTCGGCTTCTGCGACGTGAGGATCCAAAATGGAAGTATGTTCAGGTGAGGTGCAGCCAGTACCTTAACAACCTGATTGAGCAAGATCATCGGGCGATCAAACGCCGGTGTGCTTCGATGGCGGGCTTCAAGTCTTTCCGGAGTGCGGCCATTACATTGGCCGGCATTGAGCTGGCCCACCGGATTCGTAAAAGGCAGTTCTCGTTTGGGCGCGGTCGATATCGGAATTTCGGGTCACTAAAGCAGCTCTGGGAACGAGCACTCGCGTAGTACTTCGCCGGGAGGATCTCAAACGTGCCGATTTGGCCCTGACTTGTTCGGGGACCTCATATTAGAGCGCCTGAAATGCACCAGTTCCATCTCAATTTTTACCTCTCATAGAGCTACGAACCAGGTGGCCGCGAGATTGAAGAGCGGCCCACGGATCAGACAGCAAATCGACTCGATGCAGCGATACCCGGCCGCATCTGTCAAACTAGCGAGCGAGCGATTTCAATTCGGCGCGCCACCTCGTGCAGATCGCCCATCACTGACACCGTGGTTGGCCAGCGCCCCGCTCCCTGACCACGTAGTCGTATCACTGCACCGGTTTCAAGTTCGATCTCCAGTCGATTCTCGGGCCCTTGAGCTTGCCCCAGAAAACTACTAGGCGAAGGGGATTCCGGTGCAACGGAGGCGGAAATACCGGCGGCCGTCCGCTTTGCGCTGGCGATTAACTTATGACCCGTGGGTCTTTCGTTGATCGTATCAATGCCGCGAGTCGGAATGTTATTAGGCGCGATCCATTCTCCAAAGGCACCCTCAATCAGGAGTGACAGCTTGTCGGCGGAATCCTGTCCAGAAATATCTCGCCACGGGTTGGCCTCTGCAAAACCGGCTGCTTGTGCCGCCGCGACGGCATCCTGACGCGTTCTGCCGGCCGCCCATTCATCGAGAACGACGCCACACGTCCCATTGATGATGCCGCGAATTTCGCGCACTGGTGATTCGAGCATGGCCAGAGTCTCAAGCGCTGGTAACGCACCGCCCACAGCGGCGGAGTACCAGAGTCGCCGACCCTCGCCGCGCGTGCGGCTGGCGAGCAACGATCCATGTGCCGCGACCGCTGCCTTGTTGGCCGTAATGACGAATTTGCCGGCATTCAGCGCTGCCGCAATCGTGGGATAGGCAAGAGGAGTACCTGTGGTACAGACGATGACAACATCAACGTTCGCATCGAAGACCACCGAGAGATCCGAGGTGACGTGCTCGATACCGGCATAGCGCTCCACCTCGCGCACCACAACATGATGCAGGTCGAAGGCTTGGCGGTAGCGCCTCACGGTCTCGTAGACGCCGCGGCCCACCGCGCCGCAACCAACGAGAGCGATACCAATCGGTCTCGAAGAACTCGCAGGCGGCGCCCACTCATCGTGCGTGTGACCAACCAACGTACACGCAGCCTCGTTCGGCCGCCCGACCTCAAACATCATGTCGTGGTTTTGCGCGTAGCGCAGTGCCTTGGGTTGAATCAACGGTCCCGCTACTTGGATGGCCCTTTCCCAGGACAGCGCCGAGAATCGGTAAGCCAATGTAACGTTCGCGGGTTCGGCGTCGTACACGCCCATTACGTCTTTGAATAATCGGCACTCAGCACCCAGCGATGCGGCTAAGAAGAGCGCGGAGAGATCCGAGCCGCCGCGACCGAAGAGCGAGATCCGACCTTCCGAATCAATCCCGTAAAAGCCGGGTAGAACTAAAACGGCGTACGCGTTCCACAGTTGATCGAGCAGGGCCACGTCCACACGTACCGGTGTGCTCTCGGAGAGGAGCCCTCGGCAATGAGCCCAATCTCGCGGGGATCTATCCTTCGCGAAGGAATTCCGGAGTTTTGCAACGATCCCAACAGCAACGCGGCCGTCCTTTGCTCGCCGGTCGCAACATAAGCAGCAGTGGCCTCGGGGCAGTTCGCTCCCAGGACGGCTGCTACGTCGGCCATGAGCTCATCCGTGATGCCCTCGAAGGCGGACACTACGGCGATAACGCGGCAGCCGCACCGCCAACGGCGGTAGATTTCATCCACGGCCATGTACAAATCACGCGGGGATCGGAGCACGGAGCTGCCGAATTTTAGGACCTCAATTGCTGGCATGCGGCACCTAAGTAAAAAAAAGCGCCTCATCGAAACTCAAGTTTGCGGGGAACTGATCAACGAGGACCGTTGATCAATCGTTTTAGCGGTAGGTATTTCACCCTGAGCGCCCCGCAAGCCGACAAATCGGCGCCGGCGGAAGGTATACGCTCGGAGTCATCAGCGTCGATAGCCACCGAGCGCGATCGCCGCTGCCACAACTCTTTGCCTGCCTGGCGTGATGTCTAAGCTCGCGTGTTCGATGAACGAGGAGCGTGCAATAACTGCAGAAGCTGCTCCCAGATCTCAGGCGCGAGCTGTTTGCGTGGCACAGCCGTTGCTCGCGCGCTGGTGCGTTGAGTGCATGGGACACCCGATGGAGGCGTGCGGGCCATTCCACCAGTGTCCACCGAGGCAATGGTCGAGCGTCATGACAGCTGCCCTCGAAGGCAAGTTTCCGCTCTTGGGTCTGATAGCAGCGTCGACGCACAACGGGGTCGACCGGAGTCCAAGCGTCCAAGCGACGGCCAAGACAAAATCGATGAGGGCAATTGCGACGACCCAGTCGAGTCGCCCTATGCCCGGCCACTCGACCACTCCCGCAGCACGCCCGGTGATGAGCGCTGTCTGCAGGTGAAGGGCCGTCGGATTATATCGCTGGTATCACTTGCATCACATGACGATCATGATAATATTAATTTGCAATGAACGCTGCAACGCACCCGAGCCTACGCTGAGGTCGGTCGCGTGTGGGCGTTGCGTGGTCGCGACAAACATAAAACCAGCCAAAGGGAGCTCAAGATGTTGACTAAGCGGCAAGAGAAATCGTGCGTTTTGTCATGGGCCAGTTGCATCGTCGCGATGGTAGCGATGCTCGGCCCTCATTCCGCTTTCTCGCAGCAGACAGAGGCTTCCTCAACCGGATCCGGTACCCTCCAGGAGGTGATTGTCACGGCGACTAAGCGCAGCGAGGACTTACAGGTTGTTCCACTTGCCATCACTGCAGTCTCCGGCGATGTGCTTGTAGCGCAAGGAATGACGGAGTTCGCTGAATTCGCTTCAACCATTCCTGGATTGGGCGCCGTTTCTGGGGGGCTAGGTCAGACGACATATTCGCTTCGTGGACTAAAAACGGGCGGAGCCAACTTTCAAACCCAAGTGCCTCTTGGCTTCTATCTTGACGAAACGCCTATCACGCTTCCGAACGTCTACTATGCGGGGCAGTGGGACCCCGGTTTCTTCGATTTGTCACGAATCGAGGTACTGCGGGGACCGCAAGGAACGCTCTACGGGGCAGGTTCACTGGCAGGGGCAATCCGGATCATCGCGAATCAGCCAGACCCTACCAAGTTCGATGCGCGAGTGCGCGTCTCTCTGGCGGCCGTGGACCATGGAACGCCGAACGCCACTTTCGACGGAATGGTAAACGTCCCGCTTGCACAGGATCAGCTGGCGTGGCGTACAGTCGTATCTGTGCAAGGCCTCGGGGGCTACATCAATCAGACAACCCCAGACGGGGTAACCTTTCCAAGTGTAAACAGTCAGAGCATGGTGGGACTAAGGACTTCTTTCGTCTGGACTCCGACCAGCGCGGTCACTTTGACACCGGGGTTTTTCTATCAGCACGCGGTTGCGCAGGCCAATCCCGAGGTGACTGCAGTAGGAGCCACACCCAATAGTTTGGAGCGGACTGGTTGGCTGACGGAACCGTCGTCAGACTGGCTAAAACTTTCAAGCTTGAATCTCCGAGCCGAGGAACCTGGCTTTAGTATCAATTCGAACAATTCGTATTTTTATCGGCTCTGGGATGGAAAGCCGGACTATTCGGACTGCTGCTCTGCTCCGTGGTATCCGACTTTGCATCCTGCGTATAGCCTCTTTGCCATCAGAACCGAGTCCGCCACATCTGAGACTCGGATTCAATCGAACGGCAATGGGCCATTCCAGTGGCTAGTTGGATTCTACTATCAGCGGCAACTGAACCATCAATACCAGCAGATCTTTATACCCGGCCTCACCGCGCTGACAGGAGGCGTCTATGGCGGGATCCCTGTCCCTGATGACTCACCGTATGTTGGATACTTCGGGTACGAGGTCACTCAATCGGCGGGTTTTGGAGAGTTGAATTACACGCTTCCTTTCGGTCTGACTTTCACCGTGGGCGGACGCAAGTTCGATATCAACTCTAGATATGAAACCTCGCAGAACGGATACTACGCCGGGGGGCCAGGTAAGACTGATTTGTCTGCACACTCGAGTGGGTTCATACCGAAATATGAGATCTCGTACGCAATCGATACTTCGAAGATGGTCTATGCGCTCGCCAATAAGGGCTTTCGAATCGGAGGTCCAAACATCTCGATCAACTTGTCGCTGTGCGCGGCCGATCTGGCGCAACTGGGATTGACCAATGCCCCTACTCAGTTTGCGCCGGATTCTGTTTGGAATTACGAACTTGGTGGCAAAACCGATTGGCTAGATCATCGCTTGCGCATCAATCTCGCTGCGTACTACATGAAGTGGAGCAACATACAAGAGTTTACGAATATGATGTGCGGGTACGGATTCACGTCAAATATTGCCACTGCAAAGAGTCAAGGTGTAGAGCTGGAATCGAAGGGCGTACTCAGCGACTATTGGGCTGCAGGAGGGACATTCAGTTTCAACAAGGCGAATTACACATCCTCTCTATCAGGCGCGGGAATCGTGGATGGAGACCGCCTGGAGAGTGCTCCGAAAACGACTGGCAGCTTCTACCTCGAATTCAACCATCCGACTCCAGGTCTTAAGGAATGGGAGCTCTCTGCCCGTGGTGAATACGTATACACAGGCAATATGCAGTATGCGTACCCTAGGCAAAATCCGACCTTTCCTTTTGTCCCGTCGTATTCGATCGTTAACGGACGACTCGCTTTGACCAAGAGTAGTTTGAGCGTCTCACTTTTTGGCAACAACTTGCTGAATCGGGTGAACCTGAACTACTTGAATTCGTTCCCCTATAACCATCTAGACCTATTTCAAGCCGGTGCTTTACCGCCGCGGACAATAGGACTCGCAATCGACAAAAGGTTCTAAGGTCCGACTTTCGAGCCGGCGACTGCCGACCCAGGCGTTGGCGGTCGCCCCCTCGTTCTTCGCCGTCGAATGATACGTTGGAGAACTCAGAATGAAACGCGATGGGAACGGCGCTGCGTTGAGTGCACGTTCCGAACGCCGGCCCGAGTTCCTGGAGAGGTCGATAATCTCTCTTCTAGCTTCTTCTTACCTCTTTGGGCAGCGCCTCTGGAACACAGCCATCATGATCGGGTCTGACTCGAAACTCGTCAGCGCCATCGCTTGGCCCTGGATTTGATGCGACTCGGCCATTCGACGCGTTTGGTGTTGGGTGTTAGTGCATTAAGCAATCAAGAGACGAAGGCACCTCAATCGGAGTTGAGATGAAGCCGTGGATGCGGGAGGTTTTGGCGCGGACGGGCTCGCTTTGCCTGGCAGGGGGATTCCTGCTAAGCCTCGCACCGGTTCCGTGTGAGGCAGCTGGCGCCGCCACTCGCGACGCAACGCCGGAGGTCATGAGTGTTTTACCGCCGGGACAGGGCGAGAATCTCGTGGGCGAGAAGGAGGATGTTTCGCCAAGCTTCACGAGCCAACTTGATATGTTTCGGCTTCTCCCCGGGGCTTTGAACGATCTAACGACGTCGATGCTGACGCGCTTCTACAAGCCGATGGATTTTGTGGCCGTGTCCCACAAGGAGATCCAGAGAATCGATAAACCTATTCCCGGGGTAACGATTGTTCGAGACAAAACGTATGAGGTACCTCGCGTGTTCGGGGCCACGCGCCGGGATGCGATGTTCGGGGCAGGTTACGCACAGGCACAGAGCTTACTGTGGCAGATGGAGGTAAACAGACACACTTGGTACGGAACACTGGCCTCCCTGATGGGCACCGGGAAGGACGGTGAAAACCTCTCCAGTGATGCGGTCCAGTTTCGAGTGCTTGACTACTCAGAAGGTGAGTATCGGGCAATGTACGAGCACCTGCGTACGGAATATGGCTATTGGGGTCGGCAAGCTTACGAGGATCTCCAGTCGTACGTAGACGGCATTAATGCCTATGTTGCAGATATACGGTCGACTTCTCGGCCACTCCCCGTCGAATTTCAGCAAAGAGGTCTCACGCCGTCCCGTTGGACGCCTCTTGACGTAATTGCCTCGAGTGCGTGGTCGCATGTCCGCGGATTGTCGAGAGGACTAGGTTCCCGTGAGGCGGGCAACGCGATTATGCTGCGGCGCCTCAGAAATCTGTTTGGTGAGGTTGGAGGGGATCAGGTGTATGCCGACCTACGAGACGCAGGGGATCCCGAAACGCCTCGCATAATCCCTTCCTCAAGGAGATTTGCCCGCTCTTCCGGGCAGACGAATCCGGCGGGCTTGGCTTTAATCGATACGGGTTCGTTTGTGCCTCGCAGTGCCTTAGTCTCCTCTGATAGTACTGATGTGTCTGCAGCCTCGCAATTCATTTCAGCGGCACCATCGAAATCAAATGCGTTGCTTGTTGCAAGCAGAATCTCGGCAACGGGCCATCCCCTATCTATACAGGGTCCACAGGATAAATACGGATTTCCCCACAACTATGATTTCGAGATTCAGATCGTGGGTCCAGATCTTGAAGCGCGTGGAAGCCTCGAGTTTCATGGACCCTACCCCTACAACGGTGCGCGAGGTCGCAACTTTGCCTTTTCGGGTACGGCCCAGTACATCGACCAGTTCGATATGTACGCCGAGTTGTTATGTGAGCCGAATGGATCGAAACCCACGCTGCAATCAACTTACTATCTGTACCGTGGGCGATGTATCGCTTTGAAAATACGAGAGCGCTTTCAAGAACTTCCCGGAGGCGCGGGGAGTTACATGTTTCGCTCAATACGAAGCGTTCACGGTCCGATTATTGGGCAGGCCACCGTAAACGGCCGACCTGTCGTGCTCTCTCAAGCGCGCTCGACATTGTTTCACGAAGAAGCAGGGCTTCCCGCGCTGGCTCAAGTGTTTGTACCTTCCGTCGTTCAATCAGCGCGCACCTTCATAGATGTGATGGCCAGATCGCCGCGGCAACTCGCCTACTACTATGTGGATGGAAAGGATATCGCGTTCGTAAACCCTGGTTTGGTTCCGATCAGAGCAGTGGGCATGCGGCCGGACCTCCCCGCATGGGGAACTGGAGAATGGGACTGGCAGGGCTTCGATCCGAAGAAATATACATTCCGTAGCATCCCGCCGTCTCAGCTCCCATCCGCAATCAATCCGCCGGACCACGTCATCGCCGGCTGGAACAATCTACCCGGGGACAAGTGGCCGATATCTGACGCCATGTGGATCGCCGGACCGGGGCATCGAGTGTCCCTGCTGAAGGATCCGGTGGTGGATCTGGCGTCGCAGCGTCTCGTAAGCCTTGTGGATCTCATAAGGATTCATACCTTGGCCGGCTTAACCGATGTGCGCGCCCGCTTTACGTACCCGGTGCTGCGCCGCGTGATTGGGTATGACGATCTGCCCAAAGATATGCAAGCGGCCATCAGCGTTTTGGATGATTGGATCAGTGCGGGGGCGCTTCGCCGAGAGTCGACTGAGCCAGGAGTGCTCGATCACGGTGCCGCAATCGCATTATTCGACAGATGGTGGCCACTGTTGCTACGTGCGGCGTTTCAACCCGTGCTTGGACACGAGGTCATGGACGAAGCTGGAGGTAAGCCGAACAACCTCTCCGCCTTAACGACGGGACCCGGCTCCGTGAGCGGATGGATTGGATTTCTCTCGAAGGATCTTCGCACGCTGCTTGGAAATAGCGTGCAGGGCCGAATGTCCAGGATGTATTGCGGCGACGGGAACCTAAATACGTGCCGTTCGTCCATCCTTACGAGCTTTCGTACGGCCATTTCCAATACACGCACCGCATTTGGAGATGATTTTCTCGTGCGGCGCTATCCAATTACATGCGATGGGTGCGTTCAGACCGAATTCGATGTCACCGGTGCCGCGGGTCGTCTAAAGCCTATCCCTTGGCAGAACCGCCCAACATTTGAGTTAATCACAAGTTTTCATTAGATGACTATTTCGCCAGCTGCTCACGATCCACGGCTGATTGCGCCTCAACGCCGATGCTCCGCCCAGCCCAGCACGATTTTCGAGCTGTTGGGGCACATGGACACCCGATGCCGCGTACTACTGCGCACCTGCTCTGTGAGAGCCTGAAATAGACAGTGGACGAATTGCTGCTGCCGTTTACCAGCTATTGCAACCTCCACCGTTGCCCACCGGCGGAGGGCCACGTGACCAGCCACGGCTTCTCGCTTCTCAGGACAAAGTTATTCTCCGGATAACTGGCGGTGGATATGCAACGGAGTCGTGCGGCCAACGTTTTGGTTGCGGGCACTCCGAGAAGGAATCTTAGTCGACAAACCCGTAGAGCGTAGCCGGATTGGAAACAAGGATGCGGTTTCGTGCCGCTTCGTCTGGAACCCAAGCTGCTAATAGGTCGAACAGTAACGCATCGTCTGGCTTAACCGAGACTTCAGGGTGCGGCCAATCCGTACCCCACAGGAGGCGGTTCGGTGCAGCGCGCGCGCAAGTCTCGACCATGATACCGGCGTCAGGGTAGTAGGGCGGTCCCACTTTGCTGAACAGATAAGGTGCTGATACGCAGATCCAGGTGTTGCCCGTTTCGAGCATTTCTAGTAATCGCCGCAGCTCCGGGCTCGTTCCCTCCGCTTGCGGTTGGACATACCCCAGGTGCTCGAGCACGACAGGCGTGTGCAGGCT
>Ga0207064_1049_pt1 | contig 19220 bp, 23 predicted proteins | sample Alteio_BWMinCont_26_FD_153488 | JGI IMG/M metagenome (GOLD analysis project Ga0207064, IMG submission 153488) | Enriched cells from forest soil in Barre Woods Harvard Forest LTER site, Petersham, Massachusetts, United States -... | ecosystem: Environmental > Terrestrial > Soil > Temperate forest >...
AAGATACCGACCAAAGCCGCTATGTAGCCGGCGCCGAGGATTATATTATGGAATGCCTGCAATGGTGCGGACTGATCCCTGACGAGAGTCCGGCTGTGGGCGGCAAATATGCCCCTTACCGCCAGAGCGAGCGCAAATCCATCTATCGCGAATATGCAGAGCGCCTGGTGATGCAGGGGCATGCTTATTATGCTTTTGACACGCCCGAGGAACTGGAGCAAAACCGCCGTGAGATACCCAATTTCCAGTACGGCCATGCTTACCGTGATACTTTGAGGAATTCCTTAACGCTCAACCAAACGCAGGTTGATCAGTTGCTCAAGGATGGCGAGCCCCATGTGATCCGCATCAAAATGCCCGAAAATGAGACAGTTCATTTCGACGATATGATACGCGGTCATGTGAGTTTTGATACTAGCCAGAGCGATGATAAAGTGCTGCTCAAAGCCGACGGCATGCCAACCTACCATTTGGCCGTAGTGGTGGATGATTATATGATGAAGATCACCCACGCTTTCCGCGGCGAGGAGTGGCTGCCATCGGCGCCCGTGCATTTGCTGCTTTGGGACTATTTAGGTTGGAAAGATGCCATGCCCCGCTGGGCGCATTTGCCTTTGATTTTGAAGCCCGACGGTCATGGCAAACTAAGCAAACGCGATGGCGCGCGACTCGGGTTCCCGGTATATGCCATGAGCTGGCTCGACGAAAAGACCGGCGAACTGACTCCCGGTTTCCGTGAGCTGGGCTTTTTGCCCGAAGCCTTCCTCAACCTGCTGGCGATGCTCGGCTGGAACGACGGTACCGATAACGAGATATTCACCTTAGACGAACTCGTTCAGCGTTTCTCGTTAGAGAGGGTGAGCCATGCCGGGGCGAAATTCGATTTTGAAAAGGCCAAATGGTTCAATGCCGAGTGGATCAAGCGGTTGGACGTTGCACGTTTGACGTCGTACGTGAAGCCCATATTGGAAGGTAAGGGTATCGTTATCAGCGATGAAGCATACCTGCTGAAGGTTATCGAACTGGTTAAAGAACGTTGTACCCTGCTGCCCGATTTTTATCACCAGAGCTCCTACTTTTTCCAGCGGCCTAAGGAATATGATCTCGATGCTGTGAAACCTAAATGGAGCGATGCTAAAGCCGCCTTTTTCAGGGCCTTTATCACGATGCTTGGGAATATCGAGCCGATTGATGCTCCCGACCTCGAAACCCGGTTCAAGGCTCTTGCCGATGAACACGCCATCAAACCCGGCGAACTGATGCTGCCCTTCCGCATTATGCTGGTGGGAGGCAAGTTCGGGCCGCATGTGTTTGATATCGCGGTGCTGCTGGGCAGGCAGGAAACCATCGCCAGGATAGAGGCCGCGCTGGCGGAATTTTCGCGGTAGGGTATTTTTCGGTCCCGTAAAACCCTCAAAAGTACCTGTTCTGCCCCCAAAAGTACCCGTTTTACCCCCATAATCCCCCAAAAACCCTCTAAAACCCCCGTTGTTTTTGGCGAAAAGTGCCCTCACGTTATTATTTCGCGGTTTTTGGTGAAAACGCGTCTTTTTTTTGGAAATATTTTTTTAGGGATTTGAGGCGTGCGGCTGTACTTAAATATACGAATTTTTTGCGGGATTGGCAAGGGGTATTTTGCCCAAAGAGAAAAAAGTGATTTAACCGAAATTCAACGGATTGATCACATACCTATTTATCCATTCAGGTACAGGATCTATATGAATAGTTAATTCTTTCCCGCGATAAATTTCAGCCACTTTGAGAAACGCTTCTGTTTCCGACGAATTATCGAATAAATAAGTACGGTAACTAAGCGGTATCATTTCACTTAACAGTTCTAAAGATTTGGTATAGCATGACCGTATATGTTCTTCAGGAACAGGATGTCCTTTTTTTATCACCCTTTGTGCAACCCTTTGAATGTTTATTTCAACCGATTCTGTAGAAACAAAATAGCGATAAATCTTATAGTCTGATTGTGGCGCCGCTTTAACAAAATCGAGTTTTGAAGGATGACTCATTACTGTTTCAAAAGTAAAAAGCTCACCTTGTGACAAAAGCCGATCTTTTAAAAATTCCACTGCCACCGCAGCTTCATAAGAGTGTGTAGGCTCATCCGTTATAAGCAGGTTGGTATCAAACCTCAGATGAATTGGAAAACCATTGCTTTCCGCTTTCGCTATCAGGCTTTGAATATTTTTATTTTTTAAAAACGCCTGATATTCTTCTGACCTGGATTCAATAAGATAATCGGATAGCCGCAGCAAACCTTTATCCCTTAAAATCTTTTCGATATCATCAGTGTTTAAATAAACGCCGCAATCAAAGTTTTTGCGGAGCCTTTCAATGATCGTGCTTTTCCCCGAACCATTAGGTCCGGCAACAATACGAAGACGTTTAACCTTTGCGGGCATGCAATACGGTTCCTTTCCGTATAACCCTGGAAGCTTTGAGTTTTGGAAGCTGCTCAAGTACTTCTATTCTTCCATCCGGAAACTCTTTTACAACCTGGCGGCTGGCATTTAAATAGGTTATGGGTATTTTTAAAATTTTGGCTTCAAGAACGGCCTCTTCCCCCGCCGCCCTTGCAATATCCTGCAAAATAACACTGTACTCTTTACTGTCCTCAACACTTGCCAGCGCTCTTTTTCTTCTATGAATATTAGGGTTGCTCATCGTTTACTTTACATTGATTTGCTATACTCAAATTTATGAATTTTTTTAACAGTTACACACTGGTATCGCACAAAGCCATATTATTTTCTCTGCCAGGCGGCTTTTCGTATGGTTTCTAAACTACGTGGTTTATCAGCCCAAATACCAAACAGTGATTTAGGATCGAGCTTTTTATTGCCTTTGGTAATTGGCGTTTTCATGATATACAAAAATATAAAATCAAACCTTCTTTAATAACTATTTAAATAACTGCCCACTGCAAACCGCCCACTGCAAACTGAATACTGCCAACCGCCAACTGAAAACTGCTAACTTTACAACATGGCCGACGTGCACAGCAAGGAAACCCGCAGCTACAATATGAGCCGGATACGGAGTAAGGATACCAAGCCCGAAATGCTGGTGCGCATTAGGTATTTTAACGGGTTGTGGTTTTGAAAATTTAAATTAATATTTGATTTAAACCTAATTACATGAATCCTGAACAACTTATTCCCGGCGAAAGTATATTAACGACCTCCGAAAATAATCTCATCGTATTAACCACGCACAGGGTAAGATACAGTTATAGTGAATGGGGACAGGCAAACACGATATCAATAATGCTTGAAAAAATCAGTTCTATCCAGGCAAGATACATCAGCTATCCGCTTCTTCTTGTTGCAGGAGGCGTGGCGATATTAGTTGCATTTTTTATAGGTTCAAATCGCTTTGGTGAACAAGCACCTATAGTTCCGACCGCAATAGGGATCGGCTGTATTATCTGGTACTTTATGAGTAGAAAACATTTTTGTATTATCACTTCGGATGGGGGCGCTAAAATAGCTTTTAGCACAGATGGTGTAAAAAGGGAGGTTGTCGTCTCTATGATTGATAAAATTGAAGCTGCAAAGAGCAAAAGAACAGATGATTTGACGAAAAGATAGACAGCAACATTGCCTATTGACGCCTAAAATTCCTTCTGCTTTTAGACCGGAATAATTCATTATGCGGTCGAGTTTACTTATATCCGATTGTATGCGCTTAATGCCTACAGTATATTTGATATAAGATGATAAGCGAATTTTTATTAATGAACGACCAGCCAACAACTTGTCCAATTTGTGGCGCAAGGACAGATGCATTTGCCGACTTCCATCATACCAATCTTAAGCTATTAACAAACGAGTGCCTGAATGTTAAATGTAAATATCTATTTTTAGAAGTAGAAGACGATGACATATGAAAGAAGGCCAACAGCTTTGGACAAGGGATGAACTAATTTTAGCTATCAACCTCTATAGCAAAATTCGATTCGGTCAAATGCACCAAAGCAATCCTGCCATAATCGATTTAGCTCATGTTATTGGCAGAACTCCCGGTTCCGTGGCTTACAAACTTGTCAATTTTGCAAGTCTCGATCCACGTCTGAAACAGAAAGGAATGGTTAACGCCAGTAAACTCGACCGGGAAGTTTGGCAGGAATATATGGAGCATTGGGACGATGTTTACATTGAAAGTGAAAACTTACTTGCCACCAAAAAGCATACTAGCATTGAAAAGTTGTACAATATAAACTTAGAAGAATATCAAGAAGTCGAGGGACAAGAAGTACAGCGTAATGTAAAAGTACGTGTTAATCATTATCTGTTCAGAGAGGTTGTGCTCACGAACTTTGATAACAAATGTTGCATTACCGGGATTGGTATGCTTGAATTAATTGTAGCAAGCCATATTGCACCTTGGAGCGAGGATAAAAAGAATCGTTTAAGTGCGAAAAACGGGTTAGCGCTAAATATGCTACATGACAAGGCATTTGACAAACATCTTATCACAGTTACTGAAGATTTGAAAATTGAAGTATCGCCCAAGTTTTATAAGCACAAAGAGATAGTGAGCATAAAACAAAACTTTATCGACTACGATGGCAAATCGCTCATAGAACCTAAAAAGTTTTACCCGGATGTCAATTTTTTAAAAATTCACAATGAAAAATTCGCCGCGAAAAGTTCACTTATATCCGATTGACATCTAATTCCTGCCGACGTACTTTGGCTAAATGCCAAACATCAAATTTTCCTACCTACACCGTGACGGCGGCAATTACAAGAAATACGACTTTGTAATATTTGACAATCCGCATCTTATCGACTTGTCGGAGGTCGAAATACTGGTTCGCGCTAAGCTAATTTGGGGCGAATGGCTCTACGCTGAAGATTGGAAACTACCTGAATTATTCCTGCCTACTTTCGATTTTAAGATAGACCCAACTTGGCATGAGTTTGAAAGTATTGAATACACCGATGAAGCTGCCAATTCGGATATTACACTTGCCGAGTTTATAGAATTAGTGAAGAACACCAAACCATTATAAACCACACCGGCATGGCGAGCGGTAGCGCGGCAGATATTATTTATTATCCATAAAAGCCTGCATCATTTCCAGGGTCAGGGCTGGTTTGGTAAACATCACCAGGTGGTTGCTTCCGGGTATAATGGCAATTTGTCCCTTGTGCAAAAGCCGGTAAAGGGCTACATACTGCTCAATGGGGCAGCCATCATACTGGCCCGCCATAATGAGCGTGGGGCACTGTATGGCGGCGATCTTTTCTTTGCTTACATAAACGCCATGCCACATCCGGGCCATTCCGTCGATGAATTCATCAAACCGGCTGGTATCGGGCATCAGCGTCATGCGCGCGGCAACTATTTTCGGCTGGTTTTTCCGCATCCAGGTTCCGCTCAGGTTATCCATAAACGCTTTACCGCCCCCGCTGTAATCGGTGTAACCGAAGTTGCCCCCTATGGCGATGAGTTTTTTAACCATTTCGGGGTGATCGGCCGCAAAATGGTAACCGGCAATGGCTCCGTCACTAAAACCTATTACGGTGACGCTGTCAGTCGTTAAATGCCTGACCACCTGGTACGAATCCTGCGCGAAAAGCTCGTACGATAAAGGCGTATGCCCCAGTTCGGATCTGCCATGCCCGCGCGTAACAATGGCAATAACCTGGTGGCTCTTGCTCAATTCGGGTATCAGGCCGCTGAATTCGTCGATATCGCCGTAAATGCCGCCGTGCAGCAATACGACAGGGCTACCGCTGCCATATACTTCATAATATATTTTGGCATCGCCTGTATTGTAATACCCGCCCGCGGAAGGGTTGTTTCCATAGGGTGTTTGCCCGTAGGCCAGTGAACCCAGGCAAAAAATGATGATGAAGATAAGCGATGTTTTCATACTCAAATATACTTACGACGCTCATAATCAGGCAAATTAATATTTGCTGAAAGGGTGGTTTTTAAGGCGGCCCTTAGTTACGGGTGCCTGTTACATCGTGCGGCCTTGCTGCGTAATGTATGGAAACCTTTATATTGTTGCATGCGCAAATACCTAAGCTTTACCGCTGTACTACTAAGCCTTTTGGCTTTAAAAGCGCGGGCGCAAACCCTGCGCGACGATTCGGTAAAAAACATCGCCATTGCCGACGCCAAAAAATTCAAACTGGATAAGGCCCGGTTGACCATTTTCAGGCAAAACGCCCACCAGATGGAGCGGGATTATTTTGAACCCATGAGACCGGGCCTGCGCCCACGCCTGCGGCCACCTGGCGGTCCGTCCGGCGATACGAGTTCCCGGAGAGGCACGCCGGACCGCACCGGCTTTAAAACTTACAGGCGCAACCGCGAACTAGTGTCGGACTTTTTTAAACCCGACAGCTCGGCGGTGAGCAACCCCGCGCTGCTGAAGGATTCGGTATACGTAAAAACCTACCGCGCAGAGGCCTGGAAACGCACCCGCAAGCGCCGCACGTTCGGGCATTATGCCTGGGTGAGCGCAGCAGTCATGGGCAGCGCCGAAGTAATAGGAATTTGGGTTTTTTTGTTCGTCAAGTTGGGGCATACGAGGTAAAACTTTTACGATCGATAGTATCACAATTTTCAACAAGCGGTAATAAACTTTTCTATAATAGCTATCTTGCTTTTTTAAAATAAGAAAGTGAAAAAGGAAGTCATACTGGAGTTATTCGGCAAGTTTGAACAAGCGTGTTATAGTTATGAAGGAGTGGAATATTGGAGTGCGCGCGAGTTACAACATATATTAGGATACCTACGTTGGGAAAGTTTTTACAATGTAATAAGCAAGGCAGAGACAGCTTGCGGAAATACTGACTCAAAAGTGTCAGACCATTTTCGTCATACCACGAAAATGGTTGTTGTGGGTAGCGGCGCACAAAGAGAGGTTGAAGATATTGCACTTACCAGGTACGCTTGTTACCTTATAGCGCAAAATGGTGATCCTGCTAAACCGCCCATTGCTTTTGCCCAAACTTATTTTGCTGTACAAACCCGCAAGCAGGAAATTATTGAACAACGTTTGCTGGATGTAGACCGGGTTACTGCCCGAGAAAAACTCAGCAAATCCGAAAAAACGCTTTCGGGTATTTTATACGAACGTGGCGTAGATGGCGCGGGCTTTGCTTTGATTCGTTCGAAAGGAGATCAGGCTTTATTTGGTGGGTTCAGCACTAACGATATGAAGAAAAAGCTCGGCGTCCCGGCTTCTAAACCCTTAGCTGACTTTCTTCCTACGCTGACCATTAAAGCAAAAGATTTCGCCAATGAACTAACCAGCCACAATGTAATTGAGAAAGATTTAAATAAGCAAAATCAAATTTCGCAGGAGCATGTTGATAATAATAAAGCGGTGCGGGATATTCTATTACAACGCGGCGTAAAACCGGAAGCCCTGCCGCCTGCCGAAGATGTAAAGAAACTGGAAAGACGTTTGGAAAGCGATGAAAAGAAAGCGGCTAAAGGGTCGAAATAATATACTATGAAACGATTTGCATACTGCCAACTGCTACTGCTAACTGCTACTTTAATAAGCTGCTCCCCCAAAGGCCCTTACGCTTTGACCAACAAGGTGTATAAGCAAAAGTCGGATTCGATGGCTAAGGTGATCGAACTGGCGCAGCCGCTGGCGCTGGCGGATAGTGGGGGCGTGCCGGTGGCATCGGCCTTTGTGGGTACGGTGAACTTTAACATGCGCAAGCCCAATTATGTGATCATCCATTTTACGGCGCAGGACAGCATCGGGCAAACGCTGCACACCTTTACCGTGCCTGTGAGCCAGGTGAGCGCGCATTACGTGGTGGCCAAGGACGGCAAGATATACCACATGGTAAACGATTACCTGCGGGCCTGGCAGGCGGGCATTAGCAAATGGGGCAGCGTGACGGACATGAACAGTTGCTCGATAGGCATCGAAATAGACAACAACGGCAGCGAGCCTTATACCGATGCGCAGGTGAAGAGTATGATCGCTTTGCTGGGCTACCTGAAGAAGACCTATGGCATACCGCGGGCCAATTTTATCGGTCACCAGGACATAGCCCCCACCCGCAAACCCGACCCGGGACCGTATTTCCCCTGGCAGGTGATGGCGCAGCACGGTTTCGGCTACTGGAGCGACGACGTGCTGGAACTGGCCCCCGATAATTTCGACTATGCCACGGCCCTGCGGCTCATCGGTTATGATACCTCAAACCTGAACGCGGCTATTGTGGCCTTTAAGCGGCATTTTGTGCAGAAGGATAGTAATCCTGTTTTAAGTCAGCTGGATTTGAATGTGTTATATAACGTTTACCAAAAGTATTGACGTTGTCGCTCATTGCCGCGACAGGGCTAGTTACTTTGCTGCGCCAAAGTAACCAAAGGCGCTTTTTTTGTCAGCGCAAGGCTTCTTTCGCACGAGGCCTTTGCGCACAAAGCGGGCATCACCCCCGAGGCTTGGACTCTTTTGCCGGGCTACCTTGTCGCTTTATTACCCTGCATGCAAAAACGCCACTATGCCTCTTGTCGCACAAGGCCATAGCCGTGATACCTGCTTTCTTTCCGAAGCTGCGCGCTGACCTCCGAAACAATAATAGTGGTTATAACAATTTCTGTCGCTACACATTGTAGGTTATCGTGATATTCATCGTAGAGTCATCAGAATAAGCTTCGGGTGCAATCAGGTAAAACATGGTGGCCGGTGCGTGGAGAGGGCATAGCAACACTTGCTGAAGCGTAGGCAATGCGGGAACGATTAGTGGGGCAAGATTTTGCAGCCCGTGGTTTTGCCTGATTTGCCGGGCAAAGGCTCTGTGCGGCAAAGAAGCCTTTCTGATGACAAAAGCGCCTTTGGTTACTTTGGCGCAGCAAAGTAACTAGGCCCTCCCGCGGCTATGAGCGGGAAGGATTATATTCCGAACCCAACAGCATCCTTCAGCGCCGTTATACACTTACAACGTCAAAAGGCTGCTCTGGGCAAATTCCTTTTCCCTCACCAATTGCTCCAGTACATCCCTCGTCACGGGTTTCACGATATAGGCTTTGACGAAATCATATTGCTGCAGGCGTTCCACGTCGGTGGGATATTTGGAGGCAGACAGGATATACACTTCAACCGGCTTGGCCAGCAGGGAGTGTATCGCCTGTACACGGTCGAGGAAATTCCAGGCGTCGAGGTAGGGGTTATAAATATCCAGCAGGATGATGTCAGGAAGGGCTTTAGAATCGCGGCATTTGCGTTTCAGCTGGATGAGCGCTTCGATGGCGGTATCCAAACATTGTACCTCGACGGGCGACCCGTACCGGGATAATAATTTTTTAAAAATGAATTGATCCAGGCGGCAATCGTCGATGTAAGTGAGCTTGTTCATACTTGCAGGGTTTTATAGAAACAAAAGTATGTGCGGCGGTAAACTTAAAAGGCAGTGTTTCTACGGGAATTGCTGCGTATTAGTACGGTTTCGGGGTTTTCAGGTTTTGCGTGGCGCGGGGTCTAAAAATTTATCCTAACCGTGAAGACATTTGTGCGTGTGGCTTTATCGTAGCTGTAAGTAAATTCATCGGACGAACGCGTAATGATCAGGATGCCAAAGTGTTCCATCACCTGTTCAACGGGCAGGAAGTCGTTGAGTGAGCCTTCTTCGCTGGCAAAGCGGATATTGTTCTCGCTTTCCCAGATGGCATATAGCGAGTTGAGGAAGTCGGAGCTGATGAGCCGCCTGTTGAATGCAGTATTGCCGTTGGTGGTATTATTACGGGTGTTCACCAAATAGAGCGGCATGCCGTTATCGGTTTTACAAATAACGAGTTTTTGCGCGTCGATGCCGATGTCGAACCGGGTGTTGCCCTTGCCCGCATGCTTAATGGCGTTGGTGAGCAGCTCGGTTATGATGACCTTGCACCTGAAAAGGATATCCCCGGCATCCGCCTGCGGCGGTATATTCCCGGCGATCTGGCCGAGCATATACTCCAGCGAGCTGACGAGTTGAGCAGCGCTATTGTCGAATTCAAATTCCACTTTGCAGGCGCAGTTTTGCATTACATTTTGTTAACCGCGAACGATGCTTCTTCGGCATAGTTGTATATCTTGAACACCTTATCCAGCCTGATGAGTTTGATCAGGTCGCGGATGTCGCTGCGCAAACCAGCCAGTACAATGTCCAGCTTCATGCTCATGGCATACTTCAGCGCGCTTACCAGGGCGCCCAAAAACGCGGAGTCGACATATTTAAGCTCCTGCAGGTCGAGGATCAGGATCTTCTGGTGCTCGTCCAGCAGCTTGACCAATTCGGCCTTAAACTCGTCCGAATTGCTGAGGTTGGCTTCTGTAATGGTCACTTCGCCGATCAGGTATTTTGGCGATTCTTTTACAATTGTGATCATATGATTTATTTTTTTACTAGACGTGTTTAACGATTGAAGTTTTAATTATACACCCCTGCCCACTTCCCGATAGCTATCGGGAGGGAACCCAGCGCGCAATCCTGAATAAAAATAGACTTTTGATGTCACTAAACACATTTACTTATGTTAATTATACTGCAATCATCCACCAGGGCGGGCGACAAATTCTGCATCAGGCTTTGCCTGATCTGCTTGAAGGTCATCTTATCCGCTATCATGCTGGCTAATTTCTCTTTGAACAAATTATAATCGCTCTTTTTCTCGCCATTATCTTCGTAGTCGATAAGGCCGTCGGTAAAGATAAAGAGCTGGTCGTTGGGCTGCAGCTGGATCGTTTCTTCGGTATAACCGCCATCGGGGAATAGTCCTAATAGCAACCCCTGTGATTCTACCTGAACCATTTCGCCTGTGCAGGCCCTATAGTGCAGCATAGGCAGGTCGCCGGCGCCCGAATAGGATATCTTTTGCTCCTGCTTATCGATCATGATCAGCGACATGGTCGACAGGATGTCTTTCAGCGCGTTATCATAACAAATTACGCTGTTCACTTTTTGCAGGATCTCTGCTGTGCAAAAATCCTGGTTCATAATACCAAAGCGGATTGCCGCGCGGATATAGCTCAAAAAGCTGAAGGTGAAGAACCATGCCACCCACTTTTTACCCATCACGTCACCCAGCACCACATAGCTATAGCGTTCGTCAACCTCGATAAAGTCGATAAAGTCGCCACCCGGAACATCCTGGTAGGCCTGGTGCCAGAAATCGACATCAAAACCTTTTACCACGGGAGCTATTTTGGGAACGGTACGGATATTGAGCGCCAGGGCCGCCTTCTTGATCTCCAGTACCGACAGCTCGCGCTGTTTTTGTACGGTGTCGATCAGGTTGGTGATCTTGGACACGATAACATTGACGGGGGTTTCCTTTACTACGTAATCTACCGCCTGCAGGTCGAGGCCTTCGGCCATCAGGTCCTGGTTGGTGATATAGCTCAGGAATACGAAGGGAATATCTTTAAAATCGGAGTTTTGGATGAGGCATTTCCTGAACTCGATACCGTTCATTTCGGGCATTTCATAATCCGAAAGAATAGCGTCGGGAATATTCAGGTTGAGGTAGTCGATAGCGTCACTTGCAGAAATGCATGGGGTGCATTCGAAACCCGATTTAGTAAAAGCGTGTGATAATACTTTGAGGAATAAGGGATTGTCATCTACCAGTAATACCCTTTTTGCATTCGGACTTGACATATATTATTCCTCAGTAGCGATTATAGGGCGAATTTTACGGCGATGTAAGCGCCGCCGATCAGCATGCCTGAAGCCACGATATACCTCATGCTGTTGTCATGCGATGTTGAGGGCATAAGCACCAGTAACACCGCGCAAACACATAATGCCACGCCGCCAATACCGCCGATAAGCCTGGGTAAGCGGATGCGTCCGAGATACCTTTTGGTCATTTTGTTGTCCAGCTGGTGGCTGGCTAACAATGTATCAAACTCATCCAGCAGATCGGCACGGGACGCGGCAGGCCGCTCATCGGTTTTCGCGAAGTGCTCAATGTCATGCGCGATGGTCTTATTTTTTGAAATGCTTTCCATACTCTTGTATTCAATTATTTGCGTAAAAGGGTGAATTTTCACCCTTTTTTACGTTTAGTTCAGATCAAAGTTGCGTGTATGATCAATTAATCATAGAACCAACCGAGTATCCAAAACCTGTTACCGTCGTAATATAATTCGATGCTGTTGATACCCTGGCCGATTACCTTTCCGCCCGGTTCATATCTTTCCTGGTAGGAGCTCCATACGTGGTAAATACTGCGTATATTCTGAACGGTGCGTGCGGTTTCATGCTCGTAAAAACCGTTCTTTTCCATGTAGGCGTCTGCTCCTTTATGGTATTGCAGCAAAGTAGTGTAATGCAATACCGGGGTACCTTTGGCATCAATACCGCCCGAACCTACGCGGACGTCGGCAATATGCAGCAGGCTGTCGCGCTCATAGCTGACCTTTTCACCTTTCTTTACGGTCACTACATCATAATAAGCTTTGATGATACCGTCAAGGGTCCCCACATCGTCGCCAAATTTGGTCAAAACGTGGTGTTGCTGCGCAAGAGCTTGATTCTTAGCCGATGTTACCAGCGCAGCTGCCAGTAATACAATTATCAATTTTTTCATGTTTTATTAGATTTAGTTAGGGCTTTATCTTCAAAAACGTCATTAAAGTGGTTCCGTTATATAGTTCAGTATCTTGTATTTACGACTGTTCTACGTAATATATTCAAAAATGTTAAGGGCTTTTTGACATTTTAGGGACAATTTTTTTGATATTGCCGGCAAATCCGCCACGGTGTCTTTTTGATAAAGAAACCGGTATCTTTTATTGTTCGATGCACAATGCAAAAATTATTTTGGTTTATCCCGGCTTTACTGATCATGTTCAGTTCCTGTAGCCACAAGACCGTAAAACAGGGATCGGTAACCTACACCATTGCATACGATTTGCCCGACAGCCTGAAATCCTATGCTGATTATCTGCCAAAAACAGCCATAGTTTACTTCAAAGGCGATTCGACGGTAAGTATTCAGCAGGCAGGTGATGAAGCCACGACAGTAATTACCCACAAACCCACCGGTTTTATGCGCGTGCTTTTAAGATCGTCCGCGGCGAAGTACCAGGTGGATTATAAAAAGACCGAACAATCCGAAGTACTGCCGCCGGTTAATTACAGCTATGCTGCAACTACTATATCCAAAACCATTGCCGGGCATAAGGCTTTAAAATATATTTTGACGGACAAAACAACAGGCCTGACTTCGGAAGCATGGTTCAGCAAGGAAATAAGCATGGTGCCGAATTACCTGACCGCCGTATTCGATACGACCTACGGGGTGCCGCTGGCTTTCACCATCAACCAGAATGGTATTGCCACCAAAACAACCGTAAAGGAGCTCAAATTTGAACCGGCGCCCGGCGGCGTATTTTCAACTCCCGCCGAATATACAAAGATAACCCCCGAACAATTTAAAAATATGCCCGTGGGGAATTGACCGATGGCAAGGAAACGCATAATCTATTTTATCCTTGTCGGGATCATTATCGTACTGGGCTTGTTGTCGCGAAAGTTTAGCTTCATACCTCTGTGGGTGGGTGATGTACTGTGGGCGACAATGATCTATTTCGTGCTGCGGTTTTTTCTTCTAAACTCATCTATTCAAAAGATCACGCTCATTAGTATCGTTATCAGTTATGCAATTGAGTTCAGCCAAATATATAAGGCTGAATGGATCGACAACCTGCGTCATACCTTTTTGGGCAGGATGATATTGGGCGAAACCTTCTTTTGGGGCGACCTTGTTTCCTACGCCGCCGGAATTTTGATCGGCGTTTTTATTGATATTGCTGTCAGAAAGGCATTGATAGATAAACGCTAAAGCTTTTATTTCCCCGTTCTCCTGTTGGCATAAATACGTGACAGGGCCACACCAAGGGCTACGCCAACACCCGCGCCTATCGCTATACTATTTACTGCAACACCAATCCCCATGCCTATAGCAATGCCAAGGGGTAAAAGCCACAGCGGTCTTCTTCTCATACAGGTTAAATATAGTGTTTTATCCCGCAACACCTTTTAAATTTCTAGCTGCCAAATTCCGGCGGTGATTGTAATTGATCAGTTCGGCTACAAGCAGGTTGGGTATCCAGCTTAGCAGGGCGATGATCACATAATTATTTTCAAATGCCACGCCGTGAGCGAATACCGTGAGTATCCAGATGTAAAACCGCAGCGTTACTGCGGCGAATGCCAGCGCGTAGCTGCGGCGCATCATCATGATGTGCGCGTCCACCCGGCGATCCTTAATATAGATAAAAGCCAGCAGCGTAAATATTACCCAAAGCGTATTTTGCAACAGGAACGAGCTAAAAACACCGGGACCGCGATGGATAAAAAATGTCATCACATAGGCGCCCGGCGCAGCAAAGCACAATACGCCGAAAACGTATATTTTGCCCAGGGTCCTATGCAATTGCTTATTCGCCTGCACCCTTTTTGAAAATTGCAGGAAACCGGCGATCAGGATGGTGCCTGCCCCAAAAATGTGCGCGTAAAAGGCAGGCAGATAAAAGCCCGTTCTCACCGCGAACTGCTTCAGTTTCAGGAACGCGGTATCCGGCTTAAAATTAAGGTACTGCAGCGTGCCGAGGCAAAGGATCAGTATCAATATAAAAGCAAAATACCGTAATATTTTGTAGGCGATGTTCATTTTGCAGCAAGCGTATTAGACGGAGCACCTTTCAACTTTTGGACGATCCAGTTGATATTATACTTATCGATAGCAGTAAGGGAATCGTCTACGCTGACGTTGGGTTCTTTCGGGCCACCCGCCTGCCGGTTATAATAGGATGGCATATCCTGGAAAACATCCTGCCACCTTTTGTCTTTGAACTTATAGGCATAATCGGCATAGATCTCGTTCTTCATATAGCGGAGTAGCTCGGGGGTCAGATGATCTATTGTCTTTTTCTCCCTTTGAGTACCGTCAAAAGGGCCTGTCTCAATCACATAGCACCCGTTTAAAAATGAATCATCCAATTTCATATATTTGGTAAAGCCAAAATTCCTGTTGTTGGGTAATTCCACCAGCTTGTTGTTCTTGATAGCCAGGTAATGATAATAGGGACCGCCGGTAACGGTTTTAGTCGAATCATACATTTGAACGTACAGCGCCGCGCCTGTCTTTACTTCAAATAAGCTATCGTTCACCTGCCTGATATCGTTGATATTACATGGCCCTTCTAACGTTTCATCTCCGCCGGGTGTATAATCGGTATTGAATCCCTGGCCGAATATCCTGTTCCTCTTTTTATCCAGGATCACGATATTTTTCCTGTCGTAAAACTCCTCCCTTCCGCCGAGGAAATAATCTCTGACGGAATAAAAGGATGCCTGCAGCCAGTTGGTTTTGTCATTTATATTGCTGGTAAGGTCCACATTGTAATCAGCGGATACGCTTTCAAAATCCACTTTCCGCAATGGATTTTTAAAATCTTCTTCCTTATCGATAATGCCCATGTCTGCCAGGTACGACGGCGCTACATAGACAGCTCCGTCCTGCGCATGTGAATTATATTCGGTTATGATGGCCTGCGCGTTATCGAACAGGTTGAACTTGTCGGCCATCTTCCTGAGTTTTGGGAAAAATTCACCGACTTTTATATAGGCCTTATCCGAAACCGACATATCCTTCTTCAGGTAAAAGTAATCGTCGCCATTGCGCAATACCGCCAAATTTTCGTCATTATCAAGCGGGAAAATCTGGTCGTAGCTGACGGGCAGAACTATCTTTCCCTGTAAGTCAAAAAAGCCTCGCTTAGCGCCTTTTTCCACTTCAACCAAACCCGGGAACGTACCGCTGATGTTATGGATCAGGTCATATTCTAACGGGATGATCTCCTTAAGATCGGGGCCTACCAGGCCCATCTTGTAAGGTTCAACAGTTGTGCTATCTATATGGTGAAATACATCCTGGTCCTGGTACCACTTCCCTTTTACAACGTAATAAAAAGTCTTTTGGTCAACATGCGCGAACCATATTACACTATCATATTTTTTTTGCAATTGTTTTGCGGTTTCGAAGGCCGCGAGGGTAATAGGGCTGTAAATGTCTTTGTCGGTGAGGGACTTACTTTTTACCGCGTTATTATAGGCGATATAATCGGCCATCATTTTTTTGGCGTCAAATTGTACGATCTTATAAGTGTGCGCCGAGATTTTGTGTACCTTAAGTTTGATCACAGTTAGTTGTGGCCCGACGCTGTCGCTGGTGAACTTTACGGGCACCGATGCCTGGGCGAGCTCTCCGTTTAATATTTTGATATCGGCGTGGTCAATATCCAGCATCAGGTTAAACAAAGGCGCCGCGTCCCCTTTAAAACCGGTTTTATTAGACAAGACACTGATGAGGCGATTTAACACCGACGATTTTTGCGTCACTTCGAAGCAATTGAGCAGACTATCTTTGTTGCCCGTCTGCAGTTTGCTGTTAAACAATATCAGGAATTGATATACTTCGTTTTTCTCGGGCTTTGCCACGTTCCTGCTCCTTACAAACAGGAATGCGACAGTTATCAGCACCAGGATGCTGAAAATGATAAGTACAGGTTTTGCTTTCATCCTATGAAGATAGGAATTTCTCTAAAAACAAAACCAAAAGAAGATTTAAAGATGCTTCGCGAAAAACTCCAGCGAGGCGATAATATGCTCGGTCCAGTAATGCCATTCATGCGCGCCGGGGTACTCCTCGTATAGATGCGGGATACCGGCCTTTTCCATTTTCTGGTGCAGTTCGCGGTTGTATCTGATCAGCAGGTCGTCCTTGCCGCAATCAAAGCGGATGGGCGGCAGTTGGTCGCGGTAAGCTTTAAAGGTCGAGAACAGGTCTTCATCAACAACGTTTTGCTGCATATAGCTTTTCAGGCTTTCCTGTACAAAGAGCTTCATTTGCGGCAGGCTGGTAATGGATGACAAACCCGAAATAGCTTTGAATTTATACCCGTGTTTGGCTCCGAGTCGAAGCGCGCCGAAACCGCCCATGGACAGCCCGGAAATAAATAAAGGTGATCTTTTATCCGCGCCATCGATGGTTTCGATAACCGCGTGTACCACATCGTCGGTTATCCATCTCTCAAAATCAAAACCGTTATGCGGCAAATAAGCTGAACCATCGCCCCAAAGACCGTCCGAAGGCATAGCAAGTATCATAGGCGGCAGTTTTCCTGCTTTGATCAGTTTATCAACCTGCAGGTGTACCCCTGAACTAAGGGGCCAGCTCCAGGCGCTGCCGTATACGCCGTGTAATAAGATCACTATGGGTAAAACATCCTCACCCGGCACTTTGGGTACGTAAACGCAGATATCCCCACGCCCCTTTAAGCTGGGCGTTTTTACCGTGATGAAGCGCAGATTGTCGGCTTCATATTTCGGGTTAGATATCTCTAAGGTTCTGAATCCCGGCATCGTACAGCTAGTCGAAAACGATGACCCCTTTGGCGTTTCGGCCTTTAAGTAGGTCATCAAAGGCTTTATCAAGTTCATCAATCGTGTATGTGCGGGTGATCATCTCCTCCAACAACATCTGCCCGTCTTCGTAAAGGTTAATAATATCCGGAAAATCTATCTGCGGCCTGCATTTGCCGTATAGTGGGTTAATGTAAGTCTTGTCCCACTCAAACAAGTTCATATCTATCGTAATTTCCTGCTCTATGCCGCTAACCTGCACAGCCATGCCTGCATTGCGCACCATAGCCAGCGGTGCCGCGCCAAGTTCAGGTATGGCGGTACACTCAAAAGCATAATCCGCGCCGCGGCCGTCGGTCAATGCTTTTACCTGTTCGGCGACATGCAAAAGACCTTTGTCTTCCTTGCTGGCGAGCAAACTGTACGTCGCGCCAAATGCCCTGGCCATGGTCAACCTGTGCGGGTTTACATCTATAGCGATGATCATTCCTGCTCCGGCTATCCTGGCGCCCTGTATCACATTCAAACCCACACCGCCCGTGCCGAGAACTACCACGGATGATCCTTCTTTTACCTTAGCGGCATTTACAACGGAGCCGTAACCTGTCATCACACCGCAACTGATGATCGCCGCCGCCGGAAAGCTCATCTTTTCAGAATGGTTTTTTACAAGGGCCGACTCTTTAACCAAAGTATATTCGGAAAGTGTTCCTATGTTGAACGAGCGAAGTAGGGGTTTGCCGTTTAATAATGTACCAGATGGGTCGGCGTGACCGGGTGTATAGCCGTTTCCGCCTGCTGCAACGGGCGAGGCTACTTCGCACAAATGCTGGTTGCCTGCGAGGCATTGAAAACAATGCCCGCAGTGCATGGCCCAGTTCAGGATAACTTTATCACCGGGCGCCACACTCCGCACATCCTTACCCGCCTGCACCACCACACCTGCACCCTCGTGCCCGATGATCAGTTCTTTACCCCAGCTAAGTGAATCGAAATCCGTATGGCAAAGCCCTGCAGCCTTCACCTTTACCAACACCTCATCATCCTGCGGTTCGTTAACCTCAATCTCACTGATAACGTAACCACCCCGGCCATCAGTTATTGCTGCTTTACAGATAATTCCCATCGGCTCGTTTCACTTTAAACAAGTTGCTTATAACACTGTTATACAGGCGTCAAAAGCGGATGCAAAGATCCGCAGACATGCGTTTTAAAAAAATAACAAAATTGTCCAATAAATGGCTTATTCTATTCAATATATTTTGCCTTTTGTTGCTGATGGAATAAAAAAGCAAGATTCGGATAAATTATTCTACTTTTAAAATAATTTCTTCATTGTTTACAATTCAGCTGCCGCTTTATTTTGGCTGCTAATTAGAACCTGTATATGAGAAACCTTTCGATTTTTTTTATCTGCCTGTCCATCAGCTTAAATGCCGCCGCGCAAAATCCTAAACATAAAACAGCTGCCAAGGCGGCAGTTAAAGATGAAGTGATCTACCACATCTTCCAGCGCAGCTTTTACGACAGCAACGGCGACGGACAGGGCGACCTGAACGGTATCCGGCAAAAACTAGATTATATCCAGCAATTGGGCGCGACTGCCATCCTGATGGTCCCATTATACGATTCGCCCTTTTACCATAATTATTTTGCTAACGATTTTAAGAAGATCGACCCTACTTACGGCACCATGAAGGATTACCTGGCGCTGGTGAAGGAATTGCACCGCCGCGGCATGAAGCTGTACATGGATATGGAAACGCAGTACGTTACCGAAAATCACATTTGGTGGACTGA
>Ga0207064_1050_pt1 | contig 18925 bp, 11 predicted proteins | sample Alteio_BWMinCont_26_FD_153488 | JGI IMG/M metagenome (GOLD analysis project Ga0207064, IMG submission 153488) | Enriched cells from forest soil in Barre Woods Harvard Forest LTER site, Petersham, Massachusetts, United States -... | ecosystem: Environmental > Terrestrial > Soil > Temperate forest >...
AACGGTCGCTGGGACTTTTTGATAAGCTTTATATCGGCATCGGCGACAATAGTTCAAAGAAAGGCTTATTGAGTGTGGCTCAGCGGGAAAAAATGCTGCGCGCAGTATTTGAAAATGAGCCGAAGATACACGTGATCGCCTACGAGGGGCTTACTATAGATTTTTGTCGCAGTATAGGCGCCGAATATATGATCAGGGGGATACGTACGGTATCCGATTTTGAATATGAAAAGGCTATCGCGCAAATGAACCATGCATTGGCCCCGGACATAGAAAGTATTTTTATTGTAAGCAAGCCAGGCTATTCATCCATCAGTTCGACCATCGTGCGCGAAATAATGCGGCATAACGGCGATGTGAGCCAGTTTATCCCTAAAGAGGCGCTGCCCTTTCTGTGATCATACCGAGCTTAAGCAGCACATCCATAATGGATGGGAAAGTATTGCGTATGATAGGCGCCGTTTGCTCGGGCCTAAACCACCGAACTTTGGTTATACCTTCCTCTTTTTGCGGCTTTAGTTTGCCCGCCCCCGAATAGGTCATCCTATACCAGTAAGTCTTTTTTAATACCACCTCGCCTTTCATCATGTACGTATGGTAAGTGTTGCATATCTTTTTCCCGGTCCCGTTCACTTTTATGCCGCACTCCTCCTCTACTTCGCGCATAGCGCCGGCTTTTTTCTTCTCCCTTCTTTCGAGCTTGCCTTTCGGCAGGTCCCATTTATCATTGCGGTATATAAAAAGAAAGCGGCCTTTGTCGTCTTCCACCACCCCGCCCGCTGCTTCGATCAGGGTGATACTTTTAGCCACTTTTTTCAGGTAAGTTTTGGCATCGCTGCTGATGATGTAAAATAGGCGCCCGCCCGGCTTCCCGTTAAACTGGCTAAAAAATGCTTTCAGGTCAAAAGTTTGGGCGTCAATCCTTTGGTAGCGTTCTACGCGCCGCGGTACAGACTGCGTTATCAGTATTACTTTTTCGTTGATATAAATTCTGTACTTTTGGGCCATGTTTAACAAAACTGAGATCGAACAGCAAGTCGCCGAATTCCTGCTGCAAATTAAAGCAATTAAATTACAACCCGACAATCCTTTTACCTGGGCCTCGGGATGGAAAGCACCGATCTATTGCGATAACCGTATTACACTGTCGCACCCTACTATCCGCACCTATATCAGGCAGAAATTGACCGTAGTGATCCAGGAAGAATTTGGCGCCATCGGTTGTATTGCCGGTGTGGCCACGGCAGGGATACCGCAGGGCGTCCTGGTGGCGCAGGAACTGGGGCTGCCGTTTATTTACGTACGCTCGAAACCGAAAGACCATGGTACGGGCAGCCTTATAGAAGGCGAAATAATGCCCGGAAAAAGAATTGTGGTGATCGAAGACCTGATCTCGACCGGAAAAAGCAGCCTGCAGGCCGTTGAGGCACTGCGCAACGCCGGGTATGAAGTTGCGGGCCTCGCCGCGATATTCAACTACGGGTTTGACGCCGCTACCGAAAACTTCAAACAGGCTAATTGCAAATTCTTTACCCTTTCCAATTACAGCGCCTTACTGAAATACGCGGAAAAACACCAATACATTTCGGCTGACGATGTGGACCTATTGCGGAAATGGCGCGTATCGCCCGAAACATGGGGGCAATAATTAATATTGTTTCTTAACGTTCAGGTGCAGCAATACTGCCGCAATGTTTATCGTAAACAGGCTGATGATCAATAGTATCATAATCTTTTTAAATTAATTAGGTGATTAGTTTAAGGCAAATGTCGTACCACAACAATAAATTGATCAATACGCTCAAAGTTAGCGTATAATTAACCGATTTAATTATTGATTTAAGTAAAATCGGGAAACTCTTTCCACAAAGATTAAGAACATAAGTACCCGGATTCCCTGAAAATTGCACGAAAAACCGTACCTTTGCGCCAAATTAAAGGTGCAGCATGATCACGGTATCCAATCTTTCCCTTCGCTACGGCAAACGTACACTATTTGAAGAGGTTAACTTAAAATTTACCCAGGGCAATTGCTATGGCATTATCGGCGCTAACGGCGCTGGTAAATCGACTTTCCTGAAAATCCTTTCGGGAGAAGTCGACCAAACTTCGGGTACGGTGAGTTTTACGCCCGGCGAACGCATGGCCGTGCTGAAACAGAACCACTACGAATTTGATGAATTCACGGTGATCGAAACCGTGATGATGGGTCACAAAGAATTGTACAACATCATGAAGGAAAAGGATGCCATTTACCTGAAGGAAGATTTTAGCGACGCTGATGGCGAACGCGCGGGCGAACTTGAGCACTTGTTCGCTGAAATGGACGGCTGGAATGCCGAAAGCAATGCCGCTACCCTGCTGAGCAACTTAGGAATAAAAGAGGACCTGCACTATAAACAGGTGAAAGATATTGACGGCACACAGAAAGTGCGCGTATTACTTGCACAGGCGCTTTTTGGTAACCCCGATATTTTGCTGCTTGACGAGCCTACCAACGATCTGGATATCCATACCATTGGCTGGCTGGAAGATTTCCTGGCAAGCTATGAGGCTATCGTTTTGGTGGTGTCGCACGACAGGCACTTTTTAGATACGGTTTGTACCCACGTAGTGGATATTGATTTTGGCAAAATGACGATCTATACCGGTAACTATTCGTTCTGGTATGAGTCGAGCCAATTGGCTTTACGTCAGCGTTCAGATCAGAATAAAAAACTGGAAGACAAGGTAAAGGAATTGCAGGACTTTATCCGCCGTTTCAGCGCCAATGCTTCCAAATCCAAACAGGCCACCAGCCGCAAGAAGGCTTTGGATAAGATCAACCTGGAAGAAATCAAACCATCCAACCGTAAGTATCCGGCCATATTGTTCAATAATTTTTCACGCGAAGCAGGCGACCAGGTATTGCAGATCGAAAAAATGGAAAAGAAGCTTGGCAGCGAACTGCTCTTCAGCGACGTTAACCTGATGGTGAATAAGGGCGATAAGATCGCGGTGCTGTCGCAAAACAGTTTGGCAACCACCGCTTTTTATAATATTCTGATGGGCCGCGATAAAGATTATAAAGGCAGCTTTAAATGGGGCGTTACCATCAACCCCGCGGATATGCCGATAGAGAATGCCGATTATTTCAAAGGTAAGGATGAAACCCTGATCGATTGGCTCCGTGAATACTCACCCGGCGAAAAGGACGACCAGTTTATTCGCGGTTTCCTGGGCAGGATGTTGTTTTCGGGCGATGAAGTATTGAAAAAAGCAACGGTACTTTCGGGCGGCGAAAAAATGCGCTGTATGTTCAGCAAGATGATGCTGCAGCAGCCCAACGTTTTGGTGTTTGATGAACCGACCAACCACCTCGACCTGGAATCGATCACCGCGCTTAACAATGGCATGAAGGATTTCAGGGGCATCATCCTATTCACCTCGCGCGACCACGAGCTAACTGAAACCGTAGCCAACCGCATTATTGAATTAACTCCTGGCGGCCTAATCGATAAGCTGATGACCTATGACGAATACATCAACAGCGACGCGGTGCAGAAACAGCGGGAAGAGATGTATGCGCTGGCGTAGCCGGTGAGTCGGGAAGACCGGAAGTCCGCATAAGTCCGGAAGACTAAATCTTGCTAAAAACATTCTTTCGGACTTTGCGTCTTACTGACTTTCGGACTTAAAAAAAAATCCGTTTATTTGCATCCCCAAATAACGACTCCGTAGCTCAGCTGGTAGAGCAAATGACTCTTAATCATTGGGTCGAGAGTTCGAATCTCTCCGGGGTCACAAAACGGCTTTCGCAAATTGTGAAGGCCGTTTTTATTTAGCGGCGACTTTCAAAATATTCAACATAACGATTTCCTAAAAAGATTTCTATTTTTAGTTTTTTGAAAGAACCTGCCAACTACCCAATGAGATTGATAAAATTATTAATGCTGATCTGCTTCGTATGGTGCTATACGCTATCTGCATACGCGCAATCGGCTACGGATAGTTTACTGAGCAGGTTGAATGCGGTTTTGGCAGATAAGGATACTTATGTTGCAAAAAAACAGGCCCGCATCAGCGAGTTAAGGAAACAACTAAGCTCGGCAACGAACGAAATCACCAGGTATAGCCTGTACGATTCGCTGTATGAGCAATACAAATCATTCAATTATGATTCAGCCTATAATTATTCCAAAAAGCTGCAAAGTACCGCTGCGGCGCTGAATGATCCGCACCTTATAGCTTCATCGCGGATGAAACTGGCCTTCACATTGCTGTCATCAGGTCTTTTTAAAGAAACGCTCGAAGAGCTTGGCCAAATCAACCTGCAAGCGTTATCCAGCCAGGATAAAGTTGATTATTACTTTTTAAAGGCTCGCACTTATTTCGATCTCTCGGATTATGATCGCAGCGAGGACTATAGCAAACTCTACAATCCAAAGGGCATTGGTTGTATCGATTCGGCATTGTCATTGTGTCAAACGGGCAGTTTCAATTATTTGGAGTTGCGGGGACTGAAAGATCTGCGCATAAGCGATTACAAAGACGGACAGCAAACTTATGTCGCGTTGCTGCAACTGCGGGGCTTATCGCCGCATAATTTTGCGGTTAACGCATGTTGCCTGAGTTATATCTATGAAATAAACGGCCCGCAGGAAAAATCGGTCGAATTGCTTATCAAAGCTGCCATGACCGACATACAATCGGCCACGAAAGAAACCGTCGCTATATTTAAGCTGGCCGACCTGCTGCATAAAAAGGGCGATATCAAAAATTCGTACGTATATATACAGCAGGCCATGGACGACGCCACTTTTTACGGCGCGTTACAGCGACAGGTACGCATCAGCAGCATATTGCCCATCATTGAGGCGCAATGGGTGAACCAGATAGAGCATCAGAAAAAGCTGCTGTACACCTATTCGGCGATCATTACGCTGCTGGTTTTGGCAGTAGTACTGTTTGCGGTGATCATTTTCAGGCAGCTGAAGAAATTGCGCATAGCAGATGAGATCATTAAAGTGGCCAATATTTCATTGCAAAAAAACAACCTTGCGCTTGAGGAACTGAACCGTAACCTGAGCACCGCCAATAAAATAAAGAACGAATACATCGGCTACTACTTCAATATCAATTCTATATATATTGAAAAACTGGAAAGCTTCCAGAAATCATTAGAGAAAAAGCTGAGCAGCAAACGTTACGAAGATGCACTGGCAGCCGTTAAAAACCTTAACCTGGAAGATGAGCGGCAGCACCTATTCCACACTTTCGACAAGGTTTTCCTCCGTCTATTCCCTGATTTCATTCAGAAGTTCAACGCCCTGTTTAACGAGGATGAGCAAATAGGCATACCCGATGGCGAACTACTGGCGACCGAGCATCGTATATTCGCGCTGATCAGGATGGGCATCCATGATAACGACCGCATTGCCAAATTACTGGGCTACTCGGTAAACACTATATACTCCTACAAAAACCGCATCAAAAACAGGTCGTTCATACCCAATGATGATTTCGAGGACCGCATTATGGAGATCGAAGCGGTGTAAATCGTGTTTTCTTCAAAATCTTAAATCTATATTGGAATTGCCATTCTTGTTTACAATTAATTGACTATCAAATACTTGCTTTAATATTCTTTTCATATTTTCTATATTGGGGCTTCCCGCTGTTGACTATCCTTTTTCATCCGCTTTCCTTTGATTCGGATTTGGAACCAATACCAGGTCCGTTGTTCAACCAATTTTAAACTAATAAATGAATGAAAAAGATCTACTTTTTAAGGTCCTCTTTTCTGCTACTCTTTACTTGCCTGTGCGGCCTTGTGATGGCCCAGACAGGCAGTGTGACGGGCAGAATAATTGACGAGGGCAACCAGCCTTTGCCCGGGGCCACGGTTACTATCAAGGGCACCGCCATAAGCGCGGCAACAGATGTGAATGGTTATTTCACATTACTAAAGGCACCGGTGGGGACACAGGTACTTGTCGCCAGATTTATCGGCTACAATTCCATCGAACAATCCATAACCGTCAGCGGTAAGGTAAATATAACCTTGCAGCTGAAGTCGTCATCACAACTGCTTAACCAGGTAGCTGTGATAGGTTACGGCACAGTTAAAAAGAGCGACGCCACCGGCTCTGTAGATGTAGTTACCGCCAAAGATTTCAACAAAGGCGCGGTTAACACTATACAGGACGCTATTGCAGGCAAACTTCCTGGGGTGGTGATTACCTCTAACAGCGGCGCGCCGGGCAATACGTCGACCATACGTATACGCGGCACCACGTCCATCAATGCCAGTACCGACCCGCTTATCGTGATCGACGGCGTGCCTATCAGTAATGTTCCCGTGGGAGGTACAGCGAATATCCTGACGACCATCAACCCCAATGATATTGAGAATATCACGGTATTAAAAGACGCGTCGGCGACGGCAATCTATGGTTCACGCGGCTCAAGCGGCGTTATCCTGATCACAACGAAACACGGCAATAAAAGCCTGACCATCAATTACAACACTACCGAATCACTCTCGGTATTGCCAAAAGAGGTGCCGGTTTACACTGCCGATCAGTTCCGCGCTTTAGTTAACCAGGTTTATGGGGGGCAAACGGCGGTTACGTCGCTGTTAGGCAGCGCCAACACCAACTGGCAGAGCGAGATCTACCATAACGCGATCGGCCAGGATCATAACCTGAGCATATCCGGAACGGCCAAAAACCTGCCTTACCGTGTCTCTGTGGGATATAACAATTCCGACGGTATATTGAAAACTTACAACTACCAGCGTACCACAATTGCTGCGGGTCTCGATCCGAGCTTTTTCAATCATACGCTGAATGTGCATATCAACCTGAAGGGTTTATATAACCTGAATGATTTTGCGGACCAGGCTGCTATAGGCAGCGCGGTAAATTACGATCCGACTCAGCCCGTTTATAACGGCAACACACGCTGGCGGGGCTTTACCACCTGGACAACAAACGGCAATACCAATATTAACGGCGCCCCTGTAACCCTGGCTACGGCCAACCCGGTTGCACGGCTGGACGAAACCGACAATAAGTCGACCAACAGGAGAAGTATCGGCAATATCCAACTGGATTATAAAATACCGGGTGTTGACGGGCTTCGCGCAAACGCTAACCTGGGCTATGATTATTCGATAGCTTTCGGGCATGACAACGTGCTCGACAGCACGCAATGGATCTACCTTCCGGTAGCTTCGGGTGGGCAGAAAGTGTATTACAACACGATCAACCGCAACCAGCTTGCCGAGTTTTACCTGAATTATAAAAAAGATCTGAAGTCCATAAAAAGTAGCATCGACGCTACGGCAGGTTATTCCTTCTCACATTTCTACACCGAAGGCAATACCATATCGTCCGACTATCTGCAGACTACGTTCAACCCGGCTTCGCCATATAAGACCGAGTACTACCTGGCCTCGTTCTTCGGCAGGGTGAACTACACTTTCGACAGCAAATACCTGCTTACCGTGACGCTAAGGGATGACGGTACCTCGAAGTTTTCGCCGCAAAACCGCTGGGGATTGTTTCCTGCAGCAGCGTTTGCCTGGAAAATAATTGACGAGGATTTTATGAAAAACAGCCGCGTATTCTCAGATCTGAAATTACGCCTCGGCTACGGTACAACAGGCCAGCAGGATCTGAACAATAATAACAACTACCCTTACCAGTCGCGCTTTACGCAGAGCGACGCCTCATCAAGATACCAGTTTGGCAACCAGTTTTATTACACGTTACGCCCTGAAGCCTATGATGCAGGTATCAAATGGGAATCGACTACGACCAGTAACATCGGTCTTGATTTCGGCTTCTTCAATAACAGACTGACCGGCAGCGTCGATGTTTATTACAAAAAGACATCAAACCTGCTGGATGTTGTCAATACGCCTGTGCTGACCAACTTCGCTTCTACCCTGCTTGAGAACATCGGCAGCATGGAAAACAAAGGCGGTGAGCTTTCGCTGAATGCGATCATACTCGACCAGAAAGACTGGCATTGGCAATTGGGTTATAATATCAGCTTTAACCAAAACAAAGTTTTGAGCCTGATAGGCCCTAACCATCCCGGGTATGTGCTTCCCAACCAGTTTGCCGGCATTTCGGGGACTACATCGGGTGTAATACAGGCAGATGCGGTAGGTTACCCTATCAATTCATTTTATGTGTTCCAGCAGATATATGATAAGAACGGCAAACCTATAGAAGACGGTTATGTAGACCGTAACGGCGACGGGCAGATCAACAGTTCGGACCTGTACCTTGATCATAAACCCGACCCGACGGTATTAATGGGCATCAACTCGGATATTGGCTATAAACGTTTTGACTTTAGTTTCTCGGGCAGGGTTAGCTTAGGCAACTACAACTACAACAACGTAGCCGCCAACAGCACTTATCGCGGTTTGTATTCGTCACTGGGCTATTTGTCGAACCAGACTACAGCGGCAAGCGCCACGCAATTCACCAATGCGCTGATGACCAATCAATCCGATTATTATATACAAAATGCTTCGTTCTTCAGGATGGATAACATGAGCGTGGGTTACACTTTTCCTGCCTACATGCAAAACAAGTTGAAATTAAGACTGAGCGCGGGTGTGCAGAATGCATTTGTGATCACTCCATACAAGGGCTTGGATCCTGAAATAAGCGGCGGCCTGGATAACAATTTTTTTCCGAGGGCACGCATTTATCAACTGGGTTTAAATGCATCTTTTTAACAAGATATGATTATGAAAACATATAAGATATTAATGAGTACGGCGATCATGACAGTCATGTTTGCCGCATGTACGAAGGATTTGAATACGAAGCCTATCGACCCTCTGGTTACCACCTCAGCCGACGTATTCGATAACCCGGCTGCTTATAAAGAAGCGCTGGCAAAGCTGTATGCTTCGCTGGCTATAGCCGGGCAGGCCATCAATTTTAGCGAACCTGATATCGCAGCTTCCGACCAGGGAACAGCCTGCTTCCTGCGGGAATACTGGGCCGCCGAAGAGGTAACTACCGACGAATGCATCAATGCCTGGGGTGACGGCGGCCTGGTGGAATATCACGGCGGCATCTGGTCGGACAATAACCTGTACGTACAGTTGATGTACGAGCGGATATTTACCAATATCGCCTACTGTAATGAGTACATCAGGGATGTAAATGGTAAGCTGGGAACACTTAGCGGCCAGTTGAAAACCGACGCGACGCAATATTTGGCCGAGGCGAGGTTCCTGCGTGCTTACTTCTACTTCTGCGCCATGAACGAATACGGAAACGTGCCTTTTGCAACTGAAACCGATCTGCCTGGAACATTCCTCCCAAAACAAATAACCAGTGCAAACTTGTTTAAGTATATCGAATCGGAACTGATCGCCATTCAGCCAACACTGGCCGATCCAGGGCAAAATGAGTATGCCCGCGTTGACAGGGCCGCTGACTGGGTATTATTGAGCAGGATGTACCTGAATGCCGAAGTATATACCGGCACGCAAAGATATACCGACTGTGTTACCTACAGCAATAAGATCATCAGCTCAAATGTGTACACACTGCATCCAAGTTATCAGCAGTTATTTTTGGCTGATAACAATACCGACCGTGATGAGATCATCCTGCCGATAGCCGAAAACGGTGTAAGCACAGAAGGTTATGGCGATGTGACCTTCATCATCCACGCCGCCGTAGGCGGTTCGGAAGATGCTACCAATGAATTTGGTATCGCTTCAGGCGGATGGGCAGGCAACAGGATGACCACTACGTTTGTCAACAAAGTATTCAGTGACCGCCGGGACAAAAGAGCGATATTTTATACCAACGGGCAGGACACTACCCAGATCAGTAATCCCACCATCTTCAGCCAGGGTTATTTATCGGCCAAATGGAAGAATGTGACGTCGGCGGGTGTTCCGGGCTCCAATAACACGTTTGTGGATACCGATTTCCCGCTGTTCAGGCTGGGTGAAGTTTACCTGAATTATGCCGAGGCTGTTTTGCGCGGCGGTTCGGGCGGTGATGCTGCTACGGCGCTTTCTCTCGTGAACAAATTGAGAGAAAGGGCCTACGGCGGCGTCACAGGTGACATTACCGCCGGACAATTAACCACCAGCTTCCTTTTGGATGAGCGCGGCCGTGAACTGCATTGGGAGATGTTCAGGCGTACGGACCTGATCCGTTACGGCCAGTTTACAGGCGGCAGCTATTTGTGGGACTGGAAAGGAAATGTAATGGCCGGAGCAGCGACTGATTCGCATTTAAACTTATTCCCGTTACCCGCCTCGGACCTTTTGCTTAACAATAACCTTAAACAAAATCCGGGATACGGAAACTAAAATATTAACCATCATGAAAAAGATATTCATTTTAGTGATCGCTTCAGGTTTTGCATTGCTGTCGGCGTGTAAAAAGGATAAACTGGCGACCGTCGCGCAAAACATTTCCGAACCGGTTATATCGAGCCCTGCAGATGCTACGGCGATAGATGTGACCATAGCCGATTCGTCGCAGCAATTAAACATTCAATGGGCCGCGCCCAACTATGGCGTAAAAGCCGTGGTCAGCTACTTTGTGCAGGTCGATACAGCGGGCAAAAACTTCTCAAAGTTTTATACCCTTGCCAACACTTCGGCAAACTCTTTATCGATGAGCTATAATACACTTAACGGTAAATTGATGAACGGGCTAAACCTCGCTCAAAATGCGCTGGCGTCGATTGAAATAAGGATAGGCTCGGCTATTTACGGTAAGGATACTGTTTATTCCAAGCCGGTAAAACTTGCTTTTACCACTTTAGCGGTAAACCAATTGTGGCTGCCTGGCTCCTACGAGGGGTACAATCCTGCAGCTGCGCCGACCATTCCTGCTACCAATACGCCTACCGTTTACCAGGGGTATGCCTATTTCAGCCAACCGGGGAACTTTAAGTTCACTTCGGCGCCTGATTACGGCCACATTAATTACGGCGACGGCGGAAATGGCACGCTGACAACCGACGGTAACGCCGGGGGCATAGTCTATAATTCAGCCGGTGTTTATTACCTCAATGCTGATGTTCTCAATCTCACCTACAGTGCGGTGTTTATCCAGTCGTTCGGAATTATAGGCACGGCAACTCCGGGGCAATGGAACAATTCAACAGCGATGACCTACAATGTCTCCACAGGATTGTGGACCGTTACGGCTAACCTCGTACCAGGTGCCTTAAAATTCAGAGCGAACGACGCCTGGGACATCAACTACGGGCCCTCAGACACAAACGCACTGGCGGGCAGCTTAATATTTAATGATCCAGGAGCTATTACGATCAACGATGCCGGCTCCTATACGATAACATTGGATATGACCCAATCAAAACAAAGGGCATACCTGTATACCATAACAAAGAATTGATACAATGAATGACAGCCGGTTTACAATTCCCGGCTGTTATTTAGAATATTGATGTATGATCTGCTTACATTAATAAATGGTAATTTTATAGCCCCGCATAAATTATGCGTTAAGTTAAACGCATAATTTACAAAGCATTGCGGCATTACATTTGTTACCATGTATAGTAAAATCACCATCAAATTAAATTTTATGAAAGCGACAGGAATCGTGCAAATGAAAATTAACAACAACAAACTAACAATGAGCTGTTTACTACTATCCATACTGCTGGCACTGACCGGTTGCGGCAAATCACATACTACCCCAACACCGGTTAAAACCAACCCTGATACCAGTACCGCCTATAAAGATCCGGCGCAATACGGCACACCTTATGCCAATGTTCCGGCTACAAAGGATATGGTGATCTACGAAGTGAACCTGCGCACTTATTCGCCGGGTACATTTGCCGGGGCATTGCCCAGGCTCGATTCGGTCAAAGCGCTGGGTGTAAACGTAGTATGGCTGATGCCTACCTACCCTATCGGTACGCTGAAAAGTATAGGGTCGCCCTATTGTGTGAAAGATTACACTGGCGTGAACTCCGAATTCGGCACCCTGAGCGATCTGCGCGCTTATGTTGACAAGGCGCACAGCCTGGGCATGGCTGTTATTATGGACTGGGTGGCCAACGACACTTCATGGGACAGCACCTGGATAACGAATAAATCCTGGTACCTGCAAGACGGCAGCGGTAATATCATCGACCCTCCCGGAACAAATTATACCGATGTGGCCGCGCTGAATTACGCCAACAACGATATGCGCACAGCAATGATACGGGCCATGAAATACTGGGTATTTACCGCAAATATCGACGGTTACCGTTGCGATTTCGCCGATAATGTCAGCAGTAATTTTTGGGCGCAGGCACTCGATACCTTGAGCACTATTAAAACGCATAAGCTGATCTATTTAGCTGAGGGCACAACTTCCGCTGAAATATCCTCGGGCTTCCAGGTCGACTACGCTTTCAGCTATTACAGCACGCTGAAAGGTGTTTATGGCGGTACACAAGCACCAAGTTCAATACTCACCACCAACAGCAGCGAATTAAGCTCGATCCCTTCAACCGGAACCAAGATGCGGTATATCACCAACCACGATGATGCTTCAAGCGACGGCAGTACGCTCACCATTTATAAAAGCAAACAGGGCGCTTTATCTGCATTTGTGATGGCAGCATATATGGACGGCATACCAATGATATATGATAGCCAGGAAGTGGGATACCCGAACGCGATCAATTTTTTTACCGATGTGCCGGTAGACTATACCGCCAACCCGGATATCGTAGCTGCTTATAAAAAGATATTGGCCTTCAGGGCGGCGCATGAAGCGGTTAAAACCGGGGCGTTAACGCAATACAATGATGCGAATATCATTGCTTTTGAAAAGGTATCGGGTACTGATGATGTGCTGATACTGGTGAACGCTACCGGCAACGCGGTTAATTTTGCTATACCCGCCGCGTTGCAAAACACCGGCTGGAAGGATGGTTTTAGTGGTGCGCCGGTAACACTGGCAACGCAACTTTCATTTTCAGGTTATCAATATATTGTACTAAGTAAAAACTGAATTTTTTTCTCTCCTCATACTAAATTGGTTTGTGAAAAGGCGGGAGCCCTCCCGTCTTTTCTGTTTTAAACACCTTGATCTTATTTTACCGAAAAAGCCATCCCGTTGCCAAATCCGGAAAAATCTGGCTTAAGCTGCCGCGATATTATTTGTAAACTATCCTGGAAACGCCTGATGAGCAAGTAGTGGAAGGCTGGCTTATAGGTGGCGGCAAGATCATGCGTTATTTCTTTGGTGTACAATGGCTGATGAAGTCCTCCACCGCCGCCGATAACCAGCAAACACTTGCCCTGCATATTAAAACGCTCGAAATTATGTGAGTGACCTGAAAGGAAAAGTACGCATTTTTTTGAGTTGAAGAATGCCGGGACAAAATTCTGGCGGACTCCCATTGATGGTTTTACGATCTTGCTATTGGTATACGGCGAATGGTGGCAGCCTACGATTATGAATTTGATCGCCGCATCCTTATCCAGTTTTTCAATCATACCTGTGTACCAGTTATCCTGAGCCAGTATCTCGGCGGTGGTCATTTTACTAAAATTTGAATTCACTAAAACCACAGCGACGGAATCAATGATCTCCATATATCCCGCCGGGTTATACATAGGGAACCTCAGCTTAAAATTTGATGTCCCTTTTTTGGTATTGAACATCACTTCGTGATTACCCAAAGTGGCATAAACCGGTATGGAATCTTTTGCGCACTGTTTGATATAGGTATCTACGGCGGTCCAGGTTCTATTTTTGTACCCTAATGAAACAACATCGCCCAAAATGAAAAATCCCGAAGGATGCTCCTTATCTACGTCCTTAAAGATCATTTCCGTCGCTTTCTCGTTGTGATTTGATCTCAGGAGAATTTTTTCCACCCACATCGGCTGCTGGGTGTCGCTGGCAAAAGCGATAACCGGCTTTTTCTGCTGCGCAGAGGCCACGCACGTGACCAAACTGAAAATGAAAGCACAAATGAACCTCCTCATCCGATAATAACGCGATTATTCCCCGGGATGATATTGCTCTTTAACATATTTCAACATTGTCACCGCGTCATTCAGCACATATTTACTATCGCGCAGCAATTCCCGTGTGTTGATCCTGATCAATACCATATCTGCTGCCAATTGCGTAACATCAGCCTGGGTCAGATTACGCATCTCTGTAGTTAAAGCCGGGTGATCGCTAAAGGCGCTGTCGAAGTTGGCCGGCGTAAAATGAAGGCGAAGGAAAGGGTCGAGATAGTTTCGCTGGTATTGCAGCGTAATATCCTGTATGGTACGCAACCATTCAATATGCCGCTCATAGTCTGCGATAAAGGCTATCATCTTCGGATTGCCGAGCTGCTTCAAATGCAGTTCATTTTTTATGGCGCTGATCGCGCCCATCGACGGATGAAACAGGTATATGCTATGCGAATCAGCAGTTAATTGCTGCATTTTTTTAATATCGACCTTCCCGAGAGGCTGCTGTAAAAGCCTGAACAAAGAATCGTTATTATTTACGATCCCGGTTTCAAATTTGCGAATCCCGTTGAGTTGTAAGGTATCAGTTTTAAGATCACGCATCAATTGCGTGGTCAGTTGCTTCACATGCTCGTTATTAGTAATATCCTCCCTGATATTCTCGGCTATAAAACCCATCATTACAGCAATAAATATCATAAAACCCTCCAACAGGTATTCCTTCCAGGGTTTGGGATTGTGTTCTAATTGGGGGTGGTGATGTACTTCCATTTTGGGGATATCGGATGTCGGATTTTCGATGTCGGATTGCTCGGCAACCGCCTCAGGCTTTGGTTTTTCAACTTTTGGCTTCGTTGTTGCCTTCGTGCTTCTCGGATTGCTTTTACTCATAAAGCTCCAAAGCTAAATATTTTGAACGTGTGTTATGAAAAGTGATGATTAAAAATCATTCATCAGTAAATAGTGTATAGTGTAATATACCGGGGCCCTACTTTAGTTAAAAAATAAAAAGGAAACACGATGAAGGAGATCTTTTTGAAAATGAAAAGACAATTTGCCGGCAAATGGACCGGTGAAGGTTTTGCAAAATTCCCGACTATTGATTCCACTGCTTATACTGAAGAGTTAGAGTTCATTCCTGATGAGGACAAGGACGCTATTTTCTATCGTCAAAAAACATGGTATAAGAATGGTACGCATAAAAGCGGGCATACCGTTTTTTGGGATACGGGTTTTATCGTATTGAAAGAGGACAAAATATTCTTAAACAGCTCGCAGGCAGGCGGACGTATGGAAAGCCTGGAGCTGGCTGAATATGGAGAAAACACATTTACGTTTAACAGTTTTGCTATTTTGAATGATCCGAAGTCGATCATATCGCAAAGAGTATTTACGATACCGGGTGAGAGTTTGCATTATGAATTGAATATGGCCATTCATGGGGCCGATTTTCAAAACCATTTAAAAGCCGATCTGAAAAAAGAAAATACCTTTTCTAAAAGTGTGAAGAGAGCTATAGTGACATCCCATGCTGCGTTTCCGTTGGCACGCTACAGCCAGGCTATTATAAGCGACAATACCATTTATGTTTCGGCCCAATTAGGGCAAAACATGTCGACCGGCGAGATCATTACAAACAACATTGAAGCTGAAACTGCGCAGGTGATGGAAAACATAAAAGCAATACTTGCTGAGGCGGGCGCCAATTTCAATAACGTAGTGAAAATGAGCATATTTTTAAAAGATATGCAGAATTATGAAAAGATGAACCGTGTATACGGCGCCTATGTAACTGAGCCGTACCCGGCCCGTGAAACGATAGAAGTTTCAGCATTACCGAAGAACGTCAATATTGAAATAGCAGCTATAGCAGTAAAATAGTCGGGCTATAAACTTGCCTATTTGGCCGGCGGCGCCTGGTCCAGCTGAGCCATTTTATCAAACATCGCACGAAAAGTGTTCCAGGGCGTATTTTCGGCAGCTGAATTAGGCGCTTTGCCATAGTACCCATTCAGAAACTGCGGCGGCAGCGACCATACGGTTTCGGCGATACCATAAAACCGGCTTTTAATCGCCTTGCCTGATAATGACCTTGAGCGATAAAGATCCTCAACCTGCTCCACGGCCACCTGCGGGCGGTTCCAGGTGCAGGTAACCACACGGAGGCCCTTTAATGCAAAATAAACCGCCGTTTGGTTATCCTCATCGTATTGCCAGTCGCATATCACTACATCGCGCGGGATCATGTCAACGGCGCGGTAAGTATCGTTGTAACTGGCCGCCCACTCGCCTATCCCTGTTGCGCGGCCGTCGATCAGGCGGTCGCCCCATATCCAAAGCTCTTCGCCCCTTTCGGCTAAGTGATCGCGTATCAGTTGCACCTCGTTGGCAAAAAGTACGGCCTTATCACGCCCGGCGCAGCGCGGGCATTTATCTTCACCTAAATAAAACACCTCGTCCATACCCGCGTGGAAAGCTTTGGCCTCAAATACATCCATAATCTCGTCCACCAGATCAAACACGATCTTATGCACGCCCGGGTGAAGCGGGCAATAACTGCGGCAATACAGGTTATCAGCGTTGGGCCACTTGTATTCAGCAGCAGTGGCAGGCATTTTTACCCAGGGCGTTTCGTCAAATTCAGGGTAAACAGCGAGCAGTTTGCCGTTCTTGGCTGCCCATGACTGGTGCCCCAGCAGGTTGATCTGCGGGATGATAGCGATGTTGTTCTTTTTGCAGGCATCCATTATTTTGTGCACTTCGCTTTTTGACAAAGCAGCCGAATCGCGCAGCTCGGGATGGCTTTTATACTGATAATTGAAATCTACGCGCAAAATGAGCGTGTTCACCTTGCGCGGTGCAAGTTCCTCGTTAATAAATTTCACGAAATCGTCCAGACCGCTTGGCTTGGGGGCAGCAATAATAAACCCACGCACCTGGTAGGCGCTGTCTGTGGTTTGCTGCGCGAATGCTTTGCAGCTAAGCAGACTGATCAATAATAGCAGCAGGTATTTATATCTTCTCATTTCTAAAAGGTTTTTGACGGGTAAAAAGGCAAAAATTCCGGCGGTTTTTCAACCGGAAATCTTAGGCACAAGTTAAAGAATTTTTAAAATTGCTTAAGCAAAATCTTAGTTACTCACTCGCGAGCGTCGTAAAGCTGCGCTCCTGTAGTTTGAAAACTGCCTGGTGATTTTTCACTTCGATGGTTTTAACCTTTTCCATATTGGTGCTTTCGTCGGTTACCAGCACACTGAAACCCTTTACACCATTCGGCAATCCGGATAAATGCACCTCTCTCGTCGCGCCATTGTTCACAATATGAATGGTATAAATATGCTTGCTATTGTCCCCCAATGCGGCGCAGGATATCACTTCGGTCTTATCGTTGCTCAAAGGCATATAGAATAGGCCGTCAGGAGTCGAGGCTAATTGCTTCAGGTTCCAGAAACGCTGGGTGGGCTCCAGTTTTCCATTATTACCAAAAATTCCACCGCCTTTTAATGGTGAATAATCTGATGTCAGCTGCCATTGCAAAATAGACAAAGGTTGGCAGATGGCTAATAAACGGGTGTAAAGGTTGATCTCCTCCAAAGCATAAGACGGGTCCTGGAAATAATCGGGGTAGCCCCAGGCGGCAGCATCAATACTACCCTCGCCTACTATCAAAGGTTTATTTATTTGTTTTGCTATATCGGCCCATTTTTGCAGTGTCGGCGTATCCCAGCCGCGCCATGAGTGGAACGACACCATGCCGATATATTGTTGTGCGGCGCCATCGTTCATCGCCGGGTAAACAAACTTATAAGTGGTCGCGTCCGAATTATCGCCCAAAAGCAGCTTAGTTTTAAGGCCATGTGCGGCGAAATAAGCGCCTAGGCCCCTGATCAGTTCATCATGTTCTTTGCCGGTCTGCCTTACGTTAATACCGAGGTCCGATTCATTGAACGAGAAGTATTGTGCCTCCACACCATAATGATCACGCAGGTAAAGCAAATAATTCGCGATAGATTTATAGATAGAAGGCATAACCGCCTTATTCAGCGGGTTTCCCCAGATACCTTCGGGTGACTTGCCGAAGCTCAATTTACCTTCAACCGCCCATGCCGGCGGGAACCATGCCGTAACGATCACGGGAATATCCCATTGCTTAAGCTGCTGCGCCATTTGCATGGCCCGCTTAACGCGGATGTTCAATTTTGATGTATCAACAGCCATAGGGTCGACGGTCGAATCTGGCTGCCAGCTATTCCAGGGCATCTCGGCCCTGCCCCAGGCCAGGCGCAGGTTTTGCAAACAGTAATCGATCACTTCAGGGTCGACCTTAGGGTTTTGGATGCGAAAATTGCCGCCTAATCCTGCGAAAACGCGGCCCTGTACGCTGGTATCCAGTTTGAGGGTGACCGGCGACTGATCGATATTCCCGGTCATTTTTATCTCATAGGTGCGCTTAAATACCTGCCCCTTATGCAGTTGGCCCGCACAAATGGGGAAATACAAACGGACGTATTTTTTTGATCTCCCCGTATCGGCCCTGTCAAAAAGAGCTGAAGCGGTATCGGCACTAATATGGATACTTTGCCCTGGAGTGGTTAAACCGATGTCTTTCGCATTATTATACCAGTATATCCCATCGCTGTTCGGGTTCGACTGATCGAGTTTTTGCTCAGCGCTACCGCCGGACTTAACCATACTGGCAGAATACACATTTGCAGGCAACGAAACGTTGAAATAAATGCCCTTAACCGTTGTATCGGCGCGCGGTATGCATTTAATAAAAACATTAGCCGCACCATGGTTATTGCTTTTTACCGTTTCGGTAAATTGCAGGCTGTCGATCATGGTAGTCACCTCCTGCTGCTCGCCGCTGCTTCGGGTATATTTTGGGTGCTGTATCTCCTTGCCGGTAAACTTTATCTTTTTCCAGTCTTTATAGACTAC
>Ga0207064_1051_pt1 | contig 18508 bp, 16 predicted proteins | sample Alteio_BWMinCont_26_FD_153488 | JGI IMG/M metagenome (GOLD analysis project Ga0207064, IMG submission 153488) | Enriched cells from forest soil in Barre Woods Harvard Forest LTER site, Petersham, Massachusetts, United States -... | ecosystem: Environmental > Terrestrial > Soil > Temperate forest >...
AATTGATATCGATAATATCAGGCATGCGCCTGAAGAGCGTGGTATTGGTTGATAACTTGATCACCGGCGCTATCGGGTTGCCCGTAGGGGTACCTAAACCGGTTGTAAACAGCACTATATTCGCACCTGAACCAACTTCAGCTGTGGTGCTTTCCACATCGCTGCCGGGAGTGCATAACAAATTCAACCCGGGTTTCGATGCTTTTTCAGGATAATCCAAAACGGCCGCCACAGGTGAAGTGCCGCCTTTTTTTGCTGCGCCGGCTGATTTGATGGCATCAGTTATCAAACCGTCCTTAATATTCCCAAAAGATGGGTTGGCATAAAAACCAGAGCCCCCTTCCTCGGCCCGCTTATTGTAAGTGATCATCAGGTCCATAAAGCGTTTGGCAGTATCCTCGTTCACACAACGGTCGCTCAGTTCCTGTTCTACACCGCACAATTCAGGGAACTCAGAAAGTATAACCGAACCACCCATAGATACTAAAAGGTCCGATACATATCCCAAAGCGGGATTGGCTGATATGCCCGAAAACCCGTCCGAGCCGCCGCATTCCAGGCCGATGCACAGCTTAGATAATGGTGCTGGTTTGCGTTCATTCTGGTTGGCTTCTATCAATCCCGCGAAAGTTTGCTTGAGTGCCTGCTGCAACAGGATTTTCTCCGTTCCCAATTGCTGCTGCTCCAATATCACCATCGGTTTGCTGAATGAAGGATCGCGTTTAGCGATTTCCTCTTGTAAAATATGACCCTGTGCGTGCTGGCAACCAAGGCTTAGTACGGTGGCTCCCGCGACATTTGGATGCGTGATATAACCGGCCAGCAAGCCGCACAATGCCTGCGAGTCCTGCTGCGTTCCGCCGCAACCCAGATCATGGGTAAGGAACTTAATACCATCAATGTTTTTGAATAGCCTTTTTGTGCCTGCCTTTTCAGCCGTCACCTGCATATCGGCGCTCAATATTTCCTGTGTCGATCGGCCCGCCTGGTAAAGTCCCATCAATTGTTCGACTTCGCTTTCGTAGCTTTTGGCCTTTTTATAGCCCAGCTTATCTACCAAAGCTTCCTTCATCACTTGTATATTCCGGTTCTCGCAGAAAACTAATGGAATTACGATCCAGTAATTGGCTGTACCCACCGAACCATCAGCCCGGTGATAACCCATAAACATTCTGCCTGTAAATTTAGAAGTATCAGGTTTGTGCCAATCCAGTTTACGCTTGCCCAGATGAAATTCGCTGGAAGCATGATGTATATTTTCGGTTGAAACAAGGCCTCCTTTGGAAATATCCTTCGTCGCTTTACCCACCAGTACACCATACATAAATATGGGATCATCAGGGTGCAATTCGGTCAGCGTAAACTTATGCTTAGCCGCGACGCGATCTGTTAAAGGGAAACTCTGCCCTTCAAAATCTATCGCAGTCCCCTGCTCCAGGTCGCGCAGGGCAACCAGGACGTTATCATTTTTATGTATTCTTAAATAACTATTTGTCTGAATCACAGATTTATACTGATTTTTATGATTACACAGATTTCTTTTGTCTGAACCGGAATTTTCAGAACTTAATAATTAACAGAATTGAATTCTTTTATTTCGAAAATTCTAACTGTTTACTAAATTAATCTTCCGGACTTTCGGTCTTCCCGACTTCCGGACTGTTTTACAACTCAAAAATTCTATCCATCAACACCCACTTCTCTCCCGGCTTTGATCCCGGCAGCGGCTGCTGGAATTTCCACATCAACTGCTCCCATTCCTGTACTTTCGGCTTGCCTGCATCCATCGCCGATTTATTTTCAAAGGTAAAGGTATCATCGGTTTCCATTATCATAAAAAGTCTGTTACTGAAGCGATATATTTCCATACCGGCAATGCCCGAATCAAGAATACTTTTTTTTATTTCGGGCCATACTGACCGATGATAGGCCTCGTACTCTGCTATTAGTTGCGGATCATCCTTCAGGTCGAGCGCTAAACAATATCTTTTCATGGGCCAATCTTATTGAAGGTCCAGCTCAACTACCGGTATATTATACGGCGGTTTCTTTTTGGGTAACGTTAGTTCCAGATCGCTGCCGTTAGCGGTGTACTTCAGCTCAGAATAATCGTTCAAAAACTGCGCGTACTTTATTTTACTTGCGTAACCCGATAAAGTCAGCTTACCACCATCAGGATAATCGTACAAATGCACAAAAAGCTTTTTGAGTTTGGGATTATAGGTTAGCTTGGTGCCGTCCGGTGCTTTAAAGCTTTCAGGTGCTAAGGTACAATCGTAAATGGCCTGGCTGTTGGCGTGCATCCAATAGGCAAGGCTGTCGAGCGCATTCGTGGCGCGATAATCGAACTCGCCGCGGGCCGTTGGACCCACGTTCAATATCAAATTTCCGCCATTGCTTACGGACGAGATCAGCAAATCGAGCAATTGACGGTGTGTCTTCCAGCTGTTTTCGTCACGATAATAACCCCATGAACCCGAAAAGGTCTGGCAGGTCTCGAAAGTATGCCCCTTGTATTTGTCCAGTTCTTTGGTGCTCACCTGTTCGGGCGTTTCGAAATCGCCGCCGTCGCTATACTCATATAAACCAAGACGGTTATTTACGATAATACCCGGCTGTAACTGCCTTACCATTTTGAGGAGGTTTACAGCATCCCAATCCTTGCCCCACTTGCCGTGTTTGGAACCTTTATCCCACGACCAATCCAGCCAAAGGATATCGATCTTGCCATAATTGGTCATCAGCTCTCTCACCTGGTTTCGCAGATACGCGCGGTATTTATTCATATCGCGGCCCTTGTTCAGCCGGTCATAATTGGCCTGGCTGGTATCCACCTGCGTAAGCGGGTGCGCATCGTCCACGGTATAATCGGGATGGTGCCAGTCGAGCAGTGAATAGTAGAAACCTACTTTCAACCCTTCCTGCCTGAAGGCTTGCACATATTCTTTAACAAGGTCTTTGTGCGCAGGCGTGTTCATCGCCTTATATTCGGTAAATTTTGAATCGAACAGGCAAAACCCCTCGTGGTGCTTGGTGGTCAGTACGGCATATTTCATCCCGGCAGCTTTAGCCGCCCTCGCCCATTTATGCGGATCGAAATGATCAGGGTTGTACCTGTCAAAATACTTTTGGTACTCTTCATTGGTCATATGCTCGTTATGCTTCACCCACTCGTGCCTGGCAGCCTCGGAGTATAGTCCCCAATGGATGAACATCCCGAAACGGGCATCGGTCCACCATTCCATGCGCTTTTTCTTTTGCGCCGGGGTTTCATTGCCGATCTTTTTCTGTTGAGCGGTTACCGATGAGGCGACAACCACAAGGACTAATGCGATGAGTGATAGTTTACGTAACATGGTTTGATAATTAATGACTAACAACTTGCTGAACCGCTTTAACGCGGATATTTTTAAGGGCGAAATAGAAAATATAGGCGAAACAAATTACCGGTATCAAATAAGCAACACGAATATTTACCTTATCGGTTACCAAGCCTAATGTTAACGGTATCACAGCGCCGCCCACTATCCCCATAATTAATAATGATGATCCTTTTTTGGTATTTTCTCCCAATCCGCGAATACTCAGCGAAAATATTGTCGGGAACATGATGGACATGAAGAAGGGAATACCCATAAGTGCAAATACCGCTAATTTTCCGGGGAGAGCAAATGATAGTATTAGCAATCCACAATTGATCAGGCTATAAATTACCAGCAGCTTAACGGGGGATATAAACCGCATCATGTAACTGCCAATAAACCTGCCCGCCATAAAACCCACAAAAGCCAAAGAGATCAGTTTAGATGAAATTTTTTCGCCAAATCCGCCGACTCCTTCTGAAAAGAATATGAAATAACTTTGGAAGCCGGCTTGTGCGCCCACATAAAAGAATATTCCCAAAACCCCCAATAGAAGGTTTTTTTCTTTAAAAACAGAACGGTGAGCTACACCTGTATCGGAATCATGCTCTTTAATATCAGGAAGGTGCGTGCGCCAAATAAGAAATGCTACGGCAAGGACGACCAGGCCAATAACTATATAAGGTATTTTTACAGCATCTGATTCGCTTTGAAGGTAGGCTTCCAACTGATGATTATGTGCCAAAACTACTTCCTGAGCCGGTGATAGATTTTTACCTGATAGGATGAATATTCCGCCAAGAAAGGGCGCCAATGTAGCAGCTAATCCATTGAAAGATTGCGCAAAATTAATACGAAAAGTGGCATGTTCCGGGTCGCCCAGGTTATTGATGTAGGGGTTAGCAGCTGTTTCCAACATACCACAACCGCTGGCAATGATAAACAGTGCCAAGAGGAAAAACCAGTATATCCTTGTACTGGCGGCAGGATAGAACAGGAAAGAACCAACAGCAAACAGGCATAGACCCAGAATGATACCCTTCTTATACCCATATTTGTGCATGAATAATCCGGCGGGTATGGCAATAATAAAATAAGCTATATAAAAGGCGGAATCAACAAGCCCTGATTGTCTGTAACTCAGTTGGCATGCCTTTTTGAGGTGGGGCACCAAAATGTCAGAATTTAGATTGAGCGCTATCCCCCACAAAAAGAATAGCGAAGTAATGAGGGCAACCGCGTAAAAGCCGTTTTTTTTGGACATAGCCAAGTTTAATAATTGTTCAGTCGATCAGCCTGCGACTTAATTTCCGAAGGCGGGTAATTGGTTATTGCAAAGAAATAAATTTTGAACAATATCAAAGAGTGAAACCAATAATAAATGTTAGATAAACATGCTATCGCTCAATTTAGGAAAAATTGTTCAACCCAAAACCGGAGCATTTACCTTACTGAGATAGCTTTCAAGATATTCCCTGGGCGAGTGGCCGATAATGCCTTTAAATACCCTGTTGAAATTGGTGATGCTATTGAAACCGCATTTGTAGGCCACTACAGAAATGCTTTCATATTTATTGCTGGTCAATTTCTTACAGGCCTCATTGATGCGGGTTTGGTTGAGAAAAGATACAAAGGTTTGCCGCGTGTGTTTTTTAAAATAACGGCAAAACGCCTGCGGCGTCATGCAGGCTTCCCGCGCTACATCGTCCAGTGTTATGGCGGTGCTGTAATGTTGTAAAATGTAGTTGTAAATATTGCTTATCCTTATCCCTTCGGTTTCATTAATGCCCGGTGAGAGATCAAAATCCGACAATGGAACCAGGCTCACCTTCATATTGCTCAATATGCGCAGCAATTGCAAAAACTGTATCAACTGGTCAGCGCCGCCGGCATTTTGTACATCCAGCATACCGCGCGATACTTTGACGGTATAATCTGCCGGCACCTGGAACCCCTGGCCGTGCTGCCGTATGAAATCTTTAAAAGCCCTCATTTCGGGCAAGCTAAATAACGATGCCAAACTGCCATTAGGGTCGAAAAAAATGGTAAGTGCTCTTACGCGTTTTTTGCTATCAGGTAAAAAGTATTCCGGTGCGCTTTTAAAAAGATGGGGCTGATCTGCCGCGATATAATAAATCTCACCTGGCTTAAAAGCATGCATATTGTTGCCTGCTATTAACGTTCCCTCGCCCTCTTGTATCCAGGTTACCTGGGCCTCCTTGTGCCGGTGCAGGTGAGGGTAAAAATAGGCCATATCCTCCTGCTGGGCGATCACGCTTTTATCATGGGCTACAGGAATAGTAAACTGCAATACCTTCATTCAATGCAACTGAAATTATGCAAATATTAACAGAATATTCAGCAATTCTGTATACCGGGGTTAAAATCCGATGCAAAAGTTGTTAGTAAACGAGCTGCAGATGCTATATATTCATTTAATATTCAATACATTAACCCACATCCTCTGCCCATATAACATAGCCGTCGTTAAAAAACATCAATAGGTCAATTGCTTACAAGGATATACTACCATTGTCAAATTTCCGTTACATTTATACTTACTAACTGAAAACAAGTATGACAGCAACGTTACTGCTTAGTTTTTTTGTTACCACCCGTTATTTTTACAGCGCAAATTGCGCCTGCGTTGCCGCATCCCGTGCTAAAGCAACTTATATAACATGCAAAGGAGAATTATTTACTTTACCGGCTGCTTTTTACAGAAAGCGCGCCTGAAATAATTCCCCTTTTATATATCTACCCAGGAAGGCGCTGCAGAGTTTCTGCGCGCCTTTGTTATGCGAAGAAAAATTTTGATTTGCATTTGATAATTACGGACATCATTTTTGTAATTTTATACTTGATTTAAGATCAAAAGATCATGCGCATATTAAAATTCATGGCCATTGGGGCCGCCGTAGGCTACGGGATATATTATCTTACCAAAGAAAAGAAAAACGGCAAATCCATACTGGAAGAGTTGATAGAAGATGGGCCGGATTATTTTGACCGAGCCAAAAAATATGTGGAATATACAGTCGACCAGATCGCCGAACGGCTGCATACAAATTAAAAAACGTTCCGGATCCCTCCGGAACGCATCAACTAAATCAAGCAATCTCATGCTTGTCTTCCATCTTTCTCAAGGATGGGAAGGTCTTTATTTATAAAGTTGACTAAGTTAAGTGGTTGATTGGGTTGATTAGGTTTTAACCACTTAACTCAATCCAACATATTCAACTTAATCTAACTTAATCAACTAATTTGAATCAGCACTTGGTCCGCCGGGGCCACCAGGGCCGGGGCCGCCCGGACCACCGCCACCAGGTCCCCTAAAGCCACCCGGTCCGCCCATAGGGCCCTGCGGACGCTGACCTGCAAATTTCTGCAACCTTAATGCAAACGTCAGCATATAATACCTTCCCAAACGGTTCACATTGCTTTGCGATATCAGGGTAGCGTTTTGGGTGGATGTAAATCCGGTATTTTGATTAAACACATCGTTAACGGCAAAGCGAAGCGTACCTACATTGCCTTTCAAAAAGCGGCGCTCAACATAAGTATTCAAAATATTAGGGTTGGTAGCGCCTTTATAACCTTCGTAAATGGTTTTGGTATAGTCATAGCTTAAAGTCCAGTCCTTCAAAATATAATGTTTGCCATTCGCGCCAAGCGTAATGGTGCGGAAGTTATTATTCACGTTAGCTTGCGGGATCGAATTGTCGGAGTGGTTAATGCTGTAGCTGCCATTTACTTCTGCGTCAATTTTATCTGTAATATCTACTCTGAAACGGGCGCCTTGCGTAATCACCAGGTTTTTGGCGATATTTTTCTGCGTGGTTTCATTAAAGGTGGTTGAATCTACATTACTGATATACGATATATTGTTGTTGTAGGATATGTTACCGTTGATAAACAAGGTGTACTTACGCTTGTCCCAGGGTTTGGCGAAAAGGTAAAACGCCGATGCCGAATAGTACCCATCGGCATTTAAATACTGGGTAAGTATGGTACCGGCCAGTTTAGGGTCAACACCTGGTGCGGGGTCCTTGGCATAATTACGCGGGTAGGTGATAGAGTTGGCTACGATCTTGTTATTGGTTTGCGTAAAGTTCAAGTTCGAGAAAAACACATTACCTGATGCAAAATCGAACTTATTATAACGGAGGCTCACTACGTTATTATACTCAGGGATCAGGTCGGGGTTACCCTGTACCGGGTATAAAGCATTTGAGTAATCAGTAACCGGCTGTAAGAAAGTATAGCTGGGCGTATTGCTTGAGCCGCTGTAATTGAAGGTCAGAGCCTGGCTACGCGAAAAGTTGTAAACGAACCTGGCTACCGGCGAAAAATCAAAGGTGCTGTTATGGGTAGGTGCGCTTACTGCCGATGAACCTTCCAGCAAGGTAGGTTGTGCGGCCACACCTAAGGTATAATTATATTTCTTATCGATATAGCGATAGTTCACTCCAAAACGGTTGGTAATGAAGTTAAAGCTGTAATTGTTGCTTAAAGCTGCATACAGGTTAACGCTATTGTCTGTTGCAATGGTGTCAGTAACTTTATCGGCACTGGTATGCGAGTAATGGTAGCCATAGTTCAGCTCCAGGTAGGATAATTTACCAATGGGCTCAAGATATGAGAATGACGTACCTACGCTATCTGTACTGCTGTTAGTGGTAATTTGTTGATGTAAAGGTGCATCTGCCTTGCCTGCCAGGTAAGTGTAATTGGGGGCCTGGTACACATCGCTGGTTGATGAACCCGAAGTTACCAATACGCTAAAGTTGCGCCCATGCGTATTAAAACGGTGATTAAACAACACATTCAAGCCATAATTAGGTGCAGACGAATGGCTCAACAAGGCAAGTGTATAGTCTGACGTTGCTACATCATTATAACTTTGAGTGTATGCTGCATTTTGCATGGTATGCACACCTCCGTAGGAGAATGACGGGGTTATTTTAAAATAGTCAACCGTATCGGGCTTCCACTCAATATTAAAGTTGAAGCGGTGATTCAACTTATCATCTTGTTGGGTGCTGCTGCTGCTCAGCGAACTGGGCCGGTCAACCGAGATGTTATTTTGCAGCGATGTACTGATGGTATTTACGGTATTGTCGGCAAAACTGTAGCTGCCATAAGCAGTTACTTTTGTGCCCCAGTTATCACGGTAGTTAAAGCCAAATGAATGTGCATTGGCGATACCATTGACATTGCTGGGGTTATTCCCTCCCGGCCCCCTGCCGCCGCCGCCACCAAAATTGAACAGGTTGGTATTGGTATTGTTGAGGTTGCCTGATACAGATATCTGGCGGTTATCATTGAATGTGAATACGTTTGCCGATGCGATATAACGGTCCGCATCTTTCGTACCATCAACCTCTGGTATGTCATCGCGGCCACCGCCTAAGGTTCCCTGGCCAAAATAACCATGGTTCTTATCCTTTTTTATATTGATGTTCAATACCTTTTGCGGGTCGCCGGTTTTGATGCCTGTTATATTGGCCTGGTCGCCGTAATCATCAACTACCTGTATACTTGCCACAAGGTCCGCAGGCAGGTTGCGGGTGAGGCTCGTCACGTCGCCCGCCATATAGTCCTTGCCGTTCAACCGCACCTTACTCACGCTCTTGCCCTGGGCCGTTATATTACCGTCTTTATCCACATCCAGGCCTGGCATTTTCTTGATCGCATCCTCTACTGCCGCACCTTCGCGTACTTTATAAGCGGCTGCGTTATATTCTATAGTATCTTCTTTTACTTTTACGGCGTTCACATCGGTAATCGTAACGCCGCTAAGCATTACCGCATCTGCTTTCAGTACAATAGGCGCAAGCTCGGCGATAGTATTGCCGGGGGCGAGATTGTACTTGCGTCTTATACCCTGGTAACCGATCGATACCACTACCAGGCTAAACTGGTTAGATGTCACGGCCTTAAATGTGTATCTTCCGTTTGCATCGGTAGCCACAACCGTGCTGTCCTTGCCTATAAATAATTTTACGGTCGTACCCGGCAGAGTGATGCCCGTGGTATCTTTAACAATACCGGTCACTATACGCCCGGCTTGCGCATAAACCTGCGCGGATATTAAAATAATGATCGCTGCTAAAAGGTATTTAAGTTTCATATTAGTATATTATATGAGGCAAAACAACTATATTATTTAAAAAGGATAAAATGTAATAGACAAGCGACAGTATTGTATAGACGGAGTGTGTATTTTACCCCATCAACTACTCCCTGCCAATCGATGAATCGCCCGAACACACCTTTAAAGAGCCTGAATGGCTCTTCGTCGGTAAAAATGTACTGCCGGGCGTTTTCAATTTGCAACTATTATTGGCTTATGTAATATTGTAACCGTTTTATTACATTTAATAGGGCTAAATGATTGTAAATTAATTGATAATGATTATTCAAAAATCCAAAAGCAGGCTGATAACCATCTTGACCCACGTCTTGATATGGGGCGTATTCGGACTTGCTATATTTTTTTATCAGCCCTTCTTTTCGGGCATTGATATTCCGTATCAATTTTGGATAAGGCAAATCACTACGCTGGGCTTGCTCGTAATAGCATTTTACGTCAATGCTTTTGTTCTTGTGCCAAGGTTTTTACTGAAAAATTACACCGGTTACTACTTCGCGATAATCGTCGGTATCGTTGTGGCCATTGTATTATTGAACGGATGGGTCGACAGGGTGCTTAACCTGCATCAGTTGTTTGAACAGGCTTTTCATAAACGCGGAGTTGAACAAGCATTAAAACATCATGGTCCGCCTAAACCCGGTAATGGCCGGGGTAATATGGTAGATACGCTTACATTAACGATAAGTGCCCTTGTACTCGGTATAAGCACCAGCATGACCACCATACAAAAATGGCAAAAGGATAAGCAGGAACGCGAAGAACTAGAAAAAGATAAGGTGACGTCGGAACTGTCATTCCTCAAAGCACAAATCAATCCGCACTTCTTTTTCAATACCCTGAATAATATTTATGCATTGACACAGATCGATGCGGACGTCGCCGGCAAGGCTATTCACCAACTGTCGCGCATGATGCGTTACTTATTATATGATACGCAGCAGGGCCATACCATGCTGAGCCAGGAAATCGCCTTTGTGAAAGATTACATCAGCCTGATGCAATTAAGGCTGACCGATGCCGTTAAAGTGAATATCGATACTCCGCCCAATCTCAAAGATGTTCCGCTGGCGCCGATGATATTCCTCCCCTTTGTTGAAAATGCTTTTAAGCACGGCGTGAGCGCTACGCAACAAAGTCATATCGATATCATTATCCTCCAAAAAGATAAAGTCCTCGATCTCACGGTAAGAAATTCGATAATGAAGGATAATAGTGTTAGCTTAGATACGAATAGCGGCATCGGTTTGGTAAACACCCGCCGCAGGCTCGACCTGCTTTATCCCGGAAAATACAAACTGGAGATCAGCGAGCTGAATGACAATAATGAGTATACAGTTCACTTAATTCTCGACCTGTCATGACATTAAATTGTATCGCGGTTGATGACGAGCCCCTGGCACTCGGCCTGGTGAGCAAATTCATCGAGCAAACACCCTTCCTGAACCTTGTTGGTAAATACTCAGGGGCTGTGGATGCTTTGAAAGCCATTCATACGCAAAAGATCGACCTCATATTCCTGGACATCCAGATGCCCGACCTGAACGGTATCGAGCTGGCGCGTGTATTAGATAAAGGGGCCGATAAACCCCGTATTATTTTCACCACGGCATATAATCAGTTCGCCCTGGAGGGCTATAAGGTCGATGCGCTGGATTACTTACTCAAGCCTTTCAACTATGAAGAGTTTTTGCGCGCAGCGCAGAAGGCGCTGAATTATGCCGAATTGCTGAACAAGCCCGCCGCACAGACCGTTGTGATCAATGAAACCGAACATGCAGACGATAAATACCTGTTTCTAAAAGTAGAATACCAATTGGTGCGCATTGCGCTGGATGATATTATGTATATCGAAGGACTGAAGGACTATGTAAAGGTTCACCTTAAAAATGTTGAGAAAGCTGTACTGTCGCTCACCAGCCTAAAAGCGCTGGAAGAAAAGTTGCCGGCGAAACGCTTCATGCGCATCCATCGCTCATTTATTGTCGCATTGGATAAGATCACTTCAATGACCAAAAACTCTGTACAAATAGGTAAAATGATGATCGCTGTAGGCGATCAATATAAAGAGGCATTCAGCCATTTTGTTGGGAAATGGATTTGAGTTTAGTCCGAAAGATCAGAAGTTTAATCGAATAAAATCATATATATCGTGTTCAAATAATGAGAAAGTTATCTATCAGTATTGGACTACTGCTAATAGCAGTCATTTCAGTTTCCGCGCAAACCAAAAAAGGTTACCATATCAGTCAAACTTTTCACATCAAAAGCAGCGGAGGGTATGATTATATCACTGTTGACAGTGCTTCCAATAATTTATATGTGTCGCATGGCTCGCAGGTAAACGTTGTCGATAAAATTAGCGGCGATTCTATCGGCGTGGTTAAAACCACAAAGGATGTACATGGCATTGCCCTGGTGCATGCTTTAGGCAAAGGTTATATCTCAAACGGTAGCCTTGACAGCGTGCTCGTTTTCGACCTAAAGACAAACAACGTCCTGGGTTATGTGCCAACGGGTAAATTTGCCGATGGCATTTTTTATGATGATTTTTCAAAGAAAGTGATCTCCTGTAATGGGCGGAGCAAGAATATGACCGTGATCGACCCTGTTACCGACAAGGCAGTAGCCACGATACAATTAACCGGCTGGCCCGAAACAGCAACAAGCGATGGTAAGGGGAAAATATATGTAAACAATGCCGAAAAGAGCGAGATCGATGTGATCGACGCGACGACCTACAAAATTATAAATACCTGGCCAATCGCGCCGGCTAAGGGCCCTTCCGGTTTGGCTATGGATAGGGCTTCTATGCGCTTATTTGCAGGCTGCGATAACAGGCTATTGGCCGTTATTGATGCCCGCACCGGTAAAATAGTAACAACGCTGCCTATTGGCGATGGCTGTGACGCTGTTGGCTTCGATGTTAAGTTGAAGACTATTTACTCCTCAAACGGCGAAAGCGGTAATTTGACTGTGATCAGGGAAGTTACGCCCAATAAATTCGCCGCCGAAACTGTAAAAACAGAGCAAGGCGCCAGGACACTCGCCGTAGATCAGAAAACACATAAGGTGTATTCACCGACTGCACAATTTAAGCCGAAGGCAAAGGGAGATTTCAGGCCAGGTACTATACCGGGTACTTTTAAGGTACTAGTTGTTTCCAAATAAGATAACAATACTTACTGGGTTCATATGAACTTCGTAAGTTACTCACAACGTGGACGCTTTCTCCCCAAAATGGGCAATAGCATTGGCCATTGTGGAAATTTCTCTAAGCAAATAGCCACAGTCAAAGCCAAATGGGTGTGGCGCGGATTTTGCCCTTATCATAGCAAATATCATTGTTATGATTTATTTTGCCTTATTTATTTTACTGGTAGCCGCCATAGCACTGGTAACTCATCGGCTAAATGCTAAACCCCCATGCGATCACAATTGGGAACAACATGATCATTCGATCAAATGCAGCAAATGCGGCAGGAAGATCCCGGATTATATTACTGCTCAAGACGATGCCTTCGGCGAGGCTGCATAGGTCCGGCAATTCAGTTAAAAAAGCAGCCGCTGCCTCGCGCAACGGCTGATTATCCACTAAACTAAACTAACTATTAACCATCACCCTGTTTACCTATTAAAAGGCCGCCTGGGCAGGCACAGGTATATGATGATATTGAGAGGTTAATAAATTCATTTTCATTATATGATGGCAGTAAGGCCGTTGCATTGCGCAACGGCCACTGCCACACAAGCAGGATTTTTAGACCCTAACTATTATCCTGTTGCGTTTTCATAGCAGTATTACACTGAACATGTTTCCTTGCTATGATTATCATCCACCGGTCAGCCTGAAAAGCACCTCGGCACAGGTATAATTCCAATTAACAACCGACCGCATAGCTCTTTTGCGAAACAATGCAATGACTATCATATTTATTTCACTTACTATACCAAAGTTGGGAAATATCAAAAACATTAGCGGGAGTGCCATTACGGGAATTGCATACGTAGTTTTACGCATTTTAAAATCGGCGTTTTGTACAGGGAAATGTCAATAGCCTGCTGCAAAACAAGTGCTTAAGAATTTGCTATTAAACTAACAGCTTACTGATGACACGGCGAGAGTAGTTGCTGCGGCAGTATGGATTCGTCAATATTAGCGCCCAGGTCGTTGTCATCCCAGCCTTTAACTTCACCGCAATTCGCGCCGTTCCATTTATGGTTTCTGGAGCCGTCTTTTTTGGTCCAATTGACGTGGTTTCCGTGTATCTCATCAAATGAACAAGCCGCATTGGCCTGCGCCCATATATACAGCCCTACATTTGTAAAAGATTGCTGTTTTGCGTAGATGGTATTATTGATGATACTAATGTGATCGCCGCCGGCAATAGCCATTCCGTACTGGCCGGCATTGACAAGTATATTATCTTTTGCTACGATATACGATCCGCCGTTATCGCCCAGCATAATACCGCCGCCGCTTTTACTCGGGCCACCGCCCCTGATCTTATTGCCCGAAACCAGGATCGGGTCATTGGCAGAGCCATGGCACTTATAGATATTAATAGCGTCTTCCGGGTAACTTTGCCCAAATATATTCTCAAAACGATTATCGCTTATCCTGCACCGCGGCCCGCTTACATTATTGAACTGCACGAATTGTCCACGGGGGAAAGGCCCCAGCATGTTTTTTCCTTCACAGTTGATAACGCTGATGGCATAGCTATTCTCTGCATAAACGCCGCACGATACGTTGGTGACATAGCAATTATCTATCTTGATATTGGCACAATCGTACAGGAAAATACCCACTTTGGTTGAATTACCGAACCAGCAATTGGTGATATGTATATCATGACAGTTTCTGAGATCGAGGCATCTCTGGTCGCCGCCATTGATGCTATCGCCGCTGATCGTGATATTATGCGCATTGGTCATGCTGATAGCCGAAACGGATTTATGCGAATTGCAGAAATTCTGGGCGTTAGCATAGGAAATGCCCATGCATACAAATAGGAATAGCAGTTTTTTCATCGGGGTTTTAAATACAAATCTAATATTAAACGCTTATCCACACGTTTTGCTTGTTCAAAATAGTAAATAATTTTTTCTATTGTGTTGCTTTGACGCAATGATTTACTATCTTTCAGAACTCATTCCCAAAAACCTATAACTATGAACAGAAGGAATTTCCTGGCAGGTGCAGGCGCAGCGGCAGCGGGCACTTTGATTTTGCCCAAAATGGCATCTGCATTTTTCTCGGCGCCGAAAAATCACGCCATTGGCATACAGCTTTTCACCTTTTTCGGTGTGATCGAATCGGATGTACCCGGCACGCTGAAAAAGATAGCCGATATCGGCTATACCGAGGTCGAATCGGCCTTTAGCAAGCTTCCGAATTATTATGGCACCGACCCCAAAGGCTTCGCGGCCATGTGTAAGGATGCCGGCCTTTCGTGGAGATCGCACCATGTGTTGGGGGCGCCTTTCAAAATGCCAAAGGGCTTTAAAATGCCCAACGGGCCGGATGGCAAACCTATGGCCCTGCCCGCGCATATGGCCAACCTGCGGGATGACATGCAAAAACTAGTGGACGAAGCAGCCGAAGGGGGAATACCTTACCTGGTTTGCGCCAACATCCCTACCGGGACGCTGGACGAGATCAAAGAATCAAACGAGATACTGAACAAAACCGGCGAGGCCTGCAAAAAGGCAAAGATCCAGTTGTGCTATCACAATCATGACATGGAATTCAAAGAAGTGGAAGGCAAGATACCTTACCACGAATTGCTTAGCGGCACTGACGCCAAATTGGTGAAAATGGAACTTGACCTGGCCTGGGCAACCAAAGCCGGCGTGAATCCCGTTGAACTATTTAACACGCACCCCGGCCGCTTCCCGCTGCTGCACGTAAAGGACATTACAAAAGATGGTATCCTGGAACCGGTTGGCGAAGGCATAGTTGACTTTAAGGACGTATTCGCCGATGCAAAAACTGCCGGTGTAAAGCATTATTTTGTCGAGCATGATATGCCGAAGGATGCTTTTGCCAGTATAACCACCAGCTATAAGAATTTAAGAACAATGGGGATTTGACCGATGTTTTTGAGTTGAGGGGCTGCCAGAACATGGCGGCCTTTTTTTGTACCTATTTTCTCCTCTAAAAGCCCCATTCTACCCCCAAAATCCCTCATAATCCCTCATAATCCCTCAAAAACCCTTTTCAAACCTTGTTTTTACCCCGTTTATTTCATGTAAACACCTAATAATAAGATACTTGACAAATTAATGTGAAAGTTTTTTATTTTGGAGTGAAGGATGATCCTTGAACAAAAGAAAGCACCGGCATCCATACAATATACGAAAAATTGACGACAAATGGAAATCTAAAGCGGTTTTTTGCCGCTTTAGGGCGACCTGGTCTCAATAAAACAAACAGGCTATAATACCCGCGGCCAGGTAGGTAAAAAACCCTGAAAGCAGCTTACCAACTACAAATCCTTTGCTCAGGTTCACATAAATATATCCGGTTATCTCGGGTAAAACCGTAAAACACCCGAAACAGAGTACACCATATTTGCTGGCAGAAAACAGGTTCCCGGGGATCACGTACTGGAACCCGATCTTAAAATAAAACAAGGTGAACAAAGCGCCGAAAAAAATCGATAACGCAGAACTGTACGCATAGCTCTTGGGGCTTTCGGGTTTCCAGGTCTGCGGCGTAAGCGCCTGGTATTTGTGAAAGAGGAAGCCGATGAATAACCATTCGATAAAAATATTGGCGATCCCGATACAAATAGCTGAGTAAATAAAATGGCTTGCTGACATGAGTTGTGATTTTGCTTATATAAAGCTAATACTTATTTTTTTAATTAATTGAAATTCAATGGCTAACATTGTAAACCGGTATACCATTGTCTGTGATCGCAGGCTTGCTGGAAAGCAATAAAAGGCTTATAAGTAACCCGGCTGTTTTCATATGCAATATTAATACAATATTAACATCACACTTGTTCAACGGTTTGCACCCTGCCTGCTCCTGCCTCCCTTTGCGACCTCATTCATCTCCGCCGGTATTGTTTAGCTTCCTTCGAGCAAATATTCCTTAAAGCCTTTCTTTTCTACTTCGGGGTGGTGGTGTACTTCCATGTTTTAGTTCACTTGTTCATTAGTTTATTGGTCAGTCCATAGTTAATAGACTATAGTCCATAGTTATGCATGATTGGCTATGGACTATCGACCATGGTCCATGAACTAAAAATCTCATTCGTCCTTCAAACGATATTGTTGCCGGATCGAGGATATTAAGGACACAGCACCCTCTTTGGTCCATGACATGAAATAAATATAATTTTTTAATCCCAACTCAAACTCAGCTACTTCGTTGTAAAGCTTTTGCAAAGCTTCAGGGTTCGTATTCAAAACTTTCAGTGGCGGGTTCATCGTCAATATTTTTTTATAGTCATAAGTGGTCTCAAAATTTGCCTGCCGGTGATCAGATTTTATGATCAGGTTGTCAAAATACGCCCAGTTAAAAAATTGTTCTTTCGCAGTTCTTAAGTCGGCCCTCAGTGCATCCGGCACAACGCCTTCGGTTGCAGCTACGCGCCTGTCATAGTAATCACTTATTTCGGTAACGAGCTTTTTATCAGTTATCAGTCGAAATGAACCCGAACTTCTCAGCTCTGTATAAGCCGACTTATTAAAAGCGGCTTTCGCTACACGACCTGTGTATCGCATAGCAAAATAATAGAGCCGGTTCCCATCAACGTTTCCGGCAATAGCCTTTTGCAACTCAGTTCTTAACGAATCCAACCCCAGGCAGGATCTTTCGTCGAGGACGGAATTCTTGTTGCAGCGGGTGGTATCATACTTCAGATTGTTAACCATCTCCCTGATGTATTCCTTTTCGCGGTTGTGCTCAACTATTCCTTCGCGGACATTTTCCGCAATAAAGCCCATAAATACGGCTAAAAATATCATAAGGCCCTCGAGCAGGTATTCCTTCCAGGGCTTTTTTTCGTGGTTCAGTTGTGGGTGGTGGTGTACTTCCATTTTTTTAGCTTGGCGCAAGGCGCATGGCGTCCCGCATTTATCTTGTTTTATCGTAAATTACTTCTCCATTTTATTTCCGACTTCACTCCAGCCCATACTCCTTTTTAATCATCCGGCATAATTGCGCTGCTCTATTTGCCTGGTTTTTATAACGCTCTTCGTCCTGTAATGTCATAACTTTCTGCCAGTACAGCATATTGATATATTCGTTAATATACGCCGGTTCGATCCTGATAGCGGCCGATGATGAAATTAATCCATTTTGAAATAAAAATTTTTGATTAAGACGGTAACCGCGCACCAGGTCGGCGGCGTTCAGCATTTTTTCCATCAGGCCTTCTTCATTACGCTGATTAACAAAATATATGTCATGATAGTAAGCAAGCCTGTCCCAAAACCAATCATAGGCAGCCAATGAATCGCGCACGTTTTGTTTTCGTATCAACCGTAACCCACCCGCATTTCTCAGCTGGTTAATAGTACCCGTATTGCGGACATAGACGCGGTCCCATTGCGCCCTCCTCATCTGTCGGTATACATCGACAGAGATGGTTTTTGCACCCGGATGATCTTCAAAAAACGCAAAGACGGAATCAATGGACTTTAATCGCTCGTCTTTCAGCGGGAAGCCGGCTTTTAAGCTTGCAGAATCCGAGGCAAGGTCCTTGACCAGCGATTCCATATATTGCTTTTCCCGCTCGTGATCAGCGATCCGCTCCCGCACATTTTCAGCAATAAAGCCCATCGTAACAGCAAGGAATATCATCAGGCCTTCGAGGATGTATTCCTTAAAGCCTTTCTTTTCTACTTCGGGGTGGTGGTGTACTTCCATTGTGATAGTTTATTTGTTTAATAGTTCATTAGTTTATTGGTATTCGGCGTTGGTCATCAGGCGTTTTCAGACTTCCGACTTCTGACCGCCCAACTGCTCAATAGT
>Ga0207064_1052_pt1 | contig 18058 bp, 13 predicted proteins | sample Alteio_BWMinCont_26_FD_153488 | JGI IMG/M metagenome (GOLD analysis project Ga0207064, IMG submission 153488) | Enriched cells from forest soil in Barre Woods Harvard Forest LTER site, Petersham, Massachusetts, United States -... | ecosystem: Environmental > Terrestrial > Soil > Temperate forest >...
GGTGCAGATCGGCCTCGCTGTAAGTATTGATCACCTCTTTACCAGTCAGCGAGCCTGAGCGATTCATGCGCATATCCAGTTCAGCATCAAAGCGGATAGAAAAGCCACGCTCGGCCTGGTCAAACTGGTAAGATGATACGCCCAGATCGGCCAGTATCCCATTAACCGGGATGGCATTATGCAGGCGGCAAAAGTTTTTGAGGTAACGGAAATTCTGGTCTATAAATTCAAAGCGGTCGTCGTCGATGATGTTTTGCTGCGAATCGGCATCCTGGTCAAAAGCCAGCAGGCGGCCGTTTTTACCAAGCCTGCCCATAATTGCTCTTGAATGACCGCCACCTCCAAAAGTTACGTCGACATAGGTACCATCAGGCCGGATATTCAACCCCTCTAAACATTCCTTCAGCATCACCGGGGTATGGTAACTACTCATCCGCAGCCCTCCTTCCGGCTCCGCCCATCACTTCTTCGGCGAGCCGCGCGAAATTCTCCGGTTCGTTATCCATCTGCGCATCGTAAGCATCCTGCGCCCAAACTTCTATTTTATTGAATTGGCAGGCCAGCACCACATCGGTTTTGATGCCGGCATATTCCATCAACGCCTTCGGGAAAAGCACACGGCCCGACCCATCCAGCGATAGTTCAGAAGCGCCACGGGTAAAGTATCTTATAAATTCCCTGGTTTTTTTCTCGTAGGCATTGAGCTTACTGAGATCGTCCACGATCTTATTCCATTCCTTGCGGGTATAGATCACCAGGTGCTTTTCAAAACCACGATAGAAGTAAAAGAATTAAGCTGGGATTATAAGACATCAAAAGCCGACCTGGCCTTTAAAAGCACCCTGTCGGAAGTTGCCAAACGTGCCGATACGCTTGGGGTGAAGGAATCAATTGAGCCGCCGCAAAAGCTGAAGGAGGATAAGAATGAGCATTAGGACCAACATACTGATGCGGGTTTACCTGGCCTTTGGACTGATCCTGCTGTTTGCCGGTGCGGTAGTAGTCCAGCTTTGTCGCGTGCAGTTTGCGCAGGGTGCAAAATGGAAGGCTATGTCAAAAGCCATGTCGACGGAGTACCAGAATGTTGAAGCGGCGCGCGGCAACATTTTCGCCAATGACGGCAATATGCTGGCTACATCGGTGCCCGAGTACGAGTTGCACATGGATATGCTGGCCGGTGGTATAGTGGATGATAAGGTGTTTTATGACAAAGTGGATTCGCTGGCCTATAGCTTGTCGCACTTTTTTGGTGATAAATCGGCTCGTGAATATGCCCGGATGCTGCGTGATGGTCGCCGCGATAGCGACCGCTATCAATTGATCAGGCGCAAAGTGACCTACCAGGAATTGAAGGAGGTGCGCAAGTTCCCCATTTTCAATATGGGTAAATATAAAGGCGGCCTGATCGTCATAGAACAAAACAAACGCATTCTCCCTTACCATGACCTGGCATCGCGTACCATCGGCTACAAGAACGATAACGCGATTGACGGAAACGGAAAAGTTAAACCAATTACCGTAGGCCTCGAAGGCGCTTACGCCGATTATATAAATGGCGAGAACGGCAAACGCCTGATGCAGCGAATAGCCGGCGGCGTGTGGATGCCGGTTAATAACGGGCAGGAAGAGATCGCCCCAAAAGAAGGCGCGGATATTATTTCGACCATCGACGTGAACCTCCAGGATGTTGCCCAAGCTGCGCTCAAAAAGGAAATGCTCACAAGCCAAGCCGAGCATGGTTGTGTGGTTTTGATGGATGTGGCCACCGGGCAGGTGAGGGCCATTGCCAATTTTACCCGGACCAAAGACGGAGATTATGTTGAAAAGCTGAATTACGCTATCAGCGACGCCGCCGAACCGGGATCGACCTTTAAACTGGCGACTTACATGACCTTACTCGAGCAGCATAAAATTGATACCAGTACCAGGATCAATGTGGAAGGCGGAAAAATGCACGTCATTCCGGGGAATGAAAAATATACGGTCACTGACGCTGAACTTGACAAGTTCTATGTGCTATCGGCAAAGCAGGCTTTCGAGGAATCGTCAAACGTTGCCGCCGCGAAGTTTGTGTACGATCATTTTAAAGATGATCCCAGCGATTTTACGGACGCCCTTTACAGTTATCACCTGAATGAACCACTTGATCTGCAAATACCGGGCGAGGGCAACCCGCTGATCAAAACTCCAAAATCGAAAAGCTGGAGCAAACTGACCTTGCCGCAAATGGCTTACGGTTACGAGGAAAAATTGACGCCGCTGCAAATGCTCACATTCTATAATGCGGTGGCCAATAACGGCAAAATGATAGCGCCAATTTTTGTGAAAGAGATACGCCGGTTGAATAATACGGTGGAGCAATTCCAGGCGAGGACGATCAATGACAAAATATGCTCGGATGCGACGCTCAACCTGGTTAAAGGTATGCTGGAAGGCGTGGTGCAGGAGGGAACAGGCAAGACCTATATCAAGAACCCATTATATACTGTTGCCGGCAAAACCGGCACCGCGCAGATAGCTAATGGCAAGCATGGATATGGCGAGACCAAAAAGCACCAGGCGTCCTTCTGTGGTTATTTCCCGGCTGATCACCCCAAATACTCGATGATCGTGGTGATCAATGACCCTAAAGGTGAATACTTAGCAGCAAAGATCGCGGGACCGGTATTCAGGGCCATTGCCGACCGTGTTTACGCCAGTGATTTAGAGATGAATCAGAGCGTGCCCATGCACTATGTGGGTAATAGCAGTTTGCCCAAAGCAAAGCTGGGTAATCGCAAGGCTGTACAGGAAGTTTTCAGCAAACTGGATATCAAGCCGCTTTATGCTTCCAATACCGCAAGTGTGGATACCAGCGGAGGTGTGGCGCCTGAGGAAATTAAATCGCAAAAGGGCGCGGTGCCTGATGTTACCGGGATGGGTTTGAGCGATGCCTTGTATGTATTAGGGAATGCGGGTTATAAGGTAGTGGCGCGTGGCAGCGGCGCGGTAGTCAAACAGTCTGTTACAGGCGGCAGCGTCATACCAAAAGGATCAAAAATAACCATCGAACTGCAATGAAGTATTTGAGCGACATATTAGATGGGTTGGCTTTTACCGAGCTCCAGGGCAGTGCGGATATGGAGATCAGCGCTATTGTTTTTGATTCGCGTAAAGTGGTGTCGGGCTGCCTGTTTGTTGCCGTGCGTGGAACGGTATCCGACGGGCACGACTACATTGAGCAGGCAATGGCCGCTGGCGCTGTTGCAGTTATTTGTGAAGACCTGCCAGCCCATGTAACCGGCGAGGTTGACTTTTTGATGGTGGCCAATTCTGCTGTGGCGCTGGGTATTGTGGCTGATAATTTTTATGATAAGCCCTCATCAAAGCTGAAACTGGTTGGCGTAACCGGTACCAACGGTAAAACCACCATCGCAACATTGCTTTATAAATTGTTCCGCGACCTGGGTTATAAATGCGGCTTGTTGTCGACGGTAGAAAACCAGATCAACGGTCAAATAGTAGCCGCTACGCATACCACACCCGACCCGGTTGAACTGAATAGGCTGCTGGACGAAATGGTATCCAAAGGCTGCGATTACTGTTTTATGGAGGTGAGCTCGCACGCGGTGGTGCAGCATCGAATCGAAGGGCTGAAGTTTACCGGCGCTATATTCTCAAACCTCACGCACGATCACCTCGACTATCATAAAACTTTTGCCAACTACCGCGATGCCAAAAAAGCATTCTTTGATAGCCTGGCTAAAAACGCGTTCGCACTAAGCAACGCTGATGATAAAAACGGTATGGTAATGCTGCAAAATACCGCGGCGCATAAAAAAACTTACGGCCTGAAGAACATGGCCGATTACCGGGCGAAGATCATCGAAAATCAGTTCAGCGGCTTGCTGCTGAACATCGATGGCGAAGAAGTATGGTTCAGGCTTGTAGGCAAATTCAACGCCTATAATTTACTGGCGGTATACGCCACAGCTATGCTGCTTGACCAGGATAAGTCCAAAGTACTGACCAGCCTGAGCAGGCTTACCGGCGCAGAGGGCAGGTTTGATTATATCATCGCACCGAACAAGATAATTGGCATAGTGGATTATGCGCACACGCCGGATGCTGTACAGAATGTTTTAAGCACCATTCACGATGTACGTAAAGGCAAAGAAAAAGTGATCACTGTGATCGGATGCGGCGGCGACAGGGATAAAACCAAACGCCCGATTATGGCAAAAGTAGCCTGCGAGTGGAGCGATATGGTGATCCTCACCTCTGACAATCCCCGTTCGGAAGACCCGGCGCAGATCATTAAAGAGATGGAAGCAGGTGTGATGCCGGAATTTAAAAAGCGCACCATGAGTATTGTGGACAGGCACCAGGCGATCAAAACAGCCTGCAACCTGGCGCAGGCGGGCGACATTGTGCTGGTGGCAGGAAAAGGTCACGAGAAATACCAGGAAATAAAGGGAGTGAGAAATCACTTTGACGATAAAGAAGAGTTGGAGAGAATATTTAATGGGTGATGATGTGCGGATGTGCAAATATGCAGATGTGCAAATGATATAAAATTAATAGATGAGTGATAAGCGAATTTGATAGTTGATATGACTTTTAACTTTTCTCTTAAGATAATCTCTTTTACCGAAAAGTTAGAGCTAAAGAAAAAGTTCAATATGGCGAATCAGCTTTTTAAAAGCGGGACATCAATTGGGCAAACGTGAGGGAAGCACAAGGTGCAGAAAGTAAAAATGATTTCAAGCACAAATGCAAAGTTGCTTATAAAGAAGCGGAGGAAACAGAATATTGGTTGAAGTTATGTCAGCATTCAGAAAACTATCCATTTGAAAAGATATGATGGATGATATACAGTCAATCATGAAAATATTAGGAAAAATAATTTCATCAACAAGATAAAAATGAGAATCATCAAATCTGCACATCTGCACATCTGCATATCTGCACATTTGATGATCTGCACATTAAAATAAATATGCTTTATTATTTATTCACTTACTTAGAAAAGAACTACAGTATACCCGGGGCAGGCGTATTCCAATACATCACATTCCGAATGGCGATGGCTGTGATCACTTCTTTGATCGTGACTACGGTTTATGGCCGCCGGTTGATCGATTACCTCCGTTTTAAACAAGTTGGCGAAACCGTGCGCAACCTGGGTCTTGAAGGCCAGATGCAAAAGGCCGGTACCCCGACGATGGGCGGTATCATCATCATCCTCGGCATTGTGATTCCGACGCTCTTGTTTGCCAAACTGGGTAACGTATATGTGATCCTGATGCTGATAACTACGCTTTGGCTGGGGACTATAGGTTTCGTCGATGATTATATCAAGGTATTCAAAAAAAACAAGGAAGGTTTAGCGGGCAAGTTCAAGATCATCGGGCAGGTTGGTTTGGCGCTCATTATCGGGCTTACCATGTATAATAATAAAAATATCCTCATCAGCCAGGAGGTAAAACCGCCGATAGCGATAGATGCCCCGGTGGAATTCCACATGAAAGGTAATAAGCCTGTTTATACGCAAAAGGTACAGTCGACCAAAACAACCATTCCATTTTATAAAAACAACGAGTACGATTATTCCAAAGTGCTGACTGTTTTTGGCAAAGGCTTTGAAAAATACGGGCTGGTTGTGTTCATGTTCTTCGTCATCGTCATTATCACATTCATATCCAATGGCGCCAATATTACGGATGGGATAGACGGCCTGGCGACTGGTACATCAGCCATCATAGGGGTGACGCTGGCCATTCTGGCTTACGTATCCAGTAACACCATTATTGCCGATTACCTCAACATCATGTACATACCCGATTCGGAAGAAATGGTGGTTTTCGCCGGCGCTTTTGTGGGTGCCTGCGTAGGCTTTTTGTGGTACAATTCGTACCCGGCACAAGTGTTTATGGGCGATACCGGCAGTTTGGCAATAGGCGGCATCATCGCCGTTTTTGCTATCATGATACGCAAGGAACTGTTGCTGCCTATACTCTGCGGCGTTTTCGTGATCGAGAATGTATCGGTGATCATGCAGGTATCGTGGTTCAAATTTACCAAGAAAAGATACGGCGAGGGCCGCAGGGTATTCCTGATGGCGCCGCTGCATCACCATTACCAGAAAAAGGGATTTCATGAATCGAAGATCGTAACGCGGTTTTGGATCATCGGCATTTTGCTGGCTATAGTGACAATAATAACATTGAAGCTGAGATAAAGGAAAAGGGTTTTACGTGGGACGTTAGACGTTGTACGTAGGGCCAATTAGATAAAAAACGTAAAACGTACAACGTAAAACATACAACGAAATCGGTGCAATTATATAAAGGAAACGGAAAGAAACTTGTAGTGCTCGGCGCAGGTGAAAGCGGCGCGGGGGCGGCATACCTCGCTCAGCAGCAGGGCTACGAGGTCTTTGTTTCGGATTTTGGCGCGATAGCGGATCAGTATAAAAAACAACTCGAGGAATGGAATATTAGGTTTGAAGAGAAGCAGCATACCGAAGAAGAGATACTGAAAGCGATTGAAGTTGTGAAAAGTCCGGGTATCCCGGAAAAAGCACCGATAGTGAAGAAGCTGAAGGAAAAAGGCATACCGGTTATATCGGAGATTGAATTTGCGGGAAGATATACCGATGCCAATATCATTGGTATCACGGGCTCCAATGGTAAAACGACAACCACGAGTTTGACGCATTTCATCCTGAAAAATGCAGGTCTGAATGTTGGCCTGGCAGGCAATATCGGTAAAAGTTTCGCTTACCAGGTGGCTACGGAAAAGTTCGACCACTATGTGCTGGAGTTGAGCAGCTTTATGCTGGATGACATGTTCAAATTCAGGGTAAATATCGCGGTGCTTTTGAATATAACACCCGATCATTTGGACCGCTACGATTACAAATTCGAGAACTACGCCGCATCAAAATTCCGCATCACGCAAAATCAAACGGCTAAGGATTATTTCATTTATTGTGAAGACGACCCCGAAACGATGAAGATGATGCAAGGGCGGAAGATGGAAGCGCAAACTTTACCATTTTCTATTAAAAAAAAACTTACAACGGGAGCATATCTCGACCAGGACAATATCATTATAAACACAACTAAAGAACATTTTCAAATGTCGATCAACGATCTGGCCCTGCAGGGCAAACACAACATTTACAACTCTATGGCTTCGGGTATCGTGGCCAAAGTGCTTGAATTACGAAACGAGGTCATACGCGAGAGTATGGGCGGTTTCAGGAACATTGAGCACCGACTGGAGTTTGTAGCGAAAATCTCAGGCATCAGCTTTATCAATGATTCCAAAGCTACCAATGTGAATTCTACATGGTATGCGTTGGAGAGCATGACTACCGAGGTCGTGCTTATTTTAGGCGGAGTTGACAAGGGTAATGATTACAGTATGCTGAAGGACCTGGTAAAGCATAAGGTAAAGGCCATTGTGTGTTTGGGTAAGGACAACCGCCGCATACACGATGAATTTGAAGATGACGTTGAAGTTATTGTAAATACTTTTTCAGCACAGGAAGCCGCGCAAGTCGCCTATCACCTGGCTAAGAAAGGCGATACCGTATTGTTATCACCCGCATGCGCGAGTTTTGACCTCTTTAAGAATTATGAGGACAGGGGAAGACAATTTAAGCAGGCGGTGAAGGAATTATAGAAGAGGGTTATACGTTTGACGTTGTACGTTATACGTCGGGAAAGGACAAAAACGTAAAACGTAGCACGTACGACGTAAAACCAAAAGAAGGATCAGGAAAGATGAACAGAATACTTGATAATACAAAAGGTGACCGCTGGATATGGCTTATCGTCATATTGCTTTCGGCTATTTCGCTGCTGGCGGTGTACAGTTCGACTGGGACGCTTGCATATAAACGCGGCGTGGGTGTGGAATCTATCCTGATGAAACACCTGGCGATGGTGATAGGCGGTATCGCGCTGATGTATATTTCGCACAAACTGGACTACCGGTATTATGCCGGTATATCTAAATTATTGATGGTAATAACCATCCCGCTGCTGCTTTATACTTTAGTTTTTGGGTCGCATATCAATAACGCCAGCCGCTGGATAGCTATACCGGGAACAGGTTTGAGCTTCCAGACCTCGGACTTAGCCAAACTGGCTTTGATCACTTACCTGGCACGTACCTTATCGCGTAAGCAGGAAACTATTAAGAATGTAAAGGAGTCATTTATCCCGATCATGGGCGCGGTTTGCCTGGTGTTTATTTTGATCGCCCTGGCGAACCTGTCGACTGCACTGATGCTTTTTGGCGTAAGTATTTTATTGCTCATTATCGGCCGTATCAGCATCAAACAGATCGCGATAACCTGTTTGGCAGGCGGCGTTTTATTTGCAGGGGTTATCTTTTTAGGTCCGAGGCGCGCGGTGTACAAATCGCGTATGCATACGTTCTTAAATCATGACAAAGTTAGTACCGATAAATCATTTCAATCCGACCATGCCAAGATAGCCATCGCAACGGGCGGCATATTGGGTAAAGGACCAGGTAACAGCGTGGAGCGTAATTACCTGCCTGAGTCCTATTCGGATGAAATATACGCCATCATTGTTGAGGAATACGGTTTACTGGGTGGATTTGCCTTAATAGGACTTTATTTATTCCTGTTATATCGTTGCATCAAGATCGTAACCAAAGCGCCTAAGGCCTTTGGGGCATTGCTGGCTGCGGGGCTAAGCTTTAGTTTGACGATACAAGCTTTCGCCAATATGGCGGTAGCGGTGGGATTAGGGCCGGTAACAGGTGTGCCGTTGCCTTTGGTAAGTATGGGCGGTACATCGATATTATTTACCAGCGTGGCCTTCGGTATTATCCTGTCGGTAAGCAGGGATATAGATGAACCGAAAAAGGTAATTGTGGGTGAAATAAAAGAGGTGGCGATGGCTTAATTAATGTGCAGATGTGCGAATATGCAGATGTGCAAATGAATCGGTGAGATCAAAATACAATCGGCGTAATCTAAAAATATAAATCGGTGGAATCTAAAAATAGACGGATAATCATTAGCGGCGGCGGAACGGGAGGGCATGTTTTCCCGGCGATCGCTATTGCTAATGCCTTGAAGAAACTCGACCCATCGACGGAGATATTATTTGTAGGCGCCCTGGGGCGATTGGAAATGGAGAAAGTGCCTGCTGCCGGCTATAAAATTATCGGACTGGATATCAAAGGCATACAGCGCGGATCGATATTGAAAAATCTAATGCTTCCGTTCAAATTGATCAGCAGCATACGCAAATCGATAAAGATCATTAAGGAGTTTAAACCCGATGCCGCGGTTGGTGTTGGCGGCTACGCCTCGGGGCCATTGCTGTACGCGGCTTCCCGGAAAAAAATACCTTACCTGATACAGGAGCAGAACTCGTTTGCCGGTATCACGAATAAAAGATTAGGCAAAAAAGCCAAAAAGATATGTGTGGCGTTTGATGGAATGGAGCAGTTTTTTCCGAAGGATAGGATCGTAAAAACAGGTAATCCGGTCCGCAGGGAATCAGTCGACATAAGAGGCAAACGTGAGGAGGCTTTTAAAGAGTTTAAACTTTCGCCTGATAAAAAGACAATACTGGTGATAGGCGGCAGCCTGGGCGCGCGGACATTAAACGATAGTATGATCACCGATCTGGATAAAGTGATTGCGGCCGATGTTCAATTGATATGGCAAACGGGTAAATATTATTATGAGGACGTTAACCGGTTGCTTGGTGTGGACTACCATCCCAATATACGCATCATGTCGTTTATGAACAGGATGGACCTGGGATATGCGGCGGCGGATGTGATCATATCCAGGGCAGGGGCAGGCACGATCGCGGAATTATGTATCGTAGGCAAACCGGTGATACTGGTGCCTTCACCGAACGTGGCGGAAGATCATCAAACCAAGAACGCCAAGAATCTGGTGCAGGATAATGCCTGCGAGTACATTGCCGACAGGAAGGCGAACAGGAAACTGGTTGATGCGGCGATAGTGCTTTTAAATGACGAAAAAAGATGCAAAATATTGAGCGATAACATCAACAAGCTGGCTTTGCCGGATGCCGATGAGGAGATAGCGAAAGAAGTTTTTAAAATTGCTAAACAAAAATTAGTCATTAAGTCACCAGGTCATTGAGTCATTTTAAATAAGGCCAATGACATAATGACCAAATGACAAGAGAAGAATCGGTGAAATCAAAATACAAATCGGTGTAATCATAAAGCGATGGAACTGGAAAAAATCAAACGGGTATATTTAATCGGCATAGGGGGAATCGGCATGAGCGGCCTTGCCCGTTACTTCGCCCATTTGGGATGTATAGTTTGCGGTTATGATAAAACAGCCACTGACCTGACCGACCAGCTTCATCATGAAGGTATCCAAGTGATATTTGATGACCGGGAAGACTGGATACCCATTAGTTTCCAAACGCCGGATGAATGTACTTTAATTATCTATACTCCGGCGATACCAAGAGATTCAGTCATCTATAATTTCTTTAAAAACAGGAGCTTCGAACTGTATAAACGTTCGCAGGTGCTGGGACTGATCAGCAAAAGCAAATTTACCATAGCCGTAGCAGGTACACATGGCAAGACGACTACATCTTGCATGATCGCTCATATCCTGAAGGATTCCGGCAAGGACTGCTCAGCTTTCCTCGGCGGCATCTCGACCAACTACAACACGAATGTGTTATATGGGAATAATGATATCGTAGTAGTTGAGGCCGATGAATATGACAGGTCGTTTTTGACGCTTTACCCGGACATAGCGGTTATCACGTCGATGGATGCAGACCACCTGGATATTTACGGAAATCATAGCCAGTTAACTGACTCGTTCAGGCAGTTTGCCTCACAGATCAAAGAAGGCGGTACGCTGATATTTCACGAAGACCTGCCATTAATGAGCGGTATTACCTACAGCGCGCAAGGGCCGGCTGATGTAAAAGCGCGGAATATCAATATTAAGGATGACAGTTTCTATTTTGACTTTAAGAACAGTGATGTAACCATCACGGATATTAAGCTCGGCATACCCGGTCTGCACAATGTTGAAAATGCAACAGCTGCGATCGAAGTGGCGCTGAAGCTGGATATTGAACCGCAATTGATCAAAAATGCGCTGGGCTCTTTTTTAGGGGTTAAGCGCCGTTTCGAATACATTGTAAAGGATAAGGAACATATTTATATAGACGATTACGCCCACCACCCGGAAGAATTGCGGGCGGCTATTACTTCGGTCAAAAAATTGTATCCCAACAAAAAACTCACAACAATTTTTCAGCCGCATTTATATACCCGTACCCGCGATTTTGCCGATGGTTTTGCAGAGGTGCTCGACATGAGCGACGAACTCATCATGCTGGATATTTACCCTGCCCGCGAGCTACCCATTGAGGGTGTTAGCGCGGATATGATCCTGGACAGGATGAAATTGTGGAATAAGCGTAAATGTGGAAAACAAGAAGTTCTTGAGTTGGTGCAAAGTGAAAATCCTGAGTTACTTTTAACCGTAGGCGCCGGCGATATCGATCAGTTGGTTCAACCCCTTAAAAACGTTTTGGAACATGTTTAAGAAACGCATCTGGAGGCATATTTTAACCGGTTTTATTTGGACGGTAAGTCTGGGTGGCCTGGTTATGCTGATGAGTTTCATCGAGTTTAAGAAGGCGGGGGTGTTTTGCAAAGAAGTTAAGATATACATTCCGGGCAGCCAGAATTTTATCGACAAGGAAGAGGTAGATAATATTTTGAGAATACATAAGCATCTACTGGTTGGCCGCAATATGGAAAGTATCAACCTGCATATCCTGGAAGGCAGGCTACGGGCGAACCCTTTCATCGAATCGGCTACGGTGTATGTGGACATGGACGGCGTGATCCGCGTGGAGATCAGCCAGCGGCAGCCGGTGCTGCGGATCATGAACCAATTCGATCAGAACTATTATATCGATCAGCATGGATTGAAAATACCCTTGTCGCCAAACTTTACCGCGAAGGTGCTTGCGGCGAACGGCTACATAGAAGAGGTTTTCGGGAGTAAAGTGGATACGCTGCACACCGATCTCGCAAGACAAATATTTAAGACCGCCGACTTTATCAACCGGGATCCGCTGTGGAGCGCGCAAATAGCGCAGATCTATGTCGACCAGGACCACCAGATCGAACTGATACCGAGAGTAGGCAATAACCGCATTATGCTGGGTAATGCCGATTCGCTGGAATCAAAATTTGCCAATCTGCTGGTGTTTTATAAAAAGGCCATGCCGCAGGTGGGCTGGGACAGGTATAAGACTATTAATATTAAATATGCAAACCAGGTAGTAGGCGTTAAGAGCGATAATTTCAAGAAGGATTCGCTCAAAGCAGTTGCCAGGGAGGATTCGATCAAACTAACCAAAGACACATCACAAATACAGAATTAATATGGACAAAAGTTCAACTCAGGAAAAAAGTTCGCCAATTGTAGTGGGATTAGATATCGGTACTACAAAGATCTGCGCCATCGTGGGACGCCGCAGCAAAAACGGCAAGATCGAGGTATTGGGCACAGGCAAAGCCGAATCGGCAGGCGTTACGAGGGGCATGGTTTCCAATATTGATAAAACCGTGCAGGGCATCATCCAGGCCGTTGAGATCGCGGGTTCGCAATCCAATGTGGATATCAAGGTAGTGAACGTAGGTATCGCGGGCCAGCACATTAAGAGCCTTCAGCACCGTGGTTTGATCACCCGGCGTGACCTGCAATATGAGATCAGCAGGAAGGATATCGATAAACTGGTGGAAGATATGTATAACCTGGTGATGCCGCCGGGAGAAGAGATCATCCATGTGTTACCGCAGGAATTTACCGTGGATAACGAGCCGGGGATTAAAGATCCTATCGGTATGGCAGGCGTGCGCCTAGAAGCGAATTTCCACATCATATCGGGCCAGGTTACTGCTATCAAGAATATTGTGAAATGTGTGAATAAAGCCGGGCTGGAAAGCCAGGAGTTGATATTGGAGCCACTGGCCTCTTCTGAATCTGTATTAAGCGATGAGGAAAAAGAGGCCGGCGTAGTGCTGGTGGATATAGGCGGCGGTACAACGGATGTGGCCATCTTCCACGAGGGCATCATCCGTCATACGGCCGTTATTCCTTTCGGTGGCAACAGCGTTACCGAGGATATCCGCGAAGGCTGTTCGGTAATGCGCAACATTGCGGAGCAATTGAAAGTAAGGTTCGGTTCTGCGCTCGCTGAAGAGAACAAAGAGAACGAGATCGTTTGCGTTCCGGGGTTACGGGGACGCGAGCCAAAGGAAATATCAGTAAAGAATTTGGCCTATGTGATACAGGCAAGGATGGAAGAAATTGTTGAGCACGTCTATTACGAGATCAAATCATCGGGATACGAGAAAAAATTGATCGCGGGTATCGTCATCACCGGTGGCGGCGCGCAGTTGAAGCATTTGCCGCAATTGGTTGAGTATGTAACCGGCCTTGATTGCCGTGTGGGTTACCCCAACGAACATTTGGCTAAAAATGAAGTGCTGCCAAAGCCGGTTTACGAGGAATTACAAAGCCCGACGTTTGCAACCGGTATTGGATTACTGATCAAAGGCATTCAAAAAATGGAATATAATGAAGTGCCTATGAATTCGACGGTGAAGGTTGAAAAAACAAAATATGCGGAGGATAAACGCTTTGGTTTATTCGGCAAATTGCTGGAAACCGGCAAGAAATTCATCAAGGATGATATTAAGGACGAGGACTTTTTGAAATAATTATTCACAATAAGCGACTTTTCCACAATATTGACAATTGTGGAAAAACATTGTTGAAAAAGTAATAATATTACAGATAGGTTAAATCAAATATTGGTCATTCACATTTAACTGGAAATTAGGAATATGCAGTTTGAGATGTTAAAAGAAAAGTCGTCCATCATCAAGGTAATTGGTGTTGGCGGCGGCGGCGGCAACGCGGTGAACCATATGTATAAGCAAGGGATCACCGGGGTTGATTTCATCATTTGTAATACCGATGCGCAGGCTTTGGAGCTAAGCCCTATACCAAATAAAGTGCAGTTAGGGGCAAGTTTGACCGAAGGGATGGGTGCAGGCTCGATACCCGAAGTGGGCAAGAATTCGGCAATAGAGAATATCGACGATATCAAACTGATGCTTGGCTCCAATACCCGGATGTTGTTCATTACAGCAGGCTTGGGTGGTGGCACCGGTACGGGCGCCAGCCCGATCATAGCGAAAGCAGCCCGCGAGATGGATATTCTGACCGTAGGCATTGTTACTACCCCCTTTGCTTTTGAAGGCAAGCGCCGTAAAATGCAGGCCGAAGAAGGCTTGGAAGAACTGAAGAAATACGTTGATTCGTTTTTGGTGATATCTAATGATCGGCTACGGCAGGTGTTTGGCAACCTTACGTTGGGATCGGCATTCGCGCAGGCGGATAATATATTGACCACCGCGGCTAAAGGCATCGCTGAGATCATAACATTACCCGGCTATATCAACGTTGACTTTAAAGACGTACGCACGGTGATGAAGGATAGCGGTGTATCTATCATGGGCAGCGCAATGGCAGAAGGTGATAACCGTGCATTGAAAGCCGTTGAAGGCGCGTTATTGTCGCCATTGTTGAAGGATAACGAGATAGAAGGTGCGAGATACATTTTGTTAAATATCAGCTCGGGCGATAAGGAAGTGACGATGGACGAAGTGAGCGTGATCACAGACTTTATACAGGAAGAAGCCGGTTTGGCTGCCGACCTGATATGGGGTAATTGCCGCGACGAGGCTTTGGGAGATAGTCTTTCGGTAACGATCATCGCGACCGGTTTCCAAACGATGGATGAGCGCGAAAGGGAGCAGAACAACAAGAAGGTTGTTTCGATGCTGATGCCCGAGAACAATAACCTGGTGAAACCTGTGGTGAACGAATTTATCAATCCTATAAAACCGGCTGAAGCTTCCGGCGATCCATATATCAAACAAAAGGAAGAGCAAAAGCAAACAGGCTTGTTTGATCTGTTCGGTGCTAAGGAAGAAACATCTGAAGCTATTAAATATAATTTAACTGAAGAAGAGCCTGCTGCAACGTCTGAAACCGAAATAACCGAAGAGCTTACATTCAAAATTGCGGATACCGTAATGAATTTTGAGCCGGTTAAAGAAGTTATGCCCGAGCCTGAGCCCGAACCCGAGCCAATTGCTGGTGCAGACGATCATAAGACTAATGAATCGATCGAAGAGCAACTGCGCAAATCGCGTGAGCGTATTATGCGGCTGAAGGACTTGAGCATGAAGCTGCGCAACGGCAATATACAGGAACTTGAGAATGTACCTGCTTACAAGCGCAAGGAGATAGCGCTGCAACAAACTCCGCCATCGGATGAGAGCCAGGTATCTAAATTTTCCTTGTTGCAGGATGAGGAAGGGAATATCGAGATCAAGAACAATAATTCATTTTTGCACGGTAATGTAGATTGAGTTAATAGTTCATAGCATATGCATTTAGAAGAGGCACTTTAATCAGTGTCTCTTTTATTTTGTTTTAAACGCTGTCGGCCATGAACTATGAACAATTTGCCATGAACCAGACCGTTATAACCTATTATAAAAAGTTATAAACTTTGGAAGCAGCCGTTTTTACGGCTATATTTGTATACTACTTAACAAAGACAATACATTGGATCTGTTTGATAAGATATCGAAAACTATGGGCGGCCCGCTGGGTCAGCATCAAAAATGGTCACACGGGTATTTTTCATACCCTAAGCTGGAGGGCGAGATAGGTCCTCATATGCAGTTCAATGGTAAAGAACATTTGGTTTGGAGCCTGAACAATTACCTCGGTTTGGCTAACCATCCCGAAGTGAGAGAAGCAGATGCAAAAGCCGCTGCTGATTTTGGTATGGCATATCCCATGGGGGCGCGGATGATGTCTGGAAATTCCCGTCATCATGAAGAATTAGAGAGCGATCTGGCTGAGTTTGTCGGCAAGGAAGATGCCTACCTGCTCAACTATGGGTACCAGGGGATGGTTTCGATCATTGACACCTTGGTTGACCGTAATGATGTGATCGTTTATGACGCTGAATCACATGCCTGTATCATCGATGGCTTGCGCATGCATATGGGTAAACGCTTTGTTTACCAGCACAACGATATGGAGAGCTGTGAAAAGCAACTGGAGCGCGCGACCCGCTGGGCCGAGCAAACGGGCGGCGGTATATTGCTGATCACCGAAGGCGTTTTTGGTATGTCGGGTGCACAGGGAAAACTGAAAGAAATTGTTGAACTGAAAAAGAAATTTGATTTCCGCTTGCTGGTTGATGATGCCCACGGTTTTGGTACGATGGGTAAAACGGGGGCCGGCACGCACGAAGCGCAGGATTGCGTTGACGGCGTGGATGTTTACTTCGGTACTTTTGCCAAATCGATGGCGGGCATAGGCGCCTTTGTTGCCGGGGATAGAGATGTTATTGATTACCTGCGTTATAATATGCGTTCGCAGATATTCGCGAAGGCTTTGCCGATGCCAATGGTGCTAGGGCTAAAAAAGCGCCTTGAACTTTTAAGATCAAGACCCGAACTGCGCGAAAAATTATGGGAAATATCCACGGCGCTGCAAAAGGGCTTGATAGAACGCGGCTTTGATATTGGTGTCACCAATACCATGGTTACCCCTGTAATTTTAAAGGGCGACCTTTATGAAGCCACAACTTTAACCCGCGATCTGCGCGAAAACTACGGTATATTCTGCTCGATAGTGATCTACCCGGTAATCCCGAAAGGATTGATCCTGCTGCGTTTAATACCTACCGCGGCGCATAGCCTGGAAGATGTACAGCGTACGTTAGACGCTTATAGCGAAATGGGTGAGAAACTAAAGGCAGGTTATTATAAAGAAAATAAAATGGCGGTAGCGTAAAGCCTTATAAAAACATTTTTGAGAGCCTCTCGGTTTATACGGGAGGCTTTTTTATTTTTATGCCGACCAACATTTACCTGATTATGATCAATCGCCGTGATTTTATCAAACTGAATGGCCTAACCGCCGCCGGATTGGGAATAGGCCTAAGGCCGAAATGGTTTGATGATCAGCAATTTGAAAGCAAGCGGTTGAGCCCTAATCTCCGCCGGTTTAGCAGCCCGGCGGTTGAGAATACGATAACCCGAATTAAGGCATCCATTAAAGACCCTGAAATCGCATGGCTGTTTGAGAATTGCTATCCCAATACTTTAGATACTACCGTGTTCTACAAGGATAAGGACGGAAGGCCCGATACTTTTGTGATCACCGGCGATATCGACGCCATGTGGCTGCGCGATTCTTCGGCGCAGGTTTGGCCATACGTTCCGCTGATAAAAAACGATCCGGCTTTAAAGAGCCTGGTATTGGGTGTCATCAACCGGCAAAGTCAGTGCATCAATATAGACCCTTACGCCAATGCTTTTAACGAAAAAGCTACCGGCAGCGAATGGGACAAGGATGATACGCAAATGCGCCCGGAACTGCATGAACGCAAATGGGAAGTGGACTCGCTGTGCTATCCTGTGCGGTTAGCATATAATTATTGGAAGGTAAGCGGCGACAGCAGCTTTTTTGATACGCAGTATCAAACCGCGGGCAAACTGGTATTGCAGACATTCAAAGCGCAGCAGCGGAAAAAGAACCATGGCCCGTACCATTTTCAGCGCCGGACAGAAGTGGCCAGCGATACCGTTCCGAATGGGGGTTATGGCAATCCCGTGAAACCGGTTGGGTTGATCTGTTCCATGTTCAGGCCGTCGGATGACGCGACGATATACCCTTTCCTGGTGCCGTCTAACTACTTCGCCGTACTTAGCCTCAACCAGTTAGCCACGATGTTTGAGCAGATAGCCCATGATCATGCCACGGCGGCCAAATGCCGTAAATTGTCCGATGAGGTTTATACAGCGCTGCAAAAATATGGAGTGGGTACTCACGGCATTTATGGCAATATACTCGCGTACGAGGTGGATGGATATGGCAATCAATTGTTTATGGACG
>Ga0207064_1053_pt1 | contig 17923 bp, 12 predicted proteins | sample Alteio_BWMinCont_26_FD_153488 | JGI IMG/M metagenome (GOLD analysis project Ga0207064, IMG submission 153488) | Enriched cells from forest soil in Barre Woods Harvard Forest LTER site, Petersham, Massachusetts, United States -... | ecosystem: Environmental > Terrestrial > Soil > Temperate forest >...
CGTCTTTCGCCTTCACATGTGCGATGGTCAAGCCCCGCGGCGCCCATCCGCTGGCGTTAAGACCGTACAGCTTCCCGGTCCTTGCCTCCCAGTAAATGGCAAACAGGTCACCGCCCATTCCGTTCATCATGGGCTCAGTCACGCCGAGGACAGCGTTCGCGGCAATCGCCGCATCGGCCGCAGAACCTCCCTGCTCGAGCACCTGCGCACCCGCCACCGAAGCTTGCACATGGCTGGTAGCCACAAGGCCGTAGCGTGTGACAACCATCGAGCGGGCGGTGGAACGGTCTTGGGCGGACATGAAGGATGTAAGAAGTAGGGCGACTGTGATTCGAATTGAAAGGTTCATGCTACACCTGTGAGGGTATTGTACGGTTCGCCTGCCGGACTCAGTGCGAGTGAAAGTGGATCGTGACTGTTGTTTCCATCTCGATTGGCTCGCCGTTCAGTACATAAGGTTTGAACCTCCATTGCCTCACAGCGTTGACGGCGGCCTGTGCCAGCAGCTCATCCCCGTTCACCACTTTGAGAAGTGTGATGTCTCCTGCCGTGTCTACGAGAACTTTTAATTCAACGGGGCCTTCAACGCTTCTACTACCAGCCGCCGGCGGATACTCCGGTGCAACCTTCTTGATGATGAGCTGCTTCGAAATTTCTTCAGAGAGGCGGATGCGCTGGCGCACGGGGGTTTCCGAAGGTTGCTGAAATGAAAGGTCAGAGTCTTGTTCCTGTGTGCTTGGCACCTTGGCGGAGCGATCCATTTCGACGGCCCGGCCGTCCTCAAGGTGGAAAATCGCTGTGTCGGCTCTCTGCTGTCTAGATTCATCCTCTATCACGACGTCACCATGGGCTTCCAGAATCCGGCCCTGCGGGTGGTAAACAACATTGTCTGCTTGCACGGAAAGAAGGTTGTAGGTGGCGTATTCGCGAGTCGGTTCAGCGGGGCGCCCGATCGAGCACGAAGCACGGTCGAGCCCGCCGAGTTCGACTTCGAGCGGCGCACCATCCGCCGACGGCAGCGGGAAGGATTTCTCTCCGTAGCAGCTTGTATCTCTTGAAGCTAGCTCTGCTGCGGTTGGCTCGCGGCCTCCGGGGGTAAGTATCGATACAGAACATGACACGGGTGGCCGCAAGTATATGTCGACAACCGCCTTGATCGTTTGGTCGGTCAAGCGAAAATGGCGAGAGCGAGATAGTGTCCGGTTGTCGGTCGCGGATAACGTTGCTGTCGCGGACCAGACGCCAGGAGAAAGATCGGCCTCGTAAACCCCAGCATCATTTAGTGCCACGGTCACGACCGATGGACCATCGAAGCGCACCCATGCAATGTGGGTTGCGTCACCACATTGCGTCACAGTTCCTGATACGTGAACGACCGGACCGCTGGTTGTCGGGATGCCAGATTGCCCGAACAAGGAGGCACAGAATAACAAGAGGATCAAAGCGTGAGATCGCATAGCGTTCTCTGAGGCAACACCGAATTACAAGTTTACTCCACCACTCTCGCCGCCATCTTTTCCTTCTCATCTTTCTCGACATAGGCCCAGGGGATGTTGGGATCGTGGGTGAAGAAGGTCAGCCATTTCTTGGGAATTGCCTGGGCGTAGTAGCGCTTTTTGTTGGCGATGGTTTCGAGGGGAAACAGATCGAAGGACATACCCCAGGTCAGGTCGAGGTGCCAGGTGGTGGGGATGAGGTCGGAAATGTAGCATGCGGTTTTTCCTGCGCTGTGGAGCATTACGGCCTGCATGTGGCGCGTGTGGCCGGGGAAGACAACAACGGATAGGCCGGGGACAATTTCCTCATCGCCTTTCAGGAGCTGCATTTGGCCGCTTGAGACTAGTGGGTCGTAGTTGGCGCTGATGTAGCTGATGGCGTCGCGCTCGCTGGGTTGGCGTGCGTATTGCCATTCGCCTTCCGGAGCGTAATATTTCGCCCGAGGAAAGGTGGGCACCACGGTTGCGCCGCGCAGGACGGTGTTCCAGCCGCAATGGTCGAAGTGCAGGTGAGTGTTGATCACGATGTCGATGTCATCGGGCGAGATGCCGGCCGCGGCAAGATTCGAGAGCAGTTTGGCAGGCTGGCCGTAGATTTTGATCATCTTTTCGGTGAGCTTGTTGCCGATGCCGGTTTCGATCAGGATGGTCTTGTCCCCGGTGCGCACCACGACGGAATTCAGTCCCGTAGGGACCAGGTTGCGCTCGTCGGGTGTGACCTTCCTTTGCCACAAGGATTTGGGAACGACGCCGAAGAAAGCGCCGCCGTCGAGGCTGTAGGTGCCGTCGGAGATGGCGGTGAGTTCGAAGTTGCCTAGGGCGAGGCGGTGCATGGGGTTAGTGTGACATATTCGCGGGAGATAGAGCGATAAGGAAGCGAGCCAAACGCGCGATTAATGTGTCGCAAAAAACGCGACACATCGCGCGGCTCGCCCAGATCCTTCGCTTCGCAAAGGGCGCTCGCTCAGGATGACAATCACTTATTTTAGTTCGCGCAGGAAGTGGTCTTCGATTAGATGGAATAAATGCGTTTGATCAGTGGCGCCGGCTATGCTGTGGGTTTTGTTGGGATAGGCCATGAAGCGGAATTGCTTGTGGGCTTCGACCAGGGCTTCGACCATCTGGATGCTGTTCTGGAAATGGACATTGTCGTCGCTGGTGCCGTGAAGCAGTAACAAAGATCCGTGCAACTTGTCGGCAACTTTCGCGAGATCGAGGTCGTTGTAGCTGGTGCTGGATTTGTCGTTGGGCAGGCCGTTGTTGCGCTCGGTGTAGATGGAATCGTAGTTGCGCCAACTGGTGACAGGGGAAACCGCGGCGCCGGCTTTGAAAACGTCGGAGTGAGTGAGGGCGTAGAGGGTCATGGAGCCGCCGTTGCTCCATCCCCATATGCCGACGCGGGCGCGGTCGAGCTGCGGGTATTGGGCAAAGAGCTGGTCGAGGGCGGCAAGCTGGTCTTGCAGTTCGATGGCGCCGAACTGATGGCGAATGGCAGTCTGGAATTTGCGATTGCGCGCGGGGGTGCCGCGATTATCGACGGTGAAGATGGCGAAGCCTTCGCGGGCAAGGATTTCATGGAAGAGCCCGGATGAACCGGACCAATCCTGGATCCAACTGTTGGTTACTAGCTGGGCGGCGGGGCCGCCGTAGATGTTAACGATCAGCGGAATCTTTGCGGCAGCAGCACTGGCGGGAGGAAGTAGTAGCTCGCCATAGAGAGTGGTACCGTCGTTCGCTTTGAAATTAAGAAACTGGGGCGGGGTGAGGCCATAGGCGTCAACATTGCTCGACTCCCAGACCTGGTTACATATTCCCGCGGAGTCGCAGGCGGAAAGACGCGGCGGCGTCATGAGTGAGGAAAATTGGTCGAAGTAATGTTTGCCGTCGTCGGCGAAAGTGGCCGTGTGGGTGCCGTCTTCACGCGAGACGTGCTGCAATCCTGAGCCGTCGAGCTCCACTGAGTAAAGCTGGCGCTGGCGGGGATCATCTTTATTGCAGTTGAAATAGACGAGACCGGCGGTCTCGTCGAGGCTCTCGACGCCGAGGGTTTCGAAGTCTCCGTGAGTTAGCTGGCGTTCGAGGCGGGCGTCGGAGGCGAGCGGCTTCTGTTTGTCGAAGCTGTACAAATAGAGTTGGGTGGTGCCGTCGCGCCAGCTGGACCAGAGAAAACGATCTCCTGATTTCAGGACTTTGAAGTCGTCATTGACGTTGACCCAGGCGTCGGGAGCGCTCTCGGTCAGCATTTTTCGAGAATGGCCGGAGAGCGTGTCCACGAAATACAGGTCGAGCGTGTCCTGAGCGCGGTTGAGCACTTCGGCCCAGAGCACGCCATCGCGCACCCAACCAAAACGGGGAATGTAGGTGTCGGAATCGTTGGTGAGCGAAATCCACTTGGGCTTGCCGCCGGAGGCGCTGACGACACCGAGCCGCACCACGGGATTGGGATCACCGGCTTTGGGATAGGTTTCCATGTCAACGGTCGGGTGCGTGGGCATCCAGTTGACGATGGGGTACGCGGGCACTTTGGATTCGTCCATCTGAAGGAAGACGATGTCGCGGCTGTTGGGAGACCAGAAATAGTTGCTGCGGACGGAGAGTTCCTCGGCATAGACCCAGTCGACTTCCCCGTTGAGCAGGCTGCCGTTTTTTTCTTCTTTCTCGCTGCTATGGGTCAGTTGGAGTTCTGCATCGTTCGCAGAATCATTCGAGAGCGATCGCACATAGAGATTGTGTTTTCGGAGGTAGGCGAGCTTGTGGCCCTCGGGAGAGAACTTGGGGTCACCGGAAGCGTCGGGCGACTCACTCAGCAGGACAGCGGTCCCGTTGGCGATGGTGTAGAGCCAAAGGTGTCCGAGAGAGTTGAAGAGCAGATGCTTCGAATCGGGTGACCACTGGTAGGGCTGGACGTGGTAGCGGGTGATACGCTCGCGCTCGCGATCGTCTTTCAGGCGGCTGATAGGAGGAGACAGTTTGGCGAGCTTGGCTTCGCTGACCAGAAGATTCTTTTGGATGCTTGCGGTGTTCATAATCCAGAGTTCACCATGGTCGCCGGAGTCGTCGCGCTGGATGAAAGATAGAGTGGTGTTGTCGGGACTCCATTGAACGGATTCGGGAGCGCGGCCTGTGATGCCACCCTCGGCAAAGGCATTTTCTATGGTGAGGGGCTTTTGCGGGGTGGACTGGGCGAAAGTGAAAATGGCTAGCGGCAAGATGGCGAGCATGCAGAGGCAAAAACGTTTCACGGAAAGTCTCCCCAATGGGCTTTATGGCCGGGAAAAGTGTACAACGGCGTGGAGGTTTGGCGCTGCCCCTGCAAAACGCTAACCACAGGGGACACTGAGGATCACAGGGAAAGGCAACAGCTTTGACCACGAAGGGCACGAAGGTACACAAAGGAAAGCCTTAGCAGACTAGGCACAGGGAACCCACGGCTGAACGCGGGAAAGGCAGGCGGGGTAAGCGTGCTAAAATCATGGTAGTTCTACTCTCAGAGATGCTTCCAGAGATACAAAACCTAATCGAGTTGCAACGCGCTGACCGGGAGATATTGCGTCTGAAAGAAGAGATTGCCGCCCTTCCCAAGCGGGTGGCTGCTATCGAGGAGAGGCTGGCAGGGACGAAGGTCGGGTTGGAGAAGGCCAAAACAGCGGTGAAGGCCGACGAAGCTGCCAAACGCAAATACGAGACGGCGATTTCGGACTCGCAGCAGAAGATTTCCAAGTATCGCGATCAGTCGCTTGAAGTGAAGACCAACGAACAATACAAGGCGTTGATGCACGAAATTCAGTTCGCGGAACAGGACATCCGGACGAACGAAGACAAGATTCTGGAACTGATGGTGAATGCCGAGGCGCGGGAGAAGGATGTCAAGGCGGCTGAGAAGGAATTGAAGGCGGAGACCGCCGAGATTGAAAAAGAGAAGATACAGGCCCGCGAGCGCACCGCTGAAGATGAGAAACAGATGGCGGAATGGAACGCCAAGCGGGAGAGTGCGCGGAGCGGAGTGAATCCGGATGTGCTGCGCCAGTATGATCGAGTGGCCAAGTACCGGGGCACCGGCATTTCAGAGGTAAGAGACCAGAAATGCATGGCCTGCCAGGTGATGTTGCGGCCGCAGACCTACAACGAAGTGCGGTCGGACAAGCTGGTAAGCTGCGAATCCTGCCAGCGAATTCTTTATTACGATCCCAGCCACGATCATCCCGCGATTGAAACCAGAAAGCGGCGTGCGCATCCCAAGATTGAAGCCAGCCAGGCTTGGTATTACCGTGCGTCGCATGGAGAAGAAGGCGAAGTGTTTCTGGTGTTTGTGAACCATGGCGCGGAATCGAGCCGCCGCATCTACGACGCGGCCAGCGGACGCAAGATTGGTGAGACGTTGCTGCGCGAGGGTGCATACCGGTTGGCCTTTCCCGAAGAGTTGACGGTGGACACGCTCCGCCTGAATGGAAATTGGCCGGAGCCCGAGATTGACGAGTGGGGCGGCGAGTTGCCTACAGCAACCCTGGATGCGCTGCATCGGGACCTTAATCTGGCGCGGGTGGAAGCAGCGGCGCCTTCGAAGCATGCGAAAGAACAAGCGGTTACGGCGGAACATCCGGTAGTATCGCGTTAGCACATCCTGTGCGGTACTCTGCTGTCGGTTAGTATCTGTTCATGCCATCTCCTGTTGTACAGCCCGGCACTTCGCCGGAATTTCCCAAAGTCAAGATTTCTGCGCGTGGCGCCAAGCGGATTAAGGATGGGCACGTCTGGGTGTATCGATCAGATGTTGTGGCGGCCGAGGGCGTTGCTCCTGGAGCAGTGGTGCAGGTGTGCGATGAGCGTGGAAAGGTTCTGGGCTCGGCTTTTTATAGCAGCGCGTCGCAGATTGCCATCCGGTTGATTTCTCGGGAAGTGTTTACGGACTTCAATGGGTTGCTGCGGGAACGCATTCGGGCTGCCGTTGCGTATCGCGAGCGCGTAGTTCATGACACGGATGCTTACCGGGTGGTGTTCAGCGAGGCCGACTTCTTGCCCGGGCTGATCGTGGATCGCTACAACGATTTACTGTCGTTCCAGGTGCTGACGCAGGCGACGGATGCGGAGCCGGTGCGGGAAATTGTGCTCGCGGAACTGACAGAGCAACTGCATCCCGCCGCGATCGGCGAGCGGGTGGAACCGAAGATTCGGGAATTGGAGCAGTTGCCGGCGCGCAGTTCTGGGCTGGTGCAGGGCGATAAAAGCAGCACTGTCTTTTCCATGAATGGCGTGCGGTTTCACTACGACGTCAAGGAAGGTCAGAAGACCGGGGCGTTTTTGGATCAGCGGGAGAATTATGCGGCTGCGGCGCAATACGCCCAGGACGAGGCGCTGGACGTTTTCTGCTACCACGGTGGATTCGCGTTGCACCTAGCGAAGGCTGGCTGCAAAGTCGCAGGCGTTGACAGCTCGCGGCCAGCGCTTGAGGTTGCCGACCGTAACGCTGTACTCAATGGCAGGGAGATTGAGTGGATCGAGGGCAATGCATTTGATGTGCTGCGGGACTATCAGAAGAGTGGGCAGCACTATGACTGCGTTGTGCTCGATCCTCCAGCGTTCGCCAAAAGCAAGCGGGATCTGGGTAGGGCGCTACGGGGATACAAGGAGCTGAATCTGCGGGCGCTGAAGATGCTGCGGCGGGGAGGGATTCTGGTGACCTGCTCCTGTTCTTATCATGTAAGCGTGGCAGAGTTCCTGGCGGTAGTGGCGGAGGCGGGGCGGGATGCCCATCGAGAGTTGAGGATTCTGGAGAGCCGGACGCAGGCTAAGGACCACCCGATATTGGCAAATGTGCCTGAAACCGGGTACTTGAAGTGCCTCATTTTGTATGTAAGTAACTGATTTAAAGCATATTATTGACTTGACAATAATACACTCATGTTTTATGATCCTTATGTACTAATGACGGCATCCAAGGGATTGGAAGTAAGCCGTTGAGACAATTTCTTAAGAGGAGCACAGCAATGACCGTAATTACCCGTTGGGAACCATTTCGTGAGTTCAGCACTCTTCAGGACCGGCTGAATCGGCTGTTTCAGCAGTCGGTTAGCGAGGGCCGTGAGGAATCTTTGACCACGACCAACTTTGCGCCGGCGGTCGATGTTTATGAAGACGATCACCAGGTGACGTTGAAAATCGAAGTACCGGGAATCGACGAGAAGGACATCGATGTCCGGTTGGAGAACAACACGCTGACCGTGCACGGCGAGCGCAAGCTGGAAAAGGAAGAGAAAGAAGAGAACTATCGACGTGTGGAGCGGCAATATGGCAGCTTCACCCGGTCTTTCACCCTTCCTCAGACCGTGGACGCTGAGAAAGTATCTGCCCTGTACGACAAGGGCGTATTGAAGATCAAACTGGCCAAGAAAGCCGAAGCCAAGCCGAAGCAGATCAAGATCAGCGTCGGCGGGGAGAAGACACTGGAAAGCAAGGCGCAGGCGGCGTAATTCCAGCAGAGTAGCGTTTTCTTGACGGGAGGCGCAGGTTGCCTCCCGTTTGTTTTAGCATGGGACAAGAAGCATTCAGCCGTCAGCACTCAGCATTCAGTCGGCAGCGGCGATGCCGAAATCGGCAAGTGCCCTAGCGGGCTGAATGCTAAGTGCTGAGTGCTGAATGCTCGCAACAGGAGTTCATCATGGCAATTCGTTGGGACAAATTTACGGTGAAGGCGCAGGAAGCGGTGCAGCGGGCGAATGAACTGGCCTCGGAGCACGGCAATGCGGAACTGTTGCCGCTGCACTTGCTGGCGGCACTGATTGAAGACAAGGAAGGCATTGTGCCGCCGGTGCTGGAAAAGATCGGCATTGGGCCGCAGGCGGTGCTGAATGACGTTTATGGGGAGATCGACCGTTTGCCCAAGGTATCGGGGGAAAGTTCGCAAGCGACGATGTCGCCGGCGGTTAATCAACTGCTCGAGCGAGCGTTCAAAGAGGCGGCAACTTTCAAAGATGAGTACGTTTCGACTGAGCATTTGCTGCTGGCGGCTACGCAGGGCAAACGCGATGCGGCGCACGACATTTTGGCCCGTCACGGCGCGACCTATGACGCCATTCTGAAGGCGCTGACGGCCGTGCGCGGTTCGCAGAAGGTCACTGACCAGAATCCCGAAGCCAAGTATCAGGCTCTGGAGCGATATGCGCGTGATCTGACGGAGCAGGCGCGGCGGGGGAAATTGGATCCGGTGATTGGGCGGGACGAGGAGATTCGCCGGGTGGTGCAAGTGCTTTCGCGGCGGACCAAGAATAATCCGGTTCTGATTGGAGAGCCGGGTGTGGGCAAGACTGCGATTGTGGAGGGCCTGGCGCAACGCATTATCTCCGGCGACGTACCCGAGGCGCTGAAGAACAAGCGTGTGGTTGCGCTTGATTTGGGAGCGATGCTGGCAGGGGCGAAGTATCGCGGCGAATTCGAAGACCGGCTGAAGGCGGTATTGAAGGAAATCGAAGATTCAGCCGGGCGAGTGATTCTGTTCATCGACGAGTTGCATACCCTGGTAGGCGCAGGTGCGGCTGAGGGAGCGATTGATGCTTCGAACATGCTGAAGCCGGCGCTGGCTCGCGGAGAGTTGCGGGCGATTGGCGCAACCACTCTGAACGAATATCGCAAATACATTGAAAAAGATGCGGCCCTGGAGCGGCGCTTTCAGATTGTGTTCGTGGGTGAGCCGAACGTTGAGGACACGATTGCAATCCTGCGTGGATTGAAGGAGCGTTATGAAGTTCACCATGGAGTGAGGATCAAAGATTCGGCGATTGTGGCGGCCGCAACCTTGTCGCACCGTTATATTTCCGACCGTTTCCTGCCGGACAAAGCAATCGACTTGGTGGACGAGGCGGCAGCCTCGTTGCGAATCCAAATTGATTCCCTGCCGACGGACATTGATCAATTGGAGCGTCGCGCTACACATATGGAGATTGAGCGGCAGGCGTTGAAAAAGGAAGATGATCCGAACTCGAAGGACCGGCTCAAGGTCATCGACAAAGAGCTGGCGGAGATTCGTGAGAAATCGACGGCGCTGAAGGCCAACTGGAAGAAAGAGAAGGATGCCATCGCGCGCTCCCGGGCGGTGAAGGAGAAGATTGAGCAGTTGAAGATCGAGGAGCAGGCGGAAGAACGCAAAGGGAATTTGCAGCGAGTGGCGGAAATTCGTTATGGGTTATTGCGGCAGGCCGAAGAAGAGTTGGCGAAGCTGTCTTCACAGATTGACGGAAAAGCCAAGGGCGGGGACGCCCGTCCACGAATGCTGAAGGAGGAAGTGGACGAGGAAGACATTGCCCGCATTGTGTCGAAGTGGACGGGGATACCGGTGTCGAAGATGCTGGAGGGTGAGGTCAAGAAGCTGGTCAGCATGGAAGACAGGCTGCGGCAGCGAGTGGTGGGGCAGGATGCGGCGCTGGAGCGGGTGGCGAATGCCATCAGACGGTCGCGGGCGGGGTTGAGCGATCCCAAGCGGCCGATTGGGTCTTTCATATTTTTGGGGCCGACCGGCGTGGGCAAGACTGAGCTGGCACGGGCGCTGGCTGAGTTTCTGTTTGATGATGAACATGCGCTGGTGCGGATTGACATGTCGGAGTACATGGAGAAGCACGCGGTGTCGCGGCTGATTGGGGCACCTCCGGGATATGTGGGCTACGAAGAAGGTGGGCAACTGACGGAGCAGATTCGGCGGAGGCCCTACGCGGTGGTGCTGTTCGATGAGATTGAGAAGGCGCATCCGGATGTGTTCAATGTGCTGTTGCAAATGATGGACGACGGCCGCCTGACGGACGGCAAAGGCCGCACCGTGGACTTCAAGAACACGGTCATCATCATGACTTCGAACCTGGGATCTTCTTTTCTACAAGCTGAAGGTCTGAGGTCCGAGGCAGAGTTCAGTGAGGCCTCGCGACAGGTGATGAATGCGTTGCACGGGCATTTCAAGCCGGAGTTTCTGAACCGAGTGGACGACATCATCATTTTCAGGCCGCTCGGGAAAGAGCAGTTGGTGAAGATCATCGAGCTGCGGTTGGAAGATGTACGGAGGTTGCTGGCGGACCGGAAGATTTCGCTGGAATTGACGGACGCAGCGCGGGAGTTGATGTTTACCGAGGGCTTCGATCCGAATTTCGGGGCGCGGCCGCTTAAGCGGGCGATTCAGAAGCTGGTGCAGGATCCACTGGCTCTGAAGATTCTGGATGGCGAGGTGTTACATGGGGACCATGTGATCGTGGATGCCGACAAGCGCGCGGGGAAGATGACATTCCAGGTTAGCCGGCATGAGGCGGTGAAAGAGCCGGCGAAAGCCCGGAAGTAGCCCCTTTTTCGCCGCTGATTAACGCTGATCAACGCTGATCTTTAAGGGCGCCGTCCTTCCACGAGCATTGCTAGAATAGATCAGCGATGTCTTTCACTGAACATTTCGACTTGGTCGTAGTGGGCGCGGGCCATGCCGGCTGCGAGGCTGCGATGGCGGCGGCGCGCATGGGGTTGAAGACTGCGCTCTACACGCTGAACGTCGATTTGATCGCGCAGATGTCGTGCAACCCTGCCATCGGTGGAATCGCAAAGGGTCACCTTGTCCGCGAAGTCGACGCCCTGGGCGGCATCATGGGCGAGATCACGGATGCTGTGGGCATCCAGTTTCGGCTGCTGAATACTTCGCGCGGGCCGGCGGTGTGGTCGCCGAGGGCGCAGTGCGACAAGCAGGCTTATCGGTTGAAGATGCGGGAAGTGCTGGAGTCGCAGCTGAATTTGAAGATCAAGCAGGCGGAAGTGGCGGAGTTGATTGTGGAAAGCACTCAGCACTCAGCACTCAGCTCTCAGCCCAGCGGCAGTCCGGAAGATTCCCGGGTTTGCCGCGGTATCAAGTTGCGCGATGGCCGGAGCGTCGGTGCTTCAGCGATCATCGTTACTACTGGCACATTTCTCAATGGATTGATTCATTGCGGCGAGCAGCAGTATCCGGCGGGGCGGTCGGGTGAGCCGGCTGCAGTGTTGCTGGGAGAAGCTTTGAAGCAGCTCGGGTTGCGAGGCTGCCGCTTGAAGACGGGCACGCCGCCGCGTCTGGATGGGCGAACCATTGATTGGTCGCGGTTTCAGATTCAACCGGGCGATGCGGATCCTACTCCGTTCAGTTTTCGCACGCGGCGGGTGGCGCACCACGATTCGCAGGTTCCCTGCTACATTGCCTGGACTACGCCGGAGACGCAACGCATTATCCGCGAGAATGTGCATCGGTCGCCGATGTATAGCGGGCAAATCCAGTCGGTTGGGCCACGGTATTGTCCGTCGATCGAAGACAAGATCGTCAAGTTCCCCGACAAGACTTCGCACCAGCTCTTTCTGGAGCCTGAGGGGCTGAACACGCACGAAATTTATGTGAACGGCATGAGTACATCGCTGCCGGTCGAAGTGCAGCTGGAGATTTTGAAGTCAATTCCGGGACTGGAGACGGCGGAGATGTTGCGCCCCGGATATGCGATTGAGTATGACTCGATTGATCCGACGGAGTTGGAGCGGACGCTTGAAACAAAGAAGATTGCGGGATTGTTTCTCGCCGGGCAAATCAACGGGACGAGCGGGTACGAAGAAGCTGCCTGCCAGGGGTTGATGGCGGGGATCAACGCGGCGTTGAAGGTGAAGCAGGAACCGGCGCTGGTGCTGGATCGGACTGAGGCTTATACGGCGATCCTGATTGACGATTTGATTTCTAAGGGGACGAATGAGCCGTATCGGATGTTTACCTCGCGGGCGGAGTTCCGGCTGCATTTGCGGATTGACAATGCCGACCGGAGGCTGACGCCGCATGGGCGGCGGGTGGGATTGATTTCAGATGCGGCCTGGGCTGATTTTGAGGCCAAGCAGGAGCGGCTGGCGGGGATTAAGAAGCTGCTGGAGGGGACGAAGCTGACAAGCGGGATGGTGGGAGTCATCTCATCGGATGGCGACGGTCTGGTCGGCCAGGCGCTGGCGCAGTTGCTCAAGCGGCCGGAAATTACGATCGAGCAGTTGGTTCCGATTCTTCGCGAACTGGATGCGGCGTTCTTTCGTCGAGAGGGAGCGGGCGAGAATGCGATCGGAGTTTCGTCTGAAGTCAGGAATGAACTTAAGTCGGTCGAGACCGAGATCAAGTACGAAGGCTATCTAAGTCAGCAACAGCGCGCTATTGACCGGCTGAAGAAGGCAGAGCAGCGAGCGATTCCAGAATGGTTCGACTATCAATCGGTGAGCGGCCTTTCGCGCGAGATGCAGGAGAAACTGCTGAAGATCAGGCCACGCACCATCGCTCACGCGTCGCGCATTCCGGGCGTGACACCGGCGGCGGTTTCCTTGGTGAATGTTTATATTGAGATTCAGGGCCGGCGGCGCGACCAGGCGGCAGGGCTGTAACTTATTTTCCACCCACAAATAAGTGTATTATCCGTGGATTTTGTGATTTAATGCCCGAGTTATGGGCGCCGCTCGGATGCTTCTCATCGCCTCTGTGGTTGCTGTCCTAAGTCGGCAAAGCCTCGGTCAACAGAATTGCCCTTTGCCGCCTTCGCTGGTCCCAGCCCAGACCGGAGCGAACATTTTCACCGAACAGCAGGAAGTATATCTGGGCGATGTTATGGCGGAATACACAGCGCAAACCGTCACTATTCTTCATGATGACGCCTTGACCGAACACGTCCAGGAGTTGGGAAAGCAGCTCATTCGTTACCTGCCGGAATCCAAGCTGCGATTTCAGTTCACATTGGTCGACCTGCCAGATCCCAACGCTTTCAGCCTGCCCGGCGGCAGAGTATACATCTCACGAAACATTGTGGCGCTGGCACACAATGATGACGAGCTGGTGGGAATTGTGGCGCACGAACTGGGCCATATTGTCACGCATCAGGGCGCCATCACCATGACCCGGAAGCTGCGGGAAACAATTGGCGTCACGCAGGTGGGCGACGCGGCGGACGTCTCAAACAAATACCACCAGTATCTCGAAAGCTTCCGCCGCAGTGGCAAGAAGTCCGCCGACGAGGAAGAAAGCCATCAGGAGATTGCCGACCAGGTGGCCGTGTTCGCGGTGGCACGCGCCGGCTACTCGCCTCAGGCATATGTCGAGATCTGGGACCGCTTCAATGAAACTCACGGCAAGACCGGAGGCTGGTTTTCTGACTTTTTCGGCACCACCAAGCCCTCGGAGCGCCGCTTGCGAGAAATGCAGAAAAACCTGGCGGTGCTGCCGGCGGGCTGCGCTGACATCAGGCCTTCGACCGATCTGGCCGCCTTTAAGGAATGGCAGGCCAAAGTCGTGGCTGCCAAGGACACGAAGGAGGAATCCCTGCCCGGGCTCTTGTCGCGGCAGGCTTTGCCGCAACCTCTGCGCCCGGACATTTACACGTTGCGATTCAGTCCCGACGGAAAATACATCCTGGCGCAGGATGACGGCGGGATTCACGTTCTGACTCGTGATCCGTTCGCGCTGCTGTTCTTCATCGACGCCCCTGACGCGTATACGGCATCGTTCAGCCCCGATTCGCGCTCGGTGGTGTTTTACACGCCTTCATTTCGCGTAGAAACATGGGACATTCTGAGCCGCGAACGCAGCTCGGTGCGGGAGGTGCTGCTGAATGAACCCTGTCTGCAAACGGCCCTTGCGCGCGATGGGAAAAGTCTGGGTTGCCTGAAAGCCGACCTCTCCTTGACCCTGCTGGATGTGGCCAATGGAGAGACGCTGGTTACCAAACCCCACTTTCTTGAGAGCCAGATCAGCTTCACGATGTACGTGTACATGAAGACCGCAGAGCATAACCGCCACTGGATTCATATGGCTTTTTCTCCTGATGGCCGTTATTTTCTGGCGGGCTCGCACACTCAGGTTTTGACCTACGATCTTCAGGAAAAAAGAGAAATCAGCCTGCCGGGCTCGATTCGCGATGTGGTGAAAGGCAGCTTCGCTTTTGTCGGGACCGACCGCATTGCGGGCGTCAACATGTTCTACGGAGCAAATTCTCCGGTTTTGCAGTTCCCACAGGGCAATCGCACTGCCGAGCTACCGCTCAGCGCCACCAGCACCCTGGGGCCGGCAAGCCATGGCAACTACGTGCTTATCTCGCCCATCGGGGACCATCCGCTGGGAATTCTGAGTTTGGACCGGCGGGTCGCGATCGCCGAATTCAGGCACGCTGCGGGAGATATTTACGACAACTGGATACTCAGCGAACGAAATGATGGGGAAGTAGCGGTTTTCGATATAAGCACAAAACAAAGTCTGGGCGTGGTGCAGCTCAACCAGGCGCATCTGGGCCGGTTGCAGTCGGAGGCTGTAAACCCGGACTTTGATCACCTGGCGATTTCCACTTTCAGCCGCGGCGCAATCTGGGACCTGAAACGAAACGCCCGCATGCAATTGACGCGCAGCTTTCACGGGGGATGGTTCGCGGCAGACAATTCGTTTTACGTGGACTTTCCGAAGTTCGAAAACGATGAGCGTGCGATTTGGAAGCTGAACGCAACCGGCACGGCGAACAAACTTTACGAAGTCGGGGAAAAGCACTGCCGCCAGAGTGCGGCGTATCTGGTGTGTGCGGAATCGAAGCATGGGCCGTTGCTGGGCAAAGATTCGACGGTTGAAATCCAAGATCTGCTGACCCAGAAGCCGGTGTGGACCAGGTATTTTCCCAAGGATGTTCCGATCGTAAGTTTACAGGGGTCGCAGATGGTATTGCTGTCATGGACTCTGGGCGAAGGCAGCGGGCGCGACGAACTGGAGAAGTTCCCCGACCTGAAGGCCAAGGCCGAGCGCGAAGATTACCTGGTGGAAGTTTTCGATCTTTCAAAGGACGCGCTGCTTTCCAAGCTGCTGCTCAAAACCGGGAAGCATTCGATCAGCGTGGAGGATGCGGAGATCGATGGCGCCTGGATGGTGGTAAGGGCAAGGGGCGAGCAGAGCCTGGTGTATTCGCTGGCGACGGGGGAAGAGACGGCCCACGTCTTCGGCCGCAACGCCATCGTCTCGGCTGCCGCGGGAGAATTTGCCGCGTTGAATCCGTCTGATGAGATCAGCCTCTATCAACTCGGAACGGGTAGCCTGCAAAAACAATTGAAGTTTTCGAGTCCCGTGGCCCTCGACAGGTTTTCAGCCGACGGAAAGCGGCTGTTCGTGCTCACCCGCGATCAAACCGCCTACATTCTGGATGTAGCGGTGTCCCCAACCGCAAGCGCCCCCACGAATGGAACATCTGCCACGGCGGTGACTCCGGTTGTTCACTAAGCATTCTCGATTAAACTAGGAGCCAGGCTCGAGCATGGTATGACTGCCTATAGCCAAATCGAGAGCCCGGTGGGGCCACTGCTGCTGGCGGCGGATGAAGCCGGCTTGCGGGAGATACTCTTCGTAAACGGTCGCCATCATCCGCGGCCCGATCCCTCGTGGAAGCACGATTCCGCGCCGTTCAAGAAAATCATCGAGCAACTGCGCGCCTACTTTGCCGGCGAACGCGAAGGCTTCGACCTGCCGCTGGCGCCGCGCGGAACACCCTTCCAGCAGAAAGTCTGGAAGCGCCTCTGCGAGATTCCCTACGGAGAGACGATTTCCTACGGCGAACTCGCAAAACAGATCGGGAATCCGCAAGCTTCGCGGGCGGTGGGCCTGGCGAACGGGTCGAATCCGATTCCGATTGTGATTCCCTGCCATCGCGTGATTGGCAGCAATGGCAAGCTGACTGGGTACGGCGGAGGGTTGCCGATCAAAGAGAAATTGCTGGCGCTGGAGAGGAAGCAATTGACGTTGCTCTAGTTGGAACTACCGGTGTAAATGGCTGGCCGCAGCCTGCAGGATGTACTGGTGCTCCGAGGCCACTCCCCATCTTTCAAGATCGCGCCAATACCAAACCGGGTAGAGATGAGAAGTGATGGTGGTTGTACGAGTCAGCCGGGTCGCACTTCCTTCAATCTGGAGTTCGTACATCGCATGCTCAAACCCTAGCCAATGGCGGCCCGGCATGTTGGTTCGGTCGATGATCAGCTGCATGGAATGCGGCGGATCCCAGCGGGTGACGGTTTCTTCGATGGATCCATTCTCGAAATAGCAGATGCGCTTGGCTCCCACGCCGGTGCGTTCCATGGTGCATCGCACAGGCACGGGGAGGCCGATGTGCATTAGCCACGGCTTGGCGACATCGATGCTGTCAATAGACTGTATCTGGGTCCATACTTCTTCCGGGGACGCCTGCAACAAAATGCTGTTTACCACGACTTCTTGGCGGACCCGCTTGAGCGCAGGTTCCTCCGCGCGGTTCCCGGCCACAATGAGGAGAGGCATTAGCGCGAAGACCACCGTGGTACCGGCGCCGCGATGAAGCAGGCGTTGAAGCACGTGTTCCCGGAACAAGACTCCCAAGAGTGCGCCTACTGCAAGTCCTCCAAGCAACAGGGGAAGGGCCATGATCGCGCAGAGCAACCCTTCAAGCCGGAACGCAACCAACGTGGCAAGACAGAACAGGGCCGTGAGCAATGCGGCGGCCGAAACGATCGCGCGTCCCCGTGTGACTTGGGCGATGGCGAATCCGGCACAGAACGGAACCAGCAGGAACATGACTGAGCCCATGCCCCTGGTTCGGGGGGACTCGGCCAGGAAAAACCCGGCGAGTCCTATCACCGTGCCGGTGAGCACTCCCACTCCCAGACCCGATAGAACGCCGCCTGATTCCTTCAAGACGAATGCTCCATGGCGAATCGCCCAAAGACTAACAGCAAATCAGGCCTAATAAAAAGTGGAAACGTGAGGCGACATGTTCTAGCCAGCTGTTCCTACCATGCTAAGCCGCGAAACGATGGGGAAACACGACTTCAAGTAAAATGTCATTGGTATCTAGACCTAAGGGGACATTTGGAAACAATGCGGTTCTTCCTGGCTATCATTGCACTTTTCGGCTTCGTGGCTGCCAGTCTTGCGCTTCGCGAACACTACCGGACCGACACGTCCCCTTGCAGTATCAACGAACACTGGGACTGTGGGATCGTCAACCACAGCCCGTTCGCGGTGCTGGCTGGCGTGCCGGTGGCGGTCATTGGCATGGCTGGATACCTGCTGATGGGGACACTTGCCATGAAGCGAGCTTATCGGCTGCTGCTGGCTGCGGCGGTAATTGGGCTGGCATTCTCTTTGTATCTGGCGCATGTGGAGAGGGACATCCTAGGGGTGTGGTGCATTTATTGCGTGGCATCGCTGGGAGCGGTCTCCTTGCTAACCTTACTTACGTTTGGAACAATTATGGTTTCGCGTTCGACGCGCTCCTTAACGAGCTAAATTATGATCAAGACTCTTTCTCAACTTGCGTTCGCCGTTGTTCTGCTTACATCACTTGCATTTGCGCAGGAGGCGGTCAATCCCGCGCTTCGTCCGCCTAAGGGCTCCCCTCTCGCCATCGTGGTTTTTGAAGACCTGCAGT
>Ga0207064_1056_pt1 | contig 17407 bp, 12 predicted proteins | sample Alteio_BWMinCont_26_FD_153488 | JGI IMG/M metagenome (GOLD analysis project Ga0207064, IMG submission 153488) | Enriched cells from forest soil in Barre Woods Harvard Forest LTER site, Petersham, Massachusetts, United States -... | ecosystem: Environmental > Terrestrial > Soil > Temperate forest >...
TGAAGTAAAAAAACGATCAGACAGGCTAATGAATTATTTCCTGGTCGGCTTTTTCTTGGTCGGGCTGGCATTGGCCACTTTTTATGATACATGGCTGATCGCAATTGGTGTAGGCGGCCTTTCGTTGCTGGCCTATTATTCCGTGAAGATAGCCTTACCTGGTTCCACCTTATATCAATACGTGTTAGGCGCCGTATTAGGTATTTTCATGGCGCAGTTTATTTACGAGATGCACGGGCTGTTTGAAATGCATTTTTTTGCTTTTATCGGCAGTGCCATACTAATTACTTATCAAAAATGGAAGCTCCAGATCCCGCTAACGGTGGTGGTCGTGATTCATCACGCTTCCTTAGGATATTTGCAAGACATCGGTATTTCAAATATTTATTTTACGCAACTTGATTTTTTCACCCTTCAAACTTTTATTATCCATGTCCTGCTAGCGGCTTTGATATTCTTTATCTGCGGATTGTGGGCTTATCAATTAAAAAAATATAACGAACTGCATATCCTTCAAACCATACAAATGTCGGAACTGTTAAAAGAAGCCGAGCTTTCCATACACCGGAAAGAAAGCGCAGAGGCCCTTGAAGAGCAGAATCAAAAGTTAAGAGAAATATCCTGGATGCAATCGCATGTTATCAGGGCTCCGGTTGCAAAAATCTTAGGGCTTATTCCGCTGATCAATGATGTAAAAGAAAATAAATCTGAGAGGGAAAAGATGCTGGCTTATCTTTTATTGTCAGCAAATGAGTTGGATGAGGTGATTGGAGATATCACAGAAAAAACGCGCGTTGCCGAATTATAAATGCCCGGATTTTCAGATGCAGGTATTATTTAGCCTTTAAAAATAAACGCACGCTAATTCAGCATAGGCTGAACATGCGTCAGGTTGTGAATCTCGTCCAGCAATTCGTCGTTCGGGTTTACCTTAAATGTTTTGGATGGCAGTTCGATCAGTAACGATTCCTCGACGTCTTTCACCATAAAACGCAGCGTGCAATTTTTTACCGGGTACTTCTGGTTGTTTGTTTCGACGATCTGCTGCAGGCTGTCAACCAGGTTGTCATTGAGCGAGTTGAGTTCCAGGCATACGGTGATCGACCTGGCTAACTTATCCCTCACTTCGGTCAAAAGGCCCATTTGGGTAATGCGCATGTCCCAGTTGTCTTTTTGCCTGAATTTTTCTTCGATGACGCCTTTCAATTGCAAAAAATAACCATCAACCAACAGGTTCCTGAATTTGATATAGTCGTCGCCAAACAGCGCAAATTCATAGGAATCAAAATAATCTTCCAGTACAAACGTGCCGAAGGGCTTACCGGTCTTCGTCATCTTATGCTGGACATTGGATACCAGGCCGCCTACGCATAATTCGCCTTTCTTGCGCAATTCGGCAAATGATGCTTTAACTTCATCACCTCCCTCGCCCGATCGGGCTTTTTGTATCGTGTTCAGATCGGATACCGTGATATTACAATACCGGTTCAATTCCAGTTTGTAATTATCCAGCGGATGTCCGGTCAAATAAATACCGATCACATCCTTCTCATATTTAAGTTTTTCGATCAGCGGGAATTCCTCTGCTTCCGGCAATGGCGGCTCAGGGATATAAGAAGCTACTCCCCCGCCAAAAAGCGACGCCTGGCTGCTGCTTTGGGTATTCTGGTAATCATTGGCGTATTTGATCATTCGTTCAATTCCCGTCAGGATGCCATTTTCCGTCTTGGCGAAAAACTGCGCACGGTTATATTTGAATTCGTCAAAAGCTCCGCTGTAAACCAGGTTTTCGTACGATTTTTTGTTTACGGAACGTACATTTGAACGCCTCGCAAAATCATATACCGATTGGTATGGTCCGTTATTTATACGTTCTTCAATGATGCTTTCTATCGCTTTTTCGCCTACGCCTTTTACACCGGTCAGTCCAAAACGTACCTCGCCCTTTTTATTAACAGCAAATGCCATATCCGACTCATTGATGTCCGGCCCAAGTACAGGCACTCCCATACGCCGGCATTCCTCCATGAAGAAGGATATTTTATCAATGCTGTTCTGGTTGTTCAATACCGCTGCCATGTATTCGGCGGGGTAGTGGGCTTTTAGATAAGCGGTTTGGTAAGCGACAAAAGCATAGCAGGTAGAATGCGATTTGTTGAACGCATATTGTGCGAAAGCCTTCCAGTCGTTCCATATCTTCACCAGTTTATCCTGGGCATGACCTTTCGCGGTCGCGCCTTCCATAAACTGGGCCTCCATTTTATTCAATATCTCGATCTGCTTCTTACCCATTGCCTTGCGTAATACGTCGGCATCGCCTTTGCTGAAACCAGCCAGTTTTTGCGATAAAAGCATCACCTGCTCCTGGTAAACGGTGATACCATAGGTCTCGCCCAGGTATTCCTCCATATCGGCCAGGTCGAAGGTGATCGGCTCCAGCCCGTGCTTACGTTTAATAAAGTTGGGTATATACTCCATCGGGCCCGGCCGGTAAAGCGCGTTCATGGCGATGAGGTCCTCGAATTTATCCGGTTTTAACTCACGCAGGTACATCTGCATACCGTCGCTTTCAAACTGGAACGTGCCATTGGTATCCCCGCGCTGGTAAAGCTCGAAAGTCGTCGGATCCTCCAGGGATATACAATCAATATCGATATCGACGTCGTGATTTTGTTTGATCAGCCGCAACGCATCCTTGATAATGGTAAGTGTTTTGAGTCCCAGGAAGTCCATTTTTATAACCCCGGCATCCTCTATTACTTTACCATCAAACTGGGTTACCAACAGGTCCGAATCTTTTGCGGTTGCTACAGGCACAAAATTCGTCAGGTCCTCCGGCGCGATGATGATACCCGCGGCATGCACGCCTGTGTTGCGTACCGAACCTTCCAGCTTTTCAGCCTCGCGAAGTACGATGCCCTTGGGCCCGGGATCATTGTAGATCGCTTTCAATTCCGGTACCTGGTCAATCGCGCCGCGCAGGGTAATGCCCAACGTTTCTGGCACCAACTTTTTCAGCGCGTTTACGTCCGATAACGGCATATCCAATACCCGGCCCACGTCCTGTATGCTGGTACGCGCTGCCATCGAACCGTAGGTGATGATCTGCGCCACCTGGTTCTTGCCGTATTTATCAACCACGTAGTCGATCACCTTCTGGCGCCCGGCATCGTCAAAATCCGTATCAATATCGGGCATCGACTTACGATCGGGATTCAAAAACCTTTCGAATAGGAGGTTATACTTTAAGGGGTCAATATTGGTAATACCTGTACAATAAGCCACCACAGAACCGGCAGCCGAACCACGGCCGGGACCAATAAACACGCCCATGTTCCGCCCCTCTTTAATAAAGTCGGCAACGATCAAAAAGTAGCCTGCAAAGCCCATCGTGCGGATGGTGAACAGCTCAAAGTTGATGCGTTCTTCTGCTTCGGGTGTGATCTCTTTGTAGCGTTCTTTCGCCCCCAAAAAGGTGATGTGCTTTAAATACTCCCACTGGTTTAGCGTATCGGCATCGGGTGTGCTGTGTATTTTGAATTCGTCAGGGATAACGAAATTGGGCAGCATGATATCCCTTTTCAGCTTCAAAACCTCTACCTTATCTACAATCTCGTTGGTATTATCCAGCGATTCGGGCAGGTCATGGAAAAGCTTGCCCATTTCCGCCTGTGTTTTGAAATAGAACTGGTCGTTAGGGAAACCGAAGCGATAACCTTTACCCCCTTCTTCGTCTGTAGCGATGGGCGTACTTTGCATATCGCCGGTATTTACGCAAAGCAAAATATCGTGCGCGTTGGAGTCCTGCTGATCGACATAATGCGAATCATTGGAACAGATGATCTTTACATTGTGCTTTTTCGCGAACTTTAAGAGCGTATTGTTGATGATTTCCTGTTCTGCAATCTCATGGCGTTGTATCTCTATATAATAATCCTCGCCAAAAAGGTCGAGCCACCATTTAAATTCCTTTTCTGCCGCTTCTTCCCCGTTTTTAAGTATTGCTTGCGGTACCGAAGCACCGATACAGCAGGTAGTGGCTATTAAACCTTTATGATATTGGAGGATTAATTCCTTGTCAATCCGGGGCCATTTACTGTACATGCCTTCGATATAGCCTAATGAACAAAGCTTCACAAGATTACGGTAGCCTTCGGGGTTTTTGGCTAATAAAAGCTGGTGATAGCGAACGTCTTTCTTTTCTTTGGTGAACTGTTTTTTATGACGGTCCTCAACTACATAAAATTCGCAGCCAACTATCGGTTTGATATTATGCTTTCCTGCCTCGGCTACGAATTTGAACACACCGAACATGTTACCGTGGTCGGTAATTGCCATGGCTTTCATACCGTCAGCGGCCGCTTTTTTATAGAGCTTGGATATATCAGCTGCGCCGTCTAAGAGCGAAAACTGGGTATGTACGTGTAGGTGTGAGAAATCCGGCATAACTAATCTTTATCAATCCCGATAGATATCGGGATACGTGGAATACAAATCTATTAAAAAACAGGTCATAGTACGCCTTTGTTGAAAAGTCAGACAATGTTAAAATAATGAAAAAGGCTCCGCAATTTTCATCGCGGAGCCTTAATTTTTATAATTGATTAAACTTACACGTCTATTCTCGCGTACTTAGCATTTTTCTCGATAAATTCCCTGCGCGGTGCCACTTCATCACCCATCAGCATAGAGAAAGTATGATCACATTCAGCGGCATTGTCAATAGTCACTTTGCGCAATGTACGGGTTTCGGGGTTCATGGTGGTTTCCCATAATTGCTCGGCGTTCATCTCGCCCAAACCTTTATAACGCTGGGTATGTACGCTATCTTCCTTACCCGATCCTTTCAGCTTTTGTATCGCAGCGTCACGCTGGGCGTCGGTCCAGCAATACTCCTGATCCTTGCCTTTTTTAACCAAATAAAGCGGCGGCGTTGCTATGTAAACATAACCGAACTCTACCAATTCTTTCATATAACGGAAGAAGAAGGTTAAGATCAGCGTAGTAATGTGCGAACCGTCCACGTCGGCATCGGTCATGATGACGATCTTATGATAACGAAGCTTGCTCAAGTTAAGCTCTTTATCATCTTCGGCGGTGCCTATACTTACACCAAGACCGGTAAACATGTTCTTTATTTCCTCGTTCTCGTATATCTTATGCTCCATGGCCTTTTCCACGTTCAATATCTTACCCCTCAAAGGCAAAATAGCCTGGAATTCGCGGTTACGGCCCTGTTTAGCCGTACCGCCTGCCGAATCACCTTCGACAAGGAACAGTTCGCAAAGCGTTGGGTCGCCATTGGCACAATCGGCCAATTTACCGGGTAAGCCTGAACCACCCATTACGTTTTTGCGCTGCACCATTTCGCGGGCCTTGCGTGCCGCCGCACGCGCCGTAGCAGCCAGGATAACTTTATTGACGATCATCCGTGCTTCGCGCGGGTTCTCTTCCAGGTAATTGCCTAAAATCTCACCAACTGCCATATCTACCGCACCCATTACCTCATTGTTACCCAATTTGGTTTTGGTTTGACCCTCAAACTGCGGCTCGGCCACTTTAACAGAAATAACAGCAGTTAACCCCTCCCTGAAGTCATCGCCGGTGATCTCGATCTTCATGTTTTTGAGCAAACCCGATTTGTCGGCGTAGGCTTTCAATGTGCGGGTTAGTCCTCTGCGAAAACCGGCAACGTGGGTACCGCCCTCGATGGTGTTGATGTTATTTACATACGAGTGTACATTCTCGGTATAGGTATCGTTGTATTGTAGTGCCAGTTCCACGGGGATGCCCTGTTTGTTGCCGTCTACATAAATTGGCTCAGGTATGATGGGTACCCTTGTGCCATCAAGATATTTTACAAACTCGCGCAATCCTCCCTCTGAATAAAACTCTTCGACGGGAACGGTCCCGTCCTCATTAGGATAACGTTCATCAGTTAATGTCAGACGTATCCCTTTATTCAAATAGGCCAGTTCGCGCAGGCGACCCGCCAACGTATCATATTTATATTCGGTAGTTAATGTAAAAATTTCATGGTCGGGATGAAAAATTATAGTAGTGCCTCTCTTATCTGTTTCGCCGATGGTTTTTACATCGAACAATGGTTTGCCACGATCATATTCCTGCGTCCATACTTTTCCTTCGCGGTATACCAGTGCTGTTAAATGGGTTGACAACGCGTTGACGCAGCTTACACCCACACCGTGCAGACCGCCCGATACCTTATAGGTGTCCTTATCAAACTTACCACCAGCATGCAATACGGTCATTACTATTTCAAGTGCCGATCGCTTTTCTTTGGTAGTAATACCTGTAGGTATGCCGCGGCCATTATCCTCAACCCTGATACCATTATCTTTCAGGATAGTTACCTTGATGGTATCGCAATAACCGGCCAGCGCCTCATCAATTGAATTGTCAACTACTTCATATACCAGGTGATGCAAGCCTTTAGCACCGGTATCGCCGATGTACATGGAAGGGCGCTTGCGCACCGCTTCCAGGCCCTCTAAAACCTGGATATTATCCGCTGAATAATTGGATTTGTCTTTATTTTCTTTACTCATATTTATGTGAAACAATAACCTTCAAAAATACGCATTCTGAACCGGATTTAAGGCATTTTGTGGATAAAATGACACCGTGTGAACAAGCTTTTTAAAACATTAGGATACTTGCGGTTAAAGTTTATCTTTGTCAAAATTTTTTAAGTTAGTAAAATGAAAATTAAGGCTTCAATTGTAACAAAATTCGCTGTAGGCTTGCTGGCTGCGGGCAGCCTGGCAGCGTGTAACCAAAATAAATCGGCGGGCAGTGCCGCTACGCCAACCGGACCGGTTAACGCACAAATTGTATTCATCAACCAGGACACGCTGATGGTCAAATATGAGTATGCAAAAGATATGCGTAAACGCCTGGACGACAAAGGAAGTGCAGCGAAAAATGATGTTGGTTCAAAGCAGCAGGCCCTTCAGCGTGAATATGCTGAATACCAGAAGAATGTTAATACGATGAGTGCCAACGAGCGTTCGATGACCGAGCAACGCCTCCAGCGTGAAGGGCAGGAATTTCAGCAATACCAGCAAAGTGCCGGCGCACAACTGCAAAGCGAACAGGCTGACGAAAGCAAGAAGCTATATGACAAGATATACAACTTCACAAAGCAATTTGCCAAAGACAACGGGTATAAAATGGTACTCACCTTCCAAACGGGCAATGCTAATTTATTGTATGCCGATTCGGGCCTGGATGTGACGACCGACTTTGTAAAAAAGATAAACGACGCTTACGCAAAGGATAAGAAATAATTTTTTTGGCAATGACAGGGGGCTAGCATCATTTCACAACATACACTGTATTTTTGCGCACGGAAGGCTCCGGTGAACTTTAAAAATAAGATTACAAATAAGAATCCAATTCAGCGGGTATAAAGATTATATCGGCTATGCTACGTTTATTAAAATCTTCCATTTTTATTAATTGAAAATCAACTACGTCTTCCGGAATTCCATAAATATGATAATTGGTCAATTCCAACACATCTAATAACGCTTCCCTGTCATATCCCGCATCTTTTGTTGTTTTATCAGAATATTCCAATATTACGGTCGGCCTGTATTGCGAAATGGTTTTTTTTGAGCCGTTTAAAAACTGCAGTTCCGCTCCCTCAACATCAGCTTTAATAATATCCGGAACTGCAACTTCTCGCTTTTCTACCAATTCATCTAAATTTTTCAATATTATAGTTTCAACACCAATTTTTTTCAAAGAATTATCTTTAGTCATTTTTCTTTCAAAAATGGAATTATTGGCACTTGAATTATATAAGTTGATTGTTTTTTCTTCATTTGAATCCGACAGGCCAATTTTTAGTGGTTTAATGTTTTTAATAAAATTTATTTTGATGTTTTTATCTAAAAATTTATAGGTCTTTGATACCGGTTCAAATGAAAATATTTGCTTGCAAAAATTTGAATACCTGATACTGTAATAACCGCAACTGGCTCCCACGTCAATCATCACGGGATTATGATAACTTTTTACTATTTTATCAAAAAAGTAAATTACGTTTTGCTCATAATATTCTCCCTTGCGGAAAAATGTAATAAGATCATCGGGTACCAGGAATTTATATTTGTTGTCAGTAATTGAAATTTTAGTATAGTTTATATGCAGAAGTTTTCTTGTGCTTCTTATACCGCTACGGAGTTTTCTTTTTATTAATCTAAGAAAATTAATAATTAGGTTTGATTTCATTAATTTAATAAATATTGAACTGTTATGACTGTAAATCTATTAAATATTCTAATTAAACCCATATTAGATAGTGATTAATTTCTCTTTTCGAGCAGTTTACAGCGCAAGGGCCTAATTAGTAGCAGGGATTTCCGACCGCAGCGTGTTCGGCAAAGAAGTAAGAATATACCGCTTGATAAGCAATTGCAATTGGAGACATTTGATACGAAAAAATACTCCGAGTAGGTCTTAGAGGCTTTAACGCCAAATGAGGTAGTATTGAGCTGTTCTTTTACCAATTCGTTAGCAGTTCCTTTAAAACTGTAATATTATTACCGTTAAATGAAGTCAAAACCAAGCCCATGTGAGGAGCTGGTGCAAATATATTTTATGCCATTTTTGTTAAACATATTAACCGAACGAGCCCTGGTTTTTGAACCGGGGTTTTTAATTTTACGGCATGGAAGCGAAATTGCACGAGCAATTTATGCGGATGGCCATCAAACTGTCCGAACAAAACGTGAAGCGATCAGCGGGCGGGCCTTTTGGTGCTGTAATTGTAAAAAATGGGGAAATTATAGCCAAAAGCGCTAATAAAGTAATTGCCAAAAACGACCCCACAGCCCATGCTGAAGTTTCGGCAATAAGGCTTGCCTGCCGAAAACCAGGCACTTACAACCTGCAAGGGTGTGTTATATATACCAGTTGCGAGCCGTGTCCCATGTGCCTGGGCGCTGTCTATTGGGCGCATTTAGATGCGGTTTACTTTGGCAATACAAGAAAAGACGCGGCTGCCATCGGTTTTGACGATAACTTCATTTATAAGGAACTTGATTTACCATTAGAACAACGGGCCCTACAGATATCCCGGCTATTACCAGACGAAGCTCTAAATGCTTTCAAGCTTTGGGAAATCTCTAATCCAAAAACAGCATACTAAATAAAAAGCGCTTACCTAAGGCAAACGCTTCATATTCCGTGGAAATTAGTTGTTCCTAATTGATCAAAATTTCAAATTCTTCCTCATTGCCGCTGGCGTTGTCAAGAAATTCGAAATGAGAATTTTTGCTTATAAACTCGGGCACAATATCCTTCATCTTGTTCACTAACGCCATGTCGTCGTGGTTCTTATTTAATTCGAGCAACTCTTCCATATCCTTTATTACCTGTTTATACGGATAGGGGATCACCTTGGCTATTTTTATTTTCGGGTGGTGGGTCGGCATGGTCAACTCGCCCATATTCAGCAACTCTTCGTAAAGTTTTTCGCCCGGTCTTAAACCAGTATACACTATCCTTATGTCTTTTTCGGGTTGCAGACCGGCCAATTTGATCATTTTAAGCGCCAAATCTGTAATCTTAACTGGTTCACCCATATCAAAGATGAATATTTCGCCGCCGGCCCCCATTGTACCCGCCTCAAGTACCAATTGAACAGCCTCGGGTATAGTCATAAAGTAACGTGTAATATCCGGGTGAGTTACCGTGATCGGGCCGCCCCTTTGTATTTGAGCCCTGAAACGCGGTATCACCGATCCGTTTGAACCAAGTACATTTCCAAACCTTGTTGTCACAAACCGGGTTGATGGAATACCGTTCTTGTGATTCACCGGGCTATCTTTTAAGGATTGGATATATATTTCGGCGATACGCTTAGTTGTACCCATGATATTTGAAGGGTTAACCGCCTTGTCTGTCGATATCATCACAAACTTGTTCACGCCAAAAGCCACAGAAAGATCTGCAACGTGCTTGGTGCCTAATACGTTGGTTAATACTGCTTCAGAGGGGTTTTCTTCCATCATCGGCACATGTTTATACGCTGCCGCATGGAATACTACCTCTGGCCTGTAGTCATCAAAAAGTTTATACATGCGCCGATAATTCCTAATATCAGCTATAAATATTCGGGAAGGAACATGCGGGAACTTCTCCTCCACCTCCAACTTCATTTCATGCAGCGGCGACTCGGCCTGATCGCATAAAATAACCATAGCCGGCTGGTAACTCAACACCTGGTTTACAATTTCCGAACCAATTGATCCTGCAGCACCGGTTACCAATACACGTTTGCCATACAGATCGCCTGAGATGCTGGAATTATCTATTTTGATGGGCTTGCGCTGCAACAGATCTTCAATTTTCAGGGCATTTATTTGCTGCAGATTCAGTTTGCCGTATATCCACTGGTCAGACGGGGGTACGGTGAGTACCTGTATACCAAGCGCCAGGCATTTTTCAAGCGCCGATTTTTTCACCTGCTCATCAAGGTTATGATTCATGATGATCAGTTTATCGACGTTGTGCTTTTCCTTCAGCTTTTCCAGTTTATCCATGTGGTAAACCCTTACCTGCTGAATTTCCTTATCGATCTTTTTCCCGTTATCGTCTATAAAGCCTACGACAGCAAAATTTGTTTTTGCACTTGCCTCCAGCGCCTGCTTAACTAACACCGCATTATTATCCGATCCGTAAATAAGTACTACGGTGCGCTTACCTGTGTTGTTGTAATTAAGATAGAAATACGCGCTTTTCGCCATAGTTCTAAGCAGGATCAACAATGTACTGGAAACAGAAAAATTAACAAGCAGAACCAGGTTTATCGTAACCAGATTTAGATTAAGATAATGAACAACCCAAATGTTAATCGCAAGTAAATAGATCGTGCTGCTTAAAAAAGTAGAACTGAAAATTCTTAACACGTCGCGCGTGTTCGAATAGCGGATAAGGCCTGTATGTACCCGCATAAAATACATTGCAATTGTTGAAATAGCACAATATAGGCCCGTCAGGATAAAAAAGTATCCACGAAGTATATTGACAAATTCAAAGCGCTGAACTATAAAATAAGAAGTGGAAAATGACCATGTAACTATAATAAGGTCGACAAGCATTATCAACCATCTAGGTACAACTTTAGTAAATAGTAGATATTTTTTCATAAAGTAAACTACAGAGGGATGTGATGTTTAGCAAAAGTACTATTTTTTAACAATCAAGAAGAAAATAACTACTGCAAATCCTAAACTATGGCGTTATATTTTCTTTGTTTTATTAGTACAACTTAAACGTTATTGAGCGCTAAAAGTTTCTAAAGAGTACTATTATTCCATAACGATGAATACGCTGCTTGTTTTAGTTGCTATTCATAAATCTTCTTGATAATATTGACCACTCTTTCCTGGTCCGCCGATGACATATTTGACCCGGAGGGCAGGCACAATCCCTTATCAAAAAGCGCAGCGCTCACCTCGCCATTAGTATAATATGGATACTGCTGAAAAACAGGCTGCAAATGCATAGGCTTCCACAACGGCCTCGATTCAACATTATCTTTTTCAAGTTCCAGTCTTATATTTTCACGGGTTATACCCTTGCCTGCAGCCGGATCAACCGTGATAGTGGTAAGCCATCTGTTTGATTTAAAACCCGCAGGTTCAGGTAAAAACTTGATCCCGGGCAGTGCAGACAATTGTTCGGCATAAGTGTCATATATCTTTCTACGCTGAGCTTTATGCTTGTCAAGTACCAGCATCTGCCCCCTGCCGATACCCGCGCATATATTGCTCATCCGGTAGTTGTAGCCTATCTGCGAATGCTGGTAATGTGGTGCAGCGTCCCTGGCCTGGGTTGACAGAAACCGGGCACGGTCTATAAAATCCTGATTATCAGATATCAATGCCCCGCCACCGCTGGTTGTGATTATTTTATTGCCATTGAAAGAAAGTACACCCATTATCCCAAATGTTCCCGCAGCCTTGCTATTAATAGTTGACCCCAAAGCCTCGGCCGCATCCTCAATAACGGGGATATCGTATTTGGCAGCTATCGCAATGATCTGTTCTATTTTAGCGGGCATGCCATACAAATGTACCGGCAGTATAGCCTTTGGTTTTTTACCTTTTGCTATCCTGTCAACAATCGCCTTTTCCAATGCAAACGGGCAGATATTCCAGGTTTCAGACTCACTATCAACCAGAACCGGGGTTGCGCCCAGGTACACTATAGGATTTACGGTGGCAGAAAAAGTAAAACTCTGGCAGATCACCTCATCACCGGGTTGAACACCGATCATAATGAGCGCCAGGTGCAGTGCGGCCGTGCCCGAACTCAATGCGGCAGCATATCCCGAACCGGTGTAGGCAACCAGGTCTTGCTCGAATCCATCAACATTGGGCCCCAGCGGAGCAATCCAGTTGGTGTCAAAGGCTTCTTTAACAAAAGCAAATTCCTGGCCACCCATATGCGGACTCGAAAGCCATATTTTACTATTCATATTTCTTAGTCATTTATTGAATTATATTTAATGATGCGACCGGGGTTGCCGGCCACAACAGCATAGTCGGGTACATCCCCGATGACCACCGCGCCTGCACCGATGGTAGCCCATTTCCCGATCTTTATTCCCGGCACGACGCACGCGCCTATACCTACCTGGGTACCTTCGCCGACCTCTATATTGCCTGCAAGTGCCGCATTGGGCGATATATGTGCATAGCTGCCTATTTTACAGTCATGATCCACACAGCAATTTGTATTCAATATAACGTGGTTCCCCACTATTGCATCTGCATTGACAGAAACACCTGCCATAACAACCGTACCTGCTCCAATGTAAGCGCTTGGGGAAATATTGCATGACGGATGTATAGCTTTAGCATAGCTTATACCCGGCCTTTGCTCCGAAATGCGTTTGCGGACCTGATTATTACCGATCGCGATTACCAGCTGATCCCCGGCCTCAAACCTTTCCGGGATCAGCTTATGGGTAATAGGTACATTGAGTACGGTCGTTTCTTTAATTTCATCGATAGCTGCTATGCCGGTGATGCCCTGCGCCTGCAGAATCTCAATGATAACTTTGGCGTGGCCGCCTGCCCCGAATAAATAGATCATATCTTATTGCCCTCAAATTTATGCACGGTCGCGTGCCCATCCTGGCTGATCCCCTCAGACTTAACTGTTTTGAACACGGTCATCTTTATTATTTTCATATCAAGCGAAAATGTTTGATGATCGACGTACCACACATCATATTCGAATTTTTGCTCCCATGTGATTGCGTTTCGTCCATTAACCTGTGCCCACCCTGTGATGCCCGGCTTCACGTCATGACGCCGGCCTTGTTCCGCACTGTATAAAGGCAAATACTCGATCAGCAACGGCCTCGGTCCCACTAAACTCATATCACCCCATATAACGTTTAACAATTGCGGAACTTCATCAAGCGATGTTTTACGTATAAACCGGCCAATGGGTGTCAGCCTTTCGGCGTCGGGCAGTAACTCGCCATTGGATGTTCTTTTGTCGTTCATGGTTTTAAACTTGATGATCCTGAATGTCCTGCCGTGCAGGCCGGGTCTTCGCTGAACAAAAAACACCCTACCCGAATTGGAAAACAACAAAATGATAATTATGACGATCAGCACTGGCGAAAGCACTGTTAGACCTACCAGGGCAACAATAAGATCAATTAACCGTTTGAAGAACAACTTATACATCTGCCAATATTTTCAGGTATTTTTTTGCCAGTACTTCCCTGTCAAAATGCCGTTTCGCATACCGGTACCCGTTGTCCCCTTGTATTTTCATCAGTTCCGGGTCATCAAGGTACCCCCTGATCTTTGAGGCAAAGTCCCCTGGATTTTCAGGTTCTACGAATATCCCCGCCTGCGCTTCTTCAACCAATTCTCTAGAGACCCCGTCTATAACCATCAATATTGGTTTTTTGCAGGCCATATAATCGAATGTCTTGTTTGAATATACTGTCTTGAAGGTATCATTTTTTTTGAGAACGGAAGCACCCATTTCTGAAGCGAGAATATATTTAAAAACCTCGGCCTTAGGCACCGGGTCGATAAAGCTCACATTGGCTACGCGCAACTCACTGGCCATGCTTTTAAGGTTTCCCTTTTCCATTCCCGAACCGATGAGCAAAAACTGAACTTTTGTGTCGTCAAGCAACTTGCCGGTATGTAATACCTGCTGTAAATGATTGGCAACACCGTGGGCACCTACATAAGTGATCACGAATTTGCCTTCGAGACCGTGTTCCTTCCGGAAAGCTTTTACATCAAAAGTTGTGAGCAGATCATCGGACAGGGAAAAATCGGCTGCATTTGGTATGAAGACTATCTTTTCAGGACGCACTCCTTTTTTTTCAATTAAAGTGGTTCTGAATGCAGGCGTTAGCACATTGATCAGTTTTGCCTTTCGGTAGATAAAGGCCTCTACGGCATAGGCCATTTTAATGACGTATTTATTGGTAACCACACCGGTATCAATGGCAGATTCGGGCCAGAGGTCGCGTATCTCGAATACGAAGGGTATTCGTTTCAACCTGGAAAGCATGTATCCCGTCAGGCCGATAAATAAAGGCGGGGATGTAACCAATATCTTGTCAAATTTGCCCTTTGTTTTGAAAAGCCCGGCCCATAAACCTGAAAAAACAAAGGAGAAGTAGCCCCAAAGCCTGCCGCGAAAGCTTTTATTATACGACTCAGAAACATGACAGCGGATAACCTGCACACCGTTTTGGTCTTTTTTTACGAAGTATTTACCTTTATACTCCGCCCGTTTTTCTGAACCTGAATAATGCATCATGCCGGCGATAACGGTTACCTGGTGGCCTTCATCGACCCAAACACGCGTCATCTCGTTAAATCTCGAACCACCCGGATCGTCTTGCTCTAAAAAGTATTGATGCAGTAACAGTATCCTCATTCGATGGTCAGTTCGGTTTGTATTTTATTGGTTGCTGTATTCAATGAGAAGTAGTTTTTATCTTCCTTTAAACCGTAATAAGAGCTTACGTACCCGGCGTTTACCACAGGCTCAATACTCCCGCCATTTTCATCAATCGATGCAAAATTGAAAATATTTTCCGGATCAGGATGAAACAGTTGACGCATAGTCATACCAATAGGTTTATTGATCATTTCATCGGTTATCAGCCAAATTGGTCTATTTTTATGTTTTTTTATGGTTCTTCGCTGCCTGATGCTCGGGTCAAGGAACGAGAAGACGGTTATTTCTCCAGTAAAAGTAAAATATTCATCATCCTGCCCGATGGGTGCAAATTTTTTCTGCGTCCAGTTATACCAGATAAACCTTGACCCTTTAAGCATCTGGTCATGATCGTCAAGCATGACCGTATTGTGTGAGGCTGTGCCCATGAAATACCGGATCATATCGTCGCTCGTATTATACTTATACGAGCCTCCATCATACAAGATGTTCTTTCCTTTGTACCAGATATCGATATGAAGATTATCAGCCTGCAACGGTCTGTCCTTGTGGTTTCCGCAACGGATGAATGTCAACCCTTCGCGTTCCCTTAAAAGATAATAGCCCCCATCTTCGAAGTTATGCCAGCCTACGGTTTGCCGGGGTTTATTATAATTAAGCCCCGGTATTTGCTTTGCTGCAAACCATACCGCTTCTTCAGACCATATATCGCTGTTTGGTGCATATAATGATTCTCCGGTAAGAAAAGTGCAAAGGCAATTTAACTGGGGCCGGTAATCACGATAATGGCTATTCGTAAATTTAAAAAAAAGTGCCCCATCATTCGACCCATAATTGGGGAGCCAGCCATTGCTTGTTTCCTGGCACTGGTAAAGAAAATCTAATGAGCGGCAGGCCCGTTCGTAAACGAAATCGGCAAACCGTTCGTTATTTTTTTCAGCGACCGCAAAGGCCAGGTTGAACAATTGAACAACGACCCGGTGATAATTCATACTGAATTGTAAAAACGTCCCATCGGGGTAGACCTGGTAGGCTATTTCTTCTTCGAACCATTTTTTACCTGCTTTTTTCCACGCCGAAGCTTCGGGAAAGAACGGGAATACGAGTCCGCCAATATATAACATCAGCGTTTCGGTTATCGCGTGATTGTTGCGCACCGCTATCCTTGAGAAATTGATATTAGAATACACATGCTTCAACTGCCAATAAACGTTGTGCATGATCTCCTGGAATATATCTTCGGTTAATGACTGGGAATCTTTGTAGAAATTGAGCGCAAAAGTCCAGTTGATCATCCTGAGTGACATCTCCTGGCTGCATTTGTAATTCGGGCCAGAATTGATCGCGTTCGACCGTATCCACGACAGTATTTCGTCCCAAACCCATGCGGAATTATCATCGCCCGAATAAGCGTCATGTCTCAGTATGGTATGTAAAAACGAGAACCGCGATTTCTCCCAAACGTATTTGATGTCGCCGTTCTTCACGTCGAAATCATTTACCAGCGTCCAGTGATCGCCGGACGGATATCGGTATTTCGTCGCAGAGTTGGTTAGCCAGTCGTACTCCCGGCCCAGGTCGACAGGATCCGTACAGTTGAAGAAATTGAGCTTGCCTGATTTCAGGTTTTTGAACTCTTCGAGCAACAATGCCGGTTCATTACCTTCAAAGCGCAAGCGTCCGTTGATAACAAAAGCCGAAGGGAGTTTTTTCCATTGGGCCAGGCTTATCCATTCTTTTCGGGGCGGGTTTTGGGGGAAGCGCTTCCTTAACAAGCCGGAGCGACGGCTGAATTCGTAGGCTGATCTGAAGGCGATATACCTCGGGCCCATATTCCGGGCCAGTTGAATGATCCTTTTAATTGATTGCATTCTCATTTACGGGCTTCCGCCCAAACAGGCCAAAAAAAAATTTGAAGCCTGATTATAGGCTGCAAATTTAATATTATTCGGAAAACATGCTTTTGCCAGTTATTAACAGTCTGTTTACAGTGACTGTAATATTTGTTCGCGAACAGCATCGGCCTTGGTAATATCGTCCCGGTTATCCAGAACGCTTTGTGCTAACTGTTTTGCCTGGTCCATGCCATTTTTTTGGGCGTAAAGCTTTAGCAGCTCAAAATCCTCAACACCTAACTTAAATGCTTCCCAGCGGCGGCTGGAGATGATCTCGGTACCCGGCCCGTGATAGATCACCGAATAGTTGGTTGCATTTACGCCATCATACTTGTCCAATTCTAAATCACCTGTAGAATCGGCATAATCCCAAAATCCGACACCGCGGGCGCCATAAACAAATGCCTGCCAGGCGAAGAGGCGATAATAGGAATAGGCAGACAACGCCTCCGATGTCGCATCTGTCTGGTAGAACCATACATTAGTGGCGGTACTGTTAACCAGATCCATCAGGTACTTGACGTTGT